>Ga0114979_10003509_pt1 | contig 10501 bp, 13 predicted proteins | sample S_140625_EF_Meta_FD_87315 | JGI IMG/M metagenome (GOLD analysis project Ga0114979, IMG submission 87315) | Freshwater microbial communities from Lake Simoncouche, Canada to study carbon cycling - S_140625_EF_MetaG | ecosystem: Environmental > Aquatic > Freshwater > Lake | place: Lake... | reverse complement strand
TGGGCCATCAGTCTGAGCAATCTTTTTCAGGTTCTCAAGGGTAATGATGAGATCCTCAAGATTATGACCATCGATAGGGCCATAGTAGTCAAAACCAAATTCTTCAAAAATAGTAGCTGGGCCAATCATCCCTTTGGCATGACCTTCCAGTCTTTTTGCAAACTCTCTTAAGGGAGGGGTATAAGAAAGCATCTTATCCAAACCTTTTTTAGTGGCTCCATAGAGTGAACCGCTAATGAGCTTTGCTAAATAGCGATTGAGGGCTCCAACCGCAGGAGAAATCGACATTTCGTTATCGTTCAAAATCACAATCAAGGGAATGGATTTATCAACCCCCGCATTATTTAAACCTTCATAGGCCATACCAGCGCTCATAGAGCCATCGCCAATGACTGCGATGACATTGCGCTTTTCGCCCTTCACCTTGCTAGCTACTGCCATCCCAAGAGCGGCTGAAATACTAGTAGAGGAATGGGCTGTGCCAAAAGCGTCGTATTGGCTTTCTGCGCGCTTTGGAAATCCAGATAAGCCACCAAACTGACGCAAGCTTGGCATCATTTCTCTGCGCCCTGTCAAAATTTTATGGGCGTAACTTTGATGTCCTACATCCCAGACAATCCGATCTTCTGGCGTATCAAAAACATAATGCAGCGCAATTGAGAGCTCAACAGTACCTAGATTGGATGATAAGTGACCACCAGTGCTAGCAACAGACTGCAAAATGAATTCACGTAACTCATCTGATAGTTGCGCAAGCTCAGACTGCTCAAGCTGCTTTAAATCCTGTGAGGAATTAATGGTGTGAAGTACTTTAGTTGCCTGGAGCATATTTAACGCCGAATTTATTTTGGAGAATAAATACTAGAGAGAATTCGCTTGAAATCTTCAATCTCGTTATTGGGTGATTTTTGCAAGGCATTGATCGGTGCATGCATAAATTTATTAGCCAGGGCTTCAGCCATGATCGATAGGACCTCAACCGGATCTTCTCCCCGCTTAATGCGCCGCACCGCTTTTTCTAATTCAATTTCTTTGAGTCGCTCTGCGGTATTTTGGAGCGATTGAATAATTGGCACTAGCGTTCTTTTTTGCAGTGTCTGGAAAAATTCACCCACGCCTTTATCAATAATAGTTTCAGCGTCAGCCATCGAAAGTTCACGAATATTACGACCCTCATTCACAACACTTCCCAAATCATCGACGGAATAAAGATAAGCATCTTTCAGAGATCGAACCTCTGGCTCTATATCCCGCGGTACGGCCAAATCAATCAACACAATCGGTCTGCTATTTCTGGCCTTCAGGGCAGTTTTAATCATGCCCATACCAATGATGGGCAATGAACTTGCTGTACAGGAAACGATCACGTCAAAATCATGCAAGCGCGTTGGCAAGGATTGCAAAGGAAAGGAATCTGTTTGCAGACCCTTTTCGGCAAATACTTTTGCCATCTCATCGCCACGATCAACCGTACGATTACTGATTGCAATCTGTTTTGGCTTTCGACCAGCAAAGTGAGAGGCGCACAATTGAATCATTTCACCTGCACCAATAAACAAAATTTTGGAGTCTTTAAGATCGCCAAAGATTCTTTCAGCTAGACGTACTGAGGCCCCTGCCATGGAGACTGAATGCGTACCAATATCTGTTGTTGCTCGGACCGCTTTTGCAACTGAAAAAGTTTTATTGAATAAAGGCTTGAGGTATGTTCCTAATGTGCCAGCTTGGTCAGCGAATTCAACCGCTTTTTTCATTTGACCCAGTATTTGAGTCTCACCCAATACCATTGAGTCCATTCCACAGCTGACTCTAAACACATGCTTGACCGCATCCGTCTCTTTCGCGGAATAGATATAGGGCTTTAATGCATCGCCCTGCAAACGCTTTTGAGAGGTCAGCCAATCAAAAGCGCGCTCCTCTAAATGATGTGCAGGATTTGAAACATCATTCGCAGCACAATAAATCTCCATGCGGTTACACGTAGATAAAATCGCAACCTCTGGCATTAATTCAGAATGGCTGCCTTTTAAATAATTACGAAGATCTAATAAGGAGTCCTGCAAATCTGCAGGAGAAATAGCAACGCTCTCTCGAATGTCTATTGGAGCCGTGTGATGATTCACACCAAGGTTGAGTAGTTGCATGCTAGAGGCTATTAAAAATAGCTTTGTGTGGGTCTAGAAAAATCATGTGAATGATTCTTCCTCTTGATTGGCAATCTGTCAATCAAGATTGACACCTATTTAAGCCTCCCTACCTAGGGAAAACCCACATGTTCACTGATTACTGATTCTTAGCGGCAGCCTCGTAGGCCTTGAATTTTTTGTATGAATTGATTGTTGAATACAGTGCAAAAGCGGTAATTAATACGAAGAACAGATTGGTCAATGAGTACTCCTGATACAGAATCCAGATCTGGCCAGCTAGGGCTACTGGGAAAACCACAATGGCAAATTTGAGCCACAGCATAGTTCTTTTAAATTTGGCATCGATTGGGCCTTCAGATTGCTTATTCATTACCTATCCTTATGATTGAAGAGGCTGGGCCTCTGATTAATCTCGCCTCAGTATACGAAAAATGAAGGTTGTGAGGCCCTGGGCCAGGATAAACGTAAAGACTGCCCCCATTAGCCCCATAAAAACACCCGGAACGGTTCCTAAAGCAAGCTGCTTGGCAAATAAAAGGCCCATTGCGAAGCCGCCTGCGGCACAGGCGATCTCAAATATTACTTTTATGGCTCCAAAGGCCTGCTTAGCTTGGCTCATTTCATATCCCAAAATCAGAAATTGGTTGGAGTCATTCTATATCCCCTGGGGCCCAAAGCTTCTCAATAAGTCACTGTTAAGGATGAGTTATATTGCAATGCAATATATTGGGGTATAAGGGAAATTCCTAAGGAAAGTGTATAGATTTTTTTACACATTCGTACTAAATTGACCCTGTGGTAAGTAGGTTAATTAGCACCCTCGTGTGGGTTAGCACGACGCAGTTAGATTTGAGAGGAAAAATCTATGACAAATGACACTCTTACAGGTCTGAGTGTTGAGGAAGCGGAAGAGTTACATCGCAACCTCATTCAAGGTACGCAATTTTTTGGGATGATCGCAGCACTCGCCCACTTACTTGCTTACATCTATTCACCTTGGTTGAAGTAATTAAAGGAGATTGAGATGATCTACGGAAAAATGTGGACAGTAGTAAGACCAACCGTTGGCATTCCCCTGTTTTTAGGTGCGTGTGCAATCGGTTCTTTTTCAGTGCACTTAGCATTACTTAACAATACAACTTGGGTAAAAGCGTTCTTAGAAGGCGGTAAGTCTTCTAGTGCTGCTGCAGCTTCTAAAGCACCCGCGGCACCAACGGCACAAAAATAAGTTTTGCGCTTCTGATAAGACCTGGATCATTAGATCTGGGTCTTATTTTTTTGTTTCGCCGCTGCATCACTTAAACTAAGCTTTACATGAATCGTTTTAGTCAAAAATTAATCAGTACCTGGGCAAATTTAGGCCCTCGCTTCTTGCCTTTTGCTGATGCTGCTTCTGCTGAATTACCGCTAGGCAGATTACTCAGACTATCTCTATTCCAAGTATCCGTTGGCATGGCTCTAGTGCTACTAGTGGGTACCTTAAATCGAGTAATGATTGTTGAGTTACAAGTACCGGCATCACTGGTATCGATCATGGTTTCCTTGCCCATTATTTTTGCTCCTGTTAGAGCCTTGATTGGCTTTCGCTCTGATACCCATAAATCTGCCTTAGGCTGGCGTCGTGTTCCATATATTTGGATGGGGACGATGGTTCAGTTTGGTGGGCTAGCCATCATGCCTTTTGCATTACTTGTCTTAGCTGGTGCAGGTAATGCGAGTGAAGCGCCAGCATGGATTGGATTGGCAGCTGCAGCACTAGCATTTTTATTTGTAGGTGCTGGTATTCACACGACCCAAACCGTCGGCCTTGCCTTGGCGTGTGATCTTGCACCACCTAAAGCCCAACCCAATATTGTTGGCTTAATGTATGTGATGCTACTCATTGGCATGATTGGTAGCGCTCTGATTTTTGGTCAGCTATTAGAAGAGTACAGCCCTGGACGTTTAATACAGGTGATTCAAGGTTGCGCTGTAGTTACGATCGTATTAAATGCCATCGCCCTTTGGAAGCAGGAAAGCCGTGAAGAAGCCCGAGCAAGAGCGTTAGTCGCTAGAGAGCAAAATTTTAAAGAATCTTGGGAAACTTTTAAAGAAGGTGGCCAAGCAATTCGTCGTTTAATCGCAGTGGGTTTTGGCACTATGGCCTTTAGCATGAATGATGTGTTGCTAGAGCCCTATGGCGGCGAACTATTAAACATGAGTGTGAGTGCTACCACCGTATTAACGGCTACCTTAGCGATCGGCTGTTTACTCGGTTTTAGCATTGCCTCTAAAGTACTTAGCGCTGGTTACGATCCTTTTAAGATGGCAAGCAATGGTGCCAAAATTGGTATTCCCGCATTCATCCTGGTGATCGTGGCCGCCCCCCTCAATAGCACACTCATTTTTATTGTGGGTGTTGTGTTAATTGGATTTGGCAATGGGCTATTTAGTCATGGGACTTTAACTGCCACCATGAGATACGCCCCAGAAAATCAAAGTGGTTTGGCATTAGGTGCATGGGGAGCAGTGCAGGCTACTGCTGCAGGTATTGCCATTGGGATTGGAGGAGTGTTTCGGGATATTTTGGCGGGCATGGCCTCGCGCAATTATTTTGGTACGGACCTCAATAATCCAGCAACGGGTTATTGTGGTGTCTATCTACTAGAAATCATCTTGCTGTTAATCACGATCGCCGCTATGACGAATTTTATATGGCCAGCTAAGCCCGTAGAATCGGTTGCATAATTGACTACCTTGTCACAATTTGCCGAAAAAACTTTAATTACGCTTGGCTTCTTCATTAGCTCCATTAGCTTTATATTGATTACCTTGAGTCTGTGGGACTTCATTTCTGCAGATCTATTTTCTTTTGGTATTTCTTCGGGCATTCGCGTACTAGGCGGCTGCGCTATCATTGGATGTCTTCTGAGCGCAATTGGCTACGGCATTGGAGATTATTTTAATAACGAAGTGAAGGAGTGAATATGTTTAAAAAATCAGATTACTTCATTCTCATGGCGGTGGTGATTTCTTTCTTTACCTCTGCCTATTTATGGTTTGTGGTTCAGGACCGAGAGCAGTCGATCTTTACAGCACTATGGGTACCCTCAATATTTTGCTTTGGGATTTATTTCAAACTATCTGCATTATTGAATCGCAAACAATGAGCAATACAACCCTACTCCTTCTATCGATCTTTGTTTTTTGCCTATTAATTGCTGGCCTGTATTACATGGTTCGTGAATTTATGGGAGAAGTGCAAGACGCCTTCCCTGATGTTAATGAGTGGTTAGATTCTGATAAGAATAAAAGGAAGTGATTACAGCTGAACTGCTCCTAATCTAGAGCAGTTTCACAATCGCCTCTTCCATCTTGCTTGCGCCGTCTGCAGATGCAAGTCGTGTGATGGATTGACCATCTTTACTCACAACAAACTTAGTAAAGTTCCACTTAATACCAGTGGTTCCCAATATGCCAGGGGCTTGATCCTTTAAATAAGCATACAAGGGATGGGTGCCGTCCCCATTCACGTCAATTTTCTCAAACATTGGAAAAGTCACGCCATAGTTAGTGCTGCAAAAGCTTTGAATCTGTTCTGCAGAGCCCGGCTCTTGAGCGCCAAATTGATTGCATGGAAATCCTAAAATTTCCAACCCTTTGGCTTTGTTTGCCTCATACAGTTTTTGTAAATCACGGTATTGAGAAGTGAATCCACAGTTACTGGCAACATTGACGATTAAGAGTGTCATGCCAGCATAATCCTGAAGATTTTCTTGGTCTCCATTGAGTCTTTTTAAGGGGATATTCGGCAACATATTTCATTCTCCAAGATGATTAAATCGATCTGCAAATCTTCTATACTCAGGTGATAATAAATGGATTATGTTTACTTTGCTTTTTGCTCCATACCCTATTAATACTAATTACAAAAGGTCTGTGTGAACGCTGCTAATGTACCCTATCGGAGCCTATGTACCGACTGCGGCATTTCTCGAACCGATAATCCAAAACGCTGCGGTGAGGCTTGTCAATTTATCAAGCCCAATTACCCAGCGCTAGAAACTCGGGTTCACGGAAGAGCAAGAGATCTCAATCGCCCCGATGAATTGCACTTTGGTCCCTTCATCAAAATGCTCAGAGCAGCACTTAAAAATCCGAGTACAGGTGCGCAGTGGACTGGGATTACGACCCGCATCGGTGAGCGTCTCTTAGAAACGGGTGTAGTAGATGCCATTCTGACGATGACCGAGGATCCCAATGATCGCTGGAAGCCTTTGCCGATCATCATTGATAAAGCATCTGATATGGCCAAGTGTCGTGGCATGAGAATGGGCTACGCCCCGCTTCTCTCCCTCTTGGAGCCAGCGATTGCTAAAGGGTACAAAAGGATGGCTGTCATCGGCATACCCTGCCAGGTATATGCCTTAAGGGCTCTAGAGAAAGAGCTTGGCCTAGAAAAACTTTATGTCATTGGTACGCCATGCTCTGACAATACTACTACCGAGAATTTTCATCATTTCCTGTCGCTGGTTAGCTCAGAGCCTGATGAGATTAACTATCTTGAATTTAGAGCGGACTACCATGTTGAGGTCCGCTTTAAAAATGGGAAGAAAAAAGAGATTCCGTTTCTTCAACTACCTCTCTCCACTTTGCCCAATGACTTCTTTCCCCTAACCTGCCGTACCTGTGTTGATTACACCAATGTGCTATCAGACATCACGGTTGGTTATATGGGCGGACAAGGCGAACAATGGCTCATTGTTCGCAATGAACGTGGTGAAGAGTTATTAAATCTTTTGGGCGATGAAGTTCGCGCCTCGGCACCGGGAACTGCTGGTAAACGTCACTCAGCCGTTGTTGGCTTTATGAAAAACGTGGAGCGCGCTGCTGGGGGCCTCCCCTTGAGAAAAATGCCGAACTGGTTAAGACCCATTGTGGGTTGGCTAATGCCCAAGGTAGGCCCTCGTGGTCTGGAATTTGCTCGTACTCGCGTTGAGATGAAAGCGATTGAAACAGTACTTCACCTGCGCAGAGAGCAGCCTGCAAAAATGGCTTCCATGGTTCCGAACCATATCTGGCCTCTAGTAGAGCCCTATGGCATCAAGCCTAGCGAACAAGAAATTCATAAACCCTAAAACCCATTTTCCCTTTGGAGCACTTCATGGCTTTATTTCTCATTGGTCTTGTTATTTTTCTGGCTAGCCACTCTTGTCGCATCTTTGCTGAGTCATGGCGCAATCAGATGATTGACCGCCTCGGTGAAGTGAAATGGAAAGGTTTGTACACTATCATCTCTTTGATTGGATTTGTCATCATGGTGATTGGCTATGGTCAGGCAAGAGAAAATACAGTGGTTTTCTGGCAACCTAATGCTGCTCTCATCTATATTGCTCTGGCGCTTAACCTAGTCGCGTTTATCTTCCTAGCAGGAAGTTCACCTTCCAATAATGCGATTCGTCTCAAGCTGAAGCACCCAATGATTTTAGGTGTCAAAGTATGGGCACTAGCGCATTTGATATCCAATGGCACCCTGGTAGATCTCATCCTCTTTGGCGCCTTTTTAATCTGGGCAGTATTGGATTTTCGTTCAGCCAGAAAGCGCCCTGTTCATATCCCTGAACAAGCCCAAGTCAGCACCAAAGCGACGGTCATTACTATTGCTTCTGGTGTGATTCTTTGGATAGTCTTCCTGTTTGGCTTACACCAATACCTCATTGGAGTTTCTCCTCTCGCCCAGCTGTCTTGAGCTCTCTTTTGAAATCATCGAGCATGAACGCTAAAGCAGCCTTCATCAGTGTTGTGTTGGCACTGGTTTTGTGCGGATGTGATGCTCATGGGCCAAAAATAGAAGCGATTGATAATCAAAGCAAAACATTGTCATGCTCTCTCAATGGCAGCCCAGCCCAGATATTGATTACCAAGGGCTCCCTCGACGCAAACCTACTCTATGAAGGCAAAGAGATTAAGGTGAATTTGCTGGAAGTAAAAGATTTTTATCAAATTATCATGCGCTTTGATCCGCAAATTGGGCAGCTCAAAATCAATAAGATGGGAAATGAGTTGACTCAGCTCAAAAGCGGTAATGAACAAGTCACTACTTGTGTGGCAGAATTAAAAAAATCATAGGGCAAATATCATGAGAAAAAATCACTACATCATTGGCTTACTCGTTTTCTGTAGCTCACTCAATTGGGCCGTGGCTCAATCAGCTCAAGCAGAACAAAAGGCCGTAGCCCCCATTAAAACGATTGCTTCATTAGATGTTGCCCGCTATCAGGGCACTTGGTATGAGATTGCCAAGTTTCCGAATTGGTTTCAAAGAAAATGTATCGCCGATACCAATGCAACCTACAAGATTAAAGATGATGGCAATGTGAGTGTGACCAATCGTTGCACCTTTGAGAATGGCGAAAAAGGTGAGGCTTTGGGCACTGCTAGGCAAATTGGCAACTCTACTTCCCCCATCCTAGAGGTTCGCTTTGCACCGGCTTGGCTGGCTTTTCTGCCGATGGTCTGGGGTGATTATTGGGTGATCGATATCGACCCTGAATATCAACTGGCAGCCGTCAGCGACCCCAGAAGACAATATCTCTGGATACTTTCTCGTACCAAGAAAGTTGATCCTAGCAAATATCAGGCGCTACTAGGTCGCCTAGTAAACGACAATGGCTTCAGCCTTGAGCAGCTGAGCCTGACACCACAAAATTAAACTGAGAATAAGAATTTAATAAAGGTAATTCCGATAATCAAACCTGAAAATGCAACGATCCCAATCAGGTACATCTTGCCAGTTTTGTTCTTCAATGTTGTTGCGCTGTTATCTCTCATGATTCCTCTTCCCTTCAGTAATTAATGCTGATTAAACTTTTGCAAAACCCAATAAATGGGCGGTATCCTTTAAGAAAATCTTGAAGTGCGCCATAGGATCACGGCGAACAAGTTTCTTATTCATATACGATTCAAATGTTAAGCGCTGAACGTCTTTATCTTCACACATCTTGACAAAGCGCTCGCGACGTTTATCGTTGCTGTACCAAAAACGCTGCATGATTCCGAGGACTAAAAAGACAGTGCCGTGTTCTTTCATAAAGTGTTTACGGGCTTTTGCTAAGACCTTGCCATTACCAGTCACCAGTAACTCTTCTACCGCTTCTGCAGCCACACGACCACCATACATGCCGTAGTAAATTCCTTCACCGGAAGCAGGTGCCACCACACCAGCGGCATCTCCCGCCAAGATTACATCTCTGCCGTTATCCCATTTCTTCAAGGGCTTCATTGGTAGCGGTGCGCCTTCATGCCGGAGCATTTCAGCATTCTCTAGACCGGTTTGCTTCTTCAGAGTCTCTACTGCACTTCTTAAAGAGAAGCCTTTGTCAGCTGTACCTGTACCGATACTCATGGTGGTGCCATGAGGAAAAATCCAGCCATAAAAGTCTGGCGATAAAGCGCCCTGATAAAACACATCACAGCGACTGCCGTCAAAGCCGGCAGGGGGATTTTCAGGAACTTTGACGATCTCATGATAGGCAAAGACATATTCCACATCTTTAGCACCTGGAATCGCCTGGCGTCCAACACCAGATTTAGCACCGTCTGCACCAATCACTGCCCTAGCACGAACTGCCATGGTTTCATCAGATGCACCATGCTTGCCACGCACAACATAGTGAATGACTGAGATTCCGTCTTGATCTCTAGTGATTTTCTCAAAGATGCCCGTTCTTCTCTCGGCACCATTATTGGCGGCACGGACACGTAAAAATTCATCAAACTTATCACGATCGACCATCCCCACAAAGCCGCCCTCAATGTGCATATCTACCGCCTTATCTGACGGTGCAATCATTCTGGCGCAATTGGCCTTGGCTACTAGGAGCTCATCAGGGATTTCAAAATCCTTAATGAGGCGTGGAGGTATGGCACCGCCGCAGGGCTTAATTCGGCCCATGCGATCTAGTAGAAGCACTTTTCGACCTTTCTTTGCAAGATCACTTGCTGCTGTAGCTCCTGTAGGTCCACCGCCAACAACAACGACATCAAAAGTTTCTAGGGTACCCATTTTTATCTCCATCATACTCAGTTAATTGTTTCAGTTAATTGATTGATTTGCTATACACCCACTAAATGACTCGACATATTGCTTGTTTGTTTTTGCGTACGAGTCTGATACGACAAGTACGCAGCTACAACAAATAAAACACCTTCTAAGAAAAAGACAAATGCATAGGCAGAAGCTGGATCACCCAAAACAATCCTCGCAATATCGCTTAAACCAGTTCCAATAATTCCACCTAAACCAAAGGCCATCGCTTGCGATGCTCCCCAAATCCCCATGCGAACACCCTCACGCCGTGCACTACCGACGCTGG
>Ga0114979_10003508_pt1 | contig 10503 bp, 4 predicted proteins | sample S_140625_EF_Meta_FD_87315 | JGI IMG/M metagenome (GOLD analysis project Ga0114979, IMG submission 87315) | Freshwater microbial communities from Lake Simoncouche, Canada to study carbon cycling - S_140625_EF_MetaG | ecosystem: Environmental > Aquatic > Freshwater > Lake | place: Lake... | reverse complement strand
TGCAGCAAGCGGAGTGTCGGTAAGCGATGGCGCTACCACATTCACGCGAATTTTATGACCTACCCATTCCGATGCCATTGAAAGTGCGAGTCCCTCCAGCGCACCTTTGGCGGCTGAAATGCTTGTATGAAAGCCCAGACCGATGCGCGTTGCCACCGTACTAAAAACTACCACAGAACTACCATCTGCCTTTTTCAGCCTTGGAAAAACAGCCTGAGCCACTTTTACAAAGCCAAGCACATTTACTTGATAATCTTGCAGAAAATCAGATTGCGTAAAACGATGAAATGGCTTCAAATTGATGGTTCCGGGACAATATGCCAAACCGTGGAAAACATCCGGCCATTCAGCGGGAAATTCCAGATTGTCTGAAGATTCAGCATTGAAAAACAAATGGCCTGAAGAATCTGTGGGGTTCCTTCCTAGGGTAAAAACACGATGACCCTCATCCTCAAGGATTTTTTTCAAAGCTGCACCAATTCCCGAAGATGCCCCAGCAATTAAATAGTTTTTTGCAACCACCGACTTAATGATAAATATGTTTCAAGAACTCGTCCCGGGTTGCCTCATTGGCAAACTGGCCTAAATAAGTGCCCGTTACAGTAGAACTGGTTGTATCCTCAACTCCTCTCGAACTTACGCATAGGTGACGCGCATCGATTACCACTGCAACATCTTCTGTATCCAGAACTTCCTTCAGGTAATTGGCAATCTGAACCGTAAGCCTTTCTTGCACCTGAGGGCGTTTGGAGAAAAATTCCACGATGCGGTTAATTTTGCTTAGGCCAATTACCTTTCCGTTGCTGATATAGGCTACGTGCGCCTTGCCAAAGATTGGAACAAAATGGTGTTCGCAGTTGCTGTAAAGGGTAATATCCCTTTCTACCAGCATATGGTTGTACTGGTATTTATTGTCAAACAGGGCAATCTTGGGTGCATTCGCAGGATTCAGTCCCTTGAAAATTTCCTTCACATACATCTTAGCTACACGATGCGGAGTGCCTTTCAGACTGTCATCTTCCAAATCCAGACCGAGAACATGCATAATATCGGCAAAGCTCTTTTCAATAAGTTTCACTTTGCTGTCATCATCCAGATCGAATGCTCCAGCCCGCATGGGTGTTTCAAAACTCGTGAACAAATGATCGTCCCCAACTTCATCCATAGAAAATCCTTCTAGTGGGTTAATATTTTTAATTTTATCCATTTGCTGGGAATCTGACAAAGTTCCGTTCTGTTTCATAAAGTGTTACGCTCAGTTCAAGGTGTTTTTCAATTTCGGGTCTCAACCTTTCCCAAATTACAATGGCGATATTTTCGGCAGTAGGAATTCTGGATTTGAACTCCGCCACTTCCTCATTGAGGTTGCGATGGTCAAACTCATCCAGCACACAACGCTGAATAATTTTGCTTAGCAGACCCATGTCAATTACATAACCGGTTTCAGGATCTACTTCGCCTATGATTTCCACTACCAGATCGTAATTGTGACCATGGTATTTTGGATTGTTGCATTTACCGAAAACCTCCTGGTTCTTCTCTTCAGTCCATGAAGGGTTGAAAAGCCTGTGGGCTGCGTTGAAATGTTCCTTTCTAAAAACTGAGACTTTCATTTGATTGTAATACCCAAAGGACGTTGATTTTGTTTAACCTTTTCCATTTTATTTTAAACAAACCAAATACTTTGCCAAGTAAATTTTAAGAAAAATGAAGCCAAAAGTATAAATGAAAAAGGCCCACCTAAAAAAGGCAGGCCCAAATTAGAATTAGCAAGAGCGCTTATTTTTTGCCTGGCTTGGGTGGCTTGGGTTTTACAACCGGCTTTTTAGTGCCATTGGTCTCATCCCCCATATTCTCCGGCTTAAACTCAAGCTTAAGTTTTGCACGATTGTCAGGTAAAATATTAATCTCACAACGACGGTTAAGTTGTCGACCTTCTTCCGTGAGGTTGGTGGTGGTTGGAAGCTGCTTTCCAAACCCGTGTGTTAGAATACGACGCTTAGAAATCCCTTTGTTGATCAGGTACTGCTTACACTCTTCGCTTCGTTTTACCGAGAGAATAAGGTTGACAAGTTCGGTATCAATACTGTCAGCATGGCCAATAAGTTCAACACCAACCGTTGGATTTGTAACCATGTAATCATACAATTTGTCCATTCTGTTTCTACCTTCTGGACGCAAATCAAACTTGGCAAAATCAAATAGAACATTGTCGAAATCCTTGATTACAATCCGCTCACGCTTATTAAGTTCTTCTTCAGCTTTGCGTTGTTCTTCCGCCTCTTTGGCAGCTTTTCCGGCAGGTGAATTCGGATTGATTCCCTTCTCACCCGCAAGAATATTATCACCTGATTTCTTACTTTCTGCCAATCGTTTCAGAGCCTCTTTCAGATTGGAGAGGTGTGTATAATATAAATCGGTATAACTGTTATCTGGATTTTCTTTCGCCAGATAAATCATTGAATCAGCTTTGCTGATGTAGAAATAGGCATCAAAACCTTCCCCATTAAAAAATGGACCAAGATTTTCCGGCTTGCTCCACTTTGTCCAGGTTTCATCCTGCCTTTTAGAACGATAAATATCTGCATCGCCTATGCCATCTCTGCCATTACTGGCGAAATAAAGGATAGAGTCTTCCTCAGAATAGAATGGTGAAATTTCGAATCCAGGCGTATTAACTGAATTGCCAAGGTGCAAAGGCTTTGACCAGGTTCCATCGGCATCCCGGAAAGTAACATACAAGTCTTCCCGACCTACAGATCCAGTAGACTTCATTGTCAAAATCAAAGTCTTTTCATCTTTGAGCCAATAGCCGCCAAGAAATCCCTTTTGAATGGTAAAGTCCTTAATAATTTGGGTAACGGGTGGGCCCCATTTTCCATCATCACCGAGGGTAGTCATGGAAACACCTGGATCCATTTTCTTCTTGAGGTACACATTGGAAATAAGCATGGTCTTACCATCATTGCTGATTCCAAGGATTCCGTTGTTTTCCCTGTTATTCACTGGCATACCCATATTTTCAGGTGCAGACCAGGTAGTGTCACCCGTTTTTTTGGCAATCCAGATGTCCTGTCCGGAATCTTTTCCACCCTGATTTTTAGGGTTCAGTGATCGAACAAAATAAAGTGATTGTCCATCTCTGGATGTAATCGGCTGAATTTCTTCAAATTCATTGTTTACCGACGTATCCATTTTATGGAGTGCAAATTTCTTAGGAGCCTGACCATATGAGCTCATTACTGCAGTCATGATGGTAAGCCCTGAAAGAAGCAGGTTCCTTACTTCAGTTAATTTCTTCATCGTCAATTGAAAGGGGATGCTTACCATACCTTTAAAGAGGAGTTCGGTTTCTTGTTGTTGAATCGCAGACCCAAAACTATTTCATGGGTTCCAGAACTGTTGCCCTGTAATTTGCTTGTGGTAAAGTCAAACGCATAACAAAGGTCCATCATCTTGTAGAGTGAAAGGCCAACCATTCCGGAAGCTGCATCGCCATAACGGTAGGTTCCACCTGCCCAGAATGTGTTCTTATAACGGATCTTGGCGCCTCCTTCCAAAGAAAATGGGGTATTGGGTGTGTATCGCACAATCCCAACAGGCAAAAGGTCGAAATCAGCATCAATGCCAATTCTGTATGAGGCAGTGCCGTAGAAATGTCGGGTGAGGGTGTTGAAAGAAACGCCTTTGTTATTCTCAGCAAAACTCATCTTGTTGGCAGCAAGTTGGGTTCCGCTAAGACCAATTTGCAGGCGATCTGAATATAAATACATGCCAAACTGCGCATCCGGCATTGTGCCAAAATTAAGATTTCCAGCAAATGCATCATCTCCCTGATCCCTCAATACCGGATTTTCAAGGTTGAAAGTATGTGCAGTCGCGGCTGCCCCAATAGCCAGATAATATTTCTGACCAATTGGAAGGTGAATTGAATAACCTAAACTTAAGGTGTTGTGATTAATAAGGCCGGCTTTATCGTTCCTAACAAATCCTCCAACTCCGTGACGGATTTTGCGGGGAGGCTCATACTTAAATTTGATGCTCGATGAACCCCGCATAGGCAATGAACCAAGTTCTTCCTTGTTAAGATCGCTTTGGTTTACTGCTCCATGTAAAGAGGCATAAGTTGTAATTGGAGAGCCAGGTACGCCCATCCATTGGCGCCTGAAACTGGTCTTCAGATCTAGGTGATCTTCTACACCCGCAAGTGCCGGATTATATACAAACCCATTAAGCAAAAAACTGCTGTAAAGACTTTGCTGCTGTGCCATTCCATTTCCGGTAGTGGCAAGAACCGCAGCTATCGCAATGATGATTCTTTTCATGGTTTCTATTATTCCGGATTAACGAATTACAGTGATAGAACCGGATTTAGGAGTGAGACCCTGACCCAAGTCAATTGTATAAAAATATGCTCCTGGAGGCACTGGATCATCCTTGAAAGTTCCATTCCAAGGATTTGGATAGCCCGGTTCGGATTCGAACACCTGATTTCCCCAGCGGTTGAAGATGTACACTTTCGCAGAAGGGTAGCGCAGAATATTTTTAATGTACCAGACATCATTTTTTAAGTCCCCGTTTGGAGAAAAGGCATCATAAATTTTGAATTCCTGATCCACAATTATTTCAATTGACTTCTCAGCAACACAACCCTTATCGGAAGTAACCTTCACCTTGTAAATACGTGTCTCCGGTAACTTTGCAATTACAGATGGGCCATTGGTGATGTTCAATCCTGCGGAAGGAGACCACTCAAATGCAACTCCACCGCTTGCAGAAATTGTTACAGGGGCATTTACTTCTACAGTATCCAAACTGCTGCTTACCTGAACATCTGGCAAAGCCCCAACTTCAATCTTGAAGGATTTGCTGGTAATACAGCCAAACTCAGATTTTAAGGCATAAGTGATGTCAATTAAACCGGCCTCAACTAAACTAGGATTCCAGGTTCCACTTTCTGTAATTCCCGGGCCTGTCCAAACACCAGTTCCGGCTGTTGGATTGCTTGGGAAAAACTGCAAGGTCTGGGTGTTTTTACAAACCGAGGTATCGCCGCGGAGTCCAAATTCCGGCTTAGGCTGTACCGCAAAATTGGTTGAGCTTTCAGCAGAACAAATATCATTTTCAACCCTGAGCTTATAAATTCCAGCAGTATTAATTGTAAGCGAATCCACATTCACCGCAATCAGGGAATTGTCCTTCGACCAGGTAGTATTGTAGTTGTTGGGATTGTTGTAGGTCAAAAGAATTTGCTCTCCTTGGCAAATCGCAAGCGCTGATGAATTGAAGATTGCATCAGGCGTACGGAATGCGGATAGTTTTATTGTGTCGCTGGCAGAACAATTTCCAATGGTCTTGGTAAGAATCAAATCATAATTACCATCAGCAGTTAAACTCGATGGGCTAACCAAGCCATTGCCCGAAATTAATCCTGGAACAGAAGAAGTCCAGATTGCATCTGCAGGTGAATACGGACTTGCCGTGGCCACATTATAAGGAGCAGATGGGTAGCAAATTTTCGGATTCTGAACGCCACTTATGGAAACCGTTGGAGAAGGTTTCACAAGAACAATTACAAAATCAGATGAAATAGCCGAGCAAACCCCACTTCCATTGATCAAAATTTTAACCCTGTATTCCCCGGAAGAAGTTATAGTAAGGCTATCGTTATTGGAATTTGGAATGGCAATTCCATCCTTAAACCACAAATATCCGATTCCTGGCCCACTTGAATCCGCAACCAAGGCGGTAAATTGACCTTCACAAGCCTCGATTGAAGTAGGACCTGAAATGGTGGTGGTCTTATTTGGTAATACTGTAATGGTTCGGAAAGCTGTATCGATGCAAGGTCCTTGACCAGCCACATAACGCACAACATAAGAACCGGCGTCTACCAAACCAGGATTAACAGTTCCAAAACTGGTAATAAACCCAGCTGGCACAGGAGTTACCGCCTGCCATTGGGCGAAATTGGTTGTTCCAATTACATTCGGACTTGGAAGATTTACGATTCCACCGGCCTTACAAATGATGGTATCTGCTCCAATGCTGGCAATGACAGGTGATGGAGTAACTTGTACCTGGATGGAACTAAAGTTCTGAGAAAGGCAACCATTGTTGTTCACTTTTAAGGAATACAGTCCGGTGAGTGATGCACTGTACTGTGACTGGAAGCCTATTGGAAGTGGATTGGTGGTGCCAAACAACCAAGTATACGTGTATCCAGGAGTAACAGGATCGGCACTCAATACAGCCTGGGTGCCTGTACAAATTGTTATTGGACCGGTTGAGGGGGTAATGGCTGCACTTGGTGTTTTATACACTTTAAACAATTTCGTCTTGCTTTCAGAGCATCCATTTACTCCTCCTGTTTTTGATGTATAGGTCAAAACAAACTGAGCATCACCTGACACCAAACTTGGATTTATTATGCCCGATTTAGAAATAAACCCTGCAGGAGCACCAGCGGCTGTCCAGCCATTTTCGGGAACAGAAGGATCATATGGAGGAAAGAAACCTGAAAGTTGAAGGCTGTTTTGATTGGTACAGGCAAATACCGGGCCTACTCCGGCCACATTTACAATTGGAACCTGACGAATCGGAACAAACTTTTGTTCAACACCGGTGCAACCTGCGCTGTCTGTTAAGGAAAGAAGGATTGTGGCATTTCCAGGCAGCAAAGCAGCTGGATCAATGATATTGGTCTGAATCCCTGAAACAAAGATTTTCGCATCCGGATTACATTTTCCAAGGGTTACAGGGGCCTCATTCTGGCAAAGGCCATCTGGTACATTTTGCAAACATTCAAACGGCACGATATTGGTTGGGCCGGAGATTCCAAAAGTTTCGATTTTGCGGCATCCACTTGTATTCCGAATTACTTCAACAGAATACAAACCAACACATCGATTCGTTACCACTCCGCCAGTTCCGATAATAGAACCACTTAGTAAATCTCTCCAGATTGTTTGGAATTGACTGGTATTTCCCATTTCCCTAACGGCGCTTCCGTCACATGAACCACATGAAGAAACATCTGTTGGTACCACATTAAACTGAGGCAGGGTGTCAATGAATACCAAACGGGAATCACTGTTTGAACAGCCATTCTTGGTATAATTTACAGTAACAAGAACACTCGCAACGTTGCTGTTATTTGCAACAAACAAGCTGTCGTTGTTTACCTGTGAACCAATCCAAACAAGTGGAACACCAGTCGGCTGAACCGCCTTTAGAATGAGTGTATCTCCGAAACAAACCCTTGAATCTGAACCGGCATCCACAACTGGAAGCGGGTTTAATTTTATGGTTTTCCTTGAGGTTCCAACACAACCATTCAGACTTACAGTGTAATAAACGGTATCAACCATTGGTCCTGGGATGCTCGGGTCGAATACAGTGCCATCTACAATACGATTTCCAAATGAAGTGAATTGTCCAGAATCAGCAGGTGTTCCAGACAATTGAATCGGCTCAGAGCCAAAACACACCGAATCAGGCAATCCACCAATGAAAACACTTAGGTTATTGGGGCTGTTGATAATGGCTGTTCTGTCGATAAAACATGAGTTAGAGTCAGTGGTAATCCTGACAGTATAAACACCTGGAACAACATTCAGAATGCTATCACTTGTAGAAATCACATTGGCAGACCCAGTTTTTGTCCAGCTAAATGTTGTGCCTGAAGAAGGATTTTCAACCCAGGCTTTACCATCCGAAACACCGCAATTGCTTGCGTCCAAAGAATTGGTCTGAAAATCAGGTTGAGGCTTAATGCAAACTTCTATGGTATCAGTTGCAGAGCAGCCGTTGGCTGAGTCCACTGTGAGTGTAAGGGTTTCGCAACCGATAAATCCACTGGAGTTATAGTCACCTGAAGTAGTTATCCTTTCTGAGCCTGACCAAGAGCCAGCTGTAATTCCAGCCTGGTTATTAAAATTAGAAATCAAGTTTCCACAAACCGAAAGGTCATTGCCGGCACGGGCCAAAGGAACTTTCCTGAAATTGATGGATAGTGTATTTGAAAATACATTGCATCTGTTGAATTTAACTTCTACCTGATAATTACCGGTTTGATTTACCCAAATGTTGGGCTGAAGGAAAGGAAGTCCGAAAGGCTGTCCATTCCGGTAAAGTGTATAACTAAATCCTGTTTCGTTTCCGTTGTTGATTTGAAGTAACACCGAATCACCTTGACACACATTTGTTGCTCCAAGAACAACTATGTTCGCAGCCGGATTTGGACTTACTCGGATTGTAATGTTCTTTCTTGAAACACAGCCATTTGAGTTTGTACACTCATAAGTCAGGACAAAATCACCCTCTGCATTGGGATCCCAAAGATTGTTGTTTAGCACTTGACCATTGTAAAGAAGTGGACAACCGCCTGGGCTAAATCCTGTAACCTGAAACGGTTCTTCACCCAAGCACCTAAAGATTACTGTGTCCTGCACACTGATGGAAATTGTCTGCGCAATGTTGATGGTGTCAGAGTTTGTGACACAACCATTGGAAGAACTTACTACAGCAAAATATTTTCCAGCTTGAATGATATTATCGAGACTCGATTCGGTTTTTCCTGCAAGAAGGATATTTGGTGTTCCTTGCTTTAACCACTGATAAGAAAGTCCAGTTCCCGTTGCACCAAGGATAATGGTAATAGGTTGACCCGCTTGAAGACAAGTATCTGCAGCAGGGGCAATTGCAGGTGCCAGAGGCGCTTGCTTAATGTCCATATTGACAAAATCAGAAACAGATTTACATCCATTTCCATTCGTCACTTTTACACTGTACTGTCCGCTTTCAGATGGAACAAAAGTGGAAGAATTTGCACCTGAAATCGAATCTGCGCCTAAAAACCACTGGTAGGTTAATCCTGTACCAGATGGCCCAATTAAAGTAGAAAGATTATTAGAACAAGGCTCGAGCGAGCCTGAAACAGTAATTGTATCTGGAGGAAGGGCATTGAACTGAACACTGAATGCAGCCGAAGAGCCTGAACAATTGCCAGCACCCTCTACCACAACCACATAACTTCCTGCCTGGCTTACAGAAATTTGGGCTCCATTTTCGTTCGGGATAACTACATTGTCTTTAAACCATTCAAAGCGCTTGGCTATTACACCAGAACCAGGATTTGCAGTAAGCGTAACATTTTCACCAAAGCAAACATCAACCAATGGCAAACGGGTAATCACTGGATTTGGCTTTGAAGAAACCTGCATCAACCGAGTGGCTGTGGAAGTACAACCATTTGCCGTAATGGTGAGCGTAAGTTCATATTCACCAATTGCAGCCAATGCAGGGTTAAATAAACCTGTAGCACTTACAATCGGCTGAGGTGTCCAAACAGCCGGTGGTGCAAGTGGACTAAATCCTTCCAATTGAACTGGAGAATCATCGCTGCAAAGTGTATCCGTAAAAAAGCCTGCATTCACATTTGGCGCCGAATTCACTTGAACATTTGTGCTTGTGGCTCCTACGCAACCACTGGAATTATCGTATTGATATGAAATTGAAATGGTTCCTTGGCCAGCAGTGGCAGGACAAAACTTCACATCCCCATTTGGAAGCACACTTACTCCGGGACCATTCCAAATACCAGAAGGACTTGTCGGTAAAACTGAAATGATAAGGCAGGAATCGTTTGTGCAATATGACGGAAGCAATCCGGAAATTACTGGCGCGGGAACCTCAGGATCGCTCAGGCTGAAAAATTCAGACCTGTTGCAACCGGTAAGTGTATCCTTAATTATCACTTCATAAGTGCCGCCACCTAAACCAGACAATGTAGGGAAAGCACTTGAATCGGCTGTATTCACAGACCACTTCACTTTCCAAGAAGGATTCAATGTAATACCACTAAGAGTTGCTGAGCCATCATCTACTGCACAGCTGCTCGGATTGCTTGTAGTGATTGTAAATTCACTTGGAGCCGGACTTACAACAACAGCGAGTGTGTCAAAACCAATACAACCATTTTCAGTGATTGAATAGATAAGTGTATCGGCAAAATCAACAGACAAGGCTGGATTGTATGTGCCATCCGAAAGGACATTATCTCCTAGCCAAACTCCTCCAGTTGGAAGACCGGAAAGCTGGATCACATTTTGATTGCTACAGGCAGTCAAATCAGGGCCAGCATTCGCTTGAGGAATTGGTTTTACCGAAATGGTGAGGGAATCTGTGGCAATGCAACCAAGAGAATTTGTTGAAGCATATTGAAGCACATAATCTCCAACCGCAACTCCAGTGAGGTCAACCTGTCCATTGATAACGGCAAGATCTCCTGTCCACACGCCACCCGAAATGGAAGGATTTAGCTGGAAAGTTTGGGCGCCAATGCAAAAGGATTGGTTGGCTCCAACTTCAACCGGCGTAGCTGAATTTGAAACAGCTTTTACTTCCGACCTGTCACTTTCACAACCATTTACAGATACTGCAGATACAAAATATACAGAATCAGCTTGGATGGTAAAGGTTCTGGAGCTGCCAGTAAAAATC
>Ga0114979_10003507_pt1 | contig 10505 bp, 9 predicted proteins | sample S_140625_EF_Meta_FD_87315 | JGI IMG/M metagenome (GOLD analysis project Ga0114979, IMG submission 87315) | Freshwater microbial communities from Lake Simoncouche, Canada to study carbon cycling - S_140625_EF_MetaG | ecosystem: Environmental > Aquatic > Freshwater > Lake | place: Lake... | reverse complement strand
CTGAGGCTCTTTAATTCCTGACTCGTTTGCGCTGCAGTTTTCTTAAAATTCTCTACTTGGGCTAATTGCTCGGCATTCAAAATAGCGCCACTATCAGCAGGAGATTTATTCTTTTGTATCTCCGCCAAAGACTCACGCGTCTTTTGTAAGTTTTCCTCTAAAGCTTTAATCTTGCCAACATAGGCTTGCTGCGCCCTAGTCTCCATCTCCCGAATAACGGTAAATGGATAAGAAGTACTTTGCCGAGCTCTTAAAGAAACAAGTGCTGCATCACCAGCAAATTGATCAACTAAGGATTGTAAAAATGCTAAGTTACCATTCGTCGGATAAACGATTCGTTGTCCAAATATCTCCTGAATTTGAACAGCTACATTATCATTAATAAAATCTGAATCAGCGATCAGAATTACAGCATTATTTTCTTTTGATTGGGTTAATACTTCGCTGACTGGTGCTGCCACGTCGGGTTCTTTAGAAGCAGGCCCCTTAGATGCATCTGCCTTGACAACCGGTGATTTAGAAGCCGACTCATTGGCAGCGCTTTTTGGCATCCCATCTGGGAACGCAGTTTTAAACTGGCCCTCTAAACGAATCGCAATCGGGTATGACTGCCCACTTGGCTTAATCATTGTAGCTAATTGCTCACCCTTTTCCATCGCAATCTCTTTACTCACCAGTTCAGAGTAGCCTGAAGATTTAATTAAGTCGACTTGCTTGAGTCCAGATGTAAGACTCGAAGTAAATGCTCCAGTAAAAGCCAACAGGACTTCACCCAATTGGGCTGTAGCTATATCAGTAGGGCTATAAGCTGTTTCATTTAAAGTGAGCAAGGTGGGTAACGCCCGATTTCCCTTACCAGTCATAAACTGGAGATCAGCCAGCATCTTTTCAGTTTCAAAAGTAACGCCCCAGGCCTTCGTGAGTCGTTCTAAATTCGATGATGAACCACCCGGTTGCATACCCTGAGGTGTGGGGATTAAATCGAAATATGCGTAGGAGTCTAAAAGTGCAATCACCTTACCACCCCGCAAAATAAATTGATCAATCGCAAACTCAGTAGTCTCACTTAAGCCTTTCGGATGAATGACTAACAAAACCTTTACTTCATCATCAATTTTGGTACTACTACTAGATACTCTTACCACCTCAAAGTCACGCTCCAACTCGGAAATAAATACTTGCTTAGGGGATGGTGGCATACCCATCATCGGCATACCAGGACTACCAAAAACCGGAATAGAGCTCAAGACACCAATCTTTGTTTTTTTCGTACTGGCAGTACGAGTAATCGCCCGCACAATATCGTATTCTAATAACCGCTCACGCTGCATCACAATCGATGGAATCGCCGCTTTTTGTTCACCTCTCTTGACCACTAAACCAAAGTAAAAACGCTCGCCCGTATTTAAACTCTGCGGTTGAACCCCGTCTAAACTGGCCGTATCTTCTGCATCCGAATCGGGCTGCGGGTCTAATTTTTCAATGACTAATTTACCCTTGGACGCGGCTTTAAATTCTCTTAATAAATCCTCTACTCTTCTAGCGTAACCTTTTAAGGGTAATGGCATATTGTCATCACCCTGAGAAACGTAGAAACGCAGAGTAACTGGTTCGTCTAAATTTTTGAGGATTTGCTTAGTTCCATCAGAGAGTGTGTAAACCTTCCCTTCTGTCAAATCAATTCGAAAAAACTCTAAACCACTGACCCAATTAATTAATAAAACTGCAACAACTGATAAAGCTGCTGCGAGCCATTTTGAATTATTTTTCATTTGCATGTTCTGTCTACCCTGCCCGCGTATTTTTAATAACAAGATTATTGATGTATAAGGAACAAGCAATCACTGATACAAAGTAAATGACGTCTCTTGAGTCCAAAATACCACGTTGAAATCCATCAAAATGAGACAACACGGAGAAATTTGCAATCCCCTCGATCATGGGTGGACTCAGCCATCTAGATAAGAGATCGGTAATCGGTGAAAAACCAATGAGATTGAGCAATAAACAAACCATGACCGAAACAATGAAGGCAATCACTTGATTTTTAGTGAGTGCGGATGCTAAACAAACAATGGCTAAATAGGTCCCCGCCAAGAAAAAGCAACCAATATAGCCAGCTAAAATCACCCCATTGTCAGGACTACCCAGTAAATTCACCGTGATCACCATCGGAAAACTACCTAAAATCACCACAATTAAGAAAATCCAGGATGCTATAAATTTACCCAATATCGCTTGCAAAGGAGTAATTGGTAAGGTTAATAAAAATTCAATCGTTCCTAATCTTTTTTCTTCAGACCAAAGCCTCATCCCAATTGCCGGTACTAAAAACAATAGTAGCCAAGGCATCCAGTTAAAAAAGATCCCTAAAGACGCTTCGTTACGCTCAAAGAAGTTTCCTAAGGTAAATGTCAAGATCCCTGATAGTAATAAAAAGGCAATTAAGAATACGTATGCAACGGGCGATCCCAGATAAACACTGAGTTCACGTTTTGTAATTATTTGAATCATCTTGGTTGGGCTCATTCGGATTCTCAATTCAAAGTTTTTGGCTCTTTGACAGAGCGGGTAATGTTTCTAAAAAAATCATCTAATCGGCCAGAAGATGTTTGCGCTTTAAAACTGTCCGGTGTGCCATTCGCTACAATCCTACCTTCATTAATGACAATTGCACGACTACAAACGTTCTCAACCTCTTCTAAGATATGCGTAGAAAAGACAATTGCCTTCGATTGCGCAATCCTTGCAATTAAACCGCGGACTTCGTATTTTTGATTTGGATCTAAGCCATCTGTTGGCTCATCTAGAATCAACACATCAGGGTCATGCACGAGTGCTTGGGCCAGTCCTACTCGCTGGCGAAAGCCTTTGGAGAGATTTTCAATCGGTTGATGTAAAACGGGTTCTAAGTGACACAGATCAATCACCCGGTCGATCGCCGTCGATTTAGCAACACCAATCAATCCACGAATTTGGGCAGCAAAGTTCAGAAAACTCTGCACCCGCATATCCTGGTAAGTCGCAGCCGATTCGGCTAAATAGCCAATATAACGCTTGGCCTCTACTGGCGACTGTGCAACATCTTGCCCACAAATACTTACCTGCCCAGCATCAGGCTCTAAAAATCCAGTAATAATTCGCATGGTAGTGGATTTGCCCGCACCATTGGGTCCTAAGAAGCCTAAAACTTCTCCTTTTTGTACATCAAACGAGATGTCGTGTAGAACCGTTTTACCTTGAAATGATTTATACAAATTCTCAACTTTAATCATATTTATATTCACAGTGATTGACAAATTGCGCTACAAAAAAACTTCTCATTTAACATCCTAGACCATCTCCTAGACCCTTTGTAGAGAGTTTATATTTTATATTCAAGAGTTTAGTTTAAAGTTAGTCTTGCGATGAATAATTCTAAATCTGCCATAGTATATCGCTTCTTGAAAGTTACTACATACTGCCTGGCCGATCAATTTTTTGGCAGGTTTTCCGGATCAGCTTTCACCCTTTGATTTGCCAAAGGCGATTTGTCTTGCAATCTCAGCCAAGATGACCATCCAACTTCATACTAGGGAGTGCAGATCAATTTCTTAGGACAGGACACATGATCAATCCTCAGTTAAATGTCCCTACACATCCCGGTGCACGTCGTGTAGCGTCATGCCAGTAGATTGGTCCATCTTGAGCCACTCGGGATGGGATAGAGTCCGACGGGCATCTTCTAATCCAGCAGCCCAATGCTCCCGCATGGTCCATTTAGAGAATTCGTAGTCCTTTTGATCACCCTCATAACTAGCATGGTGATAAATTAACTGCAAAACATTAATCTGCGGAGTGTCTTGCAGTTCTTCAAGTATTCTTTTATCTTCAAGAGTCCACTTACTCGGATCAACTCGACTTAAAGCATCGCGCAAATGGGTCTGTAAGTCATGAATTTTTTTATAGCGATTCGTCGCATTGCGCGTTCGACTTGAATACATGATGTCTTTGAGCCTTGCCCTGACCTCCGGCACCGTCTTGGGCATATCGCCCCGGGCATTAAACAAGTCAACTTGAAAAACTAAAGTTTGGTGTAATTTATTGAGTTCCAATAAATATTGTAGTGGTGTATTCGATACGATACCCCCATCCCAATAAAACTCAGCACCAATCTTGACGGCCGGAAAGGCAGGTGGCAGAGCGCCACTTGCCATAATATGCTCTGGGCCAATGCGCTCAAGCGCTGTATCAAAATACTTATAGTTACCCGTTCTGACATTCACCGCACCAACGCTTAAGCGGTGACTATTTTGATTCAGAATATCCCAGTCAATTAAACTATTTAAGTGTTCCTTTAAATCACTCGTATCGTAGTGACTAGTCGCACCAGCCTGCCCTGGAGACTGCTGCCAGGGGCTAAGCATCCGGGGCTTATAAAACCCAGGAACGCCATAGATCATCGACATCATGGCACTGGTAAGGTTGTGAAGCGTCCTCAGATTATCATTACCCGCTAATTGGCTAGCGTAGCCATGGTCGGTGATCGTCTCCCAAAACTCTTTTAACTTACTAACGCGGTTTTCAGGCTTATTACCGGCGATAATTGAGACATTAATCGCTCCAATGGATACGCCAGACATCCAATTCGGCTCAATTCCAGCCTCACTCAAAGCCTCAAATACTCCAGCTTGATAGGATCCCAAGGCCCCTCCGCCTTGAAAAACAAGAGCAATATATTCGTAATTACGAACCAAAGAAGAAATGCTCTCACTTTTAATACGATCTGATTGCTGATTCATAATTCTTCCTTCAAATTAGACACTTATCAAAAATTCATAAAATTTCTTGTGAAAAAAAATTAAACCAAGAAATCATCATAGCCTGTTTCAGCACCATAAATATTAATTTTCTGCTTAAACAATATCTTGCTAATTACAAGATGGTCAATTTAGCCAATTGACATGTACTCCACGATGAAAATAATCGGATAATGGGTTAAAGTATGCGAATGAATAATTTCCAATTAAATCATATCGCTTCTCTGTGTAAATATACGGGTATCAGTTTTATTGCTGGTGCAATTACCCATGGGTTTTTTAGTGGGGAGAGATCTTTTTGGACCGCTACATTTGGTATTGCTATTTATCTTATAAGTGGTATCTTAGAAAAAATTGCTAATCCAGAAAAAAACTACACTTGGACCAACCTTCTTGCGATTGGTATTATCGCTTCTATTGGTCTAGGTTTTTTTACCGGCGGCTTACAACATTTCCCCGACTCACCGGCGAGAAGCTCTTGGGTAGTGCCCATTGGTTTTGCTATGTCACTTCTTGCGATGTATTTGATTGAGGGCAAAGGCGTAGTCAAATTAAAAAGTGTTTTAACCTACGGTGCAGCAAGCTTGACTGTCGTTACGGTTCTTTCCGTTATGACACTTTTTTATTTTGATGAATATGGCACGAATGCTCATGGACATAGTCATGGGGAGAGTCATGCACAAGATCATGGCCAGCACAATGAAGCCAAGGATTCAACTGTTGCTAAAAATGAAGCCACCATTCGAGAAATTCGTATTGTGGTCGACAATCAAATGCGTTTTACTCCCTCTAATTGGAATGTCAATGCTGGCGAAACCGTCCTGATCACCCTAGATAATCAAGGCCAAATAGATCATGAACTTGTCATTGGTAAAGAAAAAGAAATTCTGGCACATGCCAAAGAAATGTTAAGTCCTAGTAAAAAAGGCCATCAGCACACCAATGAGATTTCTGCTAAACCTGGCAAACAGGCCTCTTTCAAATGGACTTTCAAAGAGGCTGGTCAATATGCTATGGCATGTTTTGAGCCAGGTCATTATGAGGCTGGTATGAAAGGGGTTATCCAGGTCATTGCTTCTCATCAAAACCATCGACACTAAGAACCTTGATTAGCAACGACTCTCATCGCCTAAAAATTTGCTTAGTTCTCTATCATGCCTAGTACCGATGAGTTACACAGGTTAGCCTGTGAGCAGTTCAAAGAGACTTACATAGATCCAGAGTCTGGCTATATCGTGCTAACTAGTCTGGCCCATCTCCAACGGGGAATCTGTTGCGGAAATGCCTGTAGACACTGCCCTTACGGACATATGAATGTTAGTGATCGATTCAATCCTAGCTAGTTCTTGCTGATTTTTTACCTCTTATTCTTGCCGATTAGTGCTTTTTAGGACTAATCAGAAAAATAAAATTTAGCGCCAGTCTAATCCCATCAATGAATGGCCTAGATTATTTTTTAGGATGATTGAACTTTTCAGAATAGGCATATAAAAAACCAGTCACAACAAAGGTGAAATGTACGCCAATCATCCAAGCTAAATTCTCTTTATTAGCGGATTCGATTTCTAAAAAAGCGGCCAATAAATTAATTCCAGATAGCGCAATAATTGATCCAATTAATTTAATCTTTAAACCTGCAAAATCAACCTCCCCCATCCACTTAGGCCTGTCTTCACTAACTTTAGCAACGCCAATCACAGAAACAAAATTCTCATACCCAGAAAAAATAACTAAAATAAGTAAGTTAGCTAAAAGTGTTTTATCTACCATCGCTAAAATCCCAGTAAGAAACTTGGATTCATCAGCCATCCAAAAAATACTAGCAAAATGCACAAATTCTTGCACAAATTTCATTGCTAAAATTAAAAGACATAAGACAAGTCCTGCATAGAAAACAACCAAAATCCACCGACTATTAAAAATGATTTTCTCGAGTAAATGCTCAAATGTATGTAAATTCATCAAAATATCCTTACTTAACTAGTTATCTATTTATGCTTAGCTGTTGATACTAAACTAAGAATGTGTTGATTTGAGGTTGATTTAATCCAATATATTAGTCTAAAGTGATTCTTCGGCTATCCACGACCATCGATAAACTACTGATGTCCTTGACTACACGCGACTTAAACTCATTAGGGCTACTCCCTTGAGGCTTTCCCCCAAAGTCAATTAAACGCTGCTTAACATCAGGTTGATTGACAACTAAATTGATCTCTCGATTAAGCCGCTCAAGTAATTCAGGATGGATATTAGCCGGCGCTGCCACACCTAACCAAGATTCAAAAGAGACATTCGGTAATAGGTCCGCCACCGTCTGTACTCCAGCAACTGGACTTGTGCCTTTGGGTGAAGTTACTGCTAAGGCACGGACTCGTTTATCTTTTAAGAGGGTAGCTGTTAAGGTCATGGTATCAATCATGACATCGACTCGCCCAGCAATTAACTCCTGAAATGGCTGAGTTCCCCCTTTGAAGGGAACGTGCAATACATCTACTTTTGCTTCTGAAAAAATCCACTCTCCTAAAATATGCATCGCAGTACCAACACCGACCGAAGAATACGCATATTTACCTGGCTCTTTTTTGGCAGACTGAATAAACTCCTCTAAATTTTTAAATTTAGAGTCCGGTGCAACGGTCAATGCTAAAGGATAGGTAGTGACCGTACTAATCCAAGTGAAGTCATTGACCGGATCAAAAGTCAGACCCTTTCTACGCAGGGCAGCAATACTGGCATGTCCACTGGGTACAAAAAATAATGTATAACCATCTGGGCTAGCTTTTGCTGCCATATCTGTGGCAATAATCCCACCCGCACCAGGATGATTCTCCACTAAAACATTTTGCCCAATTCGATCAGTTAATCCCCTGGCAATTAAACGCGCAACAATGTCCGAACCACCACCAGGGGGATAACCTAGCAACATCTTAATGGGCTTAACTGGCCATTGAGGATCCATCGGCCTATTTTGCGCATGAGCACCTAGAGTCCAAAAAATAATCACAACGAGACAAACACTGCGTAAAATTTGCATCACCTGGTTTCCTTATTCATTTGACATACGTTGCTGCATTCTCGACAACCATTCTTCTCTGGTACAAAATCCTGGACGCATACTCACCTGTGACTCTACTCCACGCATTAACTCTTCATCAGATAAAGCCAGATTAATAATCTCCCGCAAAGGTTGATCGCAATACCATGGTGTATCCATAAAGATCTCAATTCGATTCCCCTCGGGATCACGAAAATAAATAGATAAAGCGTTGCCATGCGAAATCGCCACTAAATCGCTAGTCGCAGAGTGCGCCTTTGCCCGGGCATCAAATGATTTTAAAAATCCTAAATCAGGTACTTTAAAAGATAGTTGATTGATTAAATTAAATCCTAAATTTTCAGGGCGGCCACTCGCTAAAATAATTTGGTGATGTTCATTCGGGTCTCTACTTAAAAAAATAATTTCAGTATTACCCAACATGCCATGGTCAGTTTGACGAAAATCTAATACCTGCTGATAATACTCAGCCATCGACTCTACATTTTGAACGTAAATTCCAAAATGACTTAGCTTGATTGCTTCAGCACAAAGCACAGGAAAAGGGTTCGAAAGGTTCATCATTCTCCCCCTTTTTGACGGTTAATTGCCTTTGATATCGTTATCTTTGACTAACTTAGCGTATTTCACCTTTTCAGCCTCATAAAAACGCTTTGCTTCATCTTGCGACATCGGCATCGGTTCCACGCCTAAATTACCAAACTTATCTTTGATATCAGGCATCGCTAAAATTTTGAGTAAAGCACTCTGGTATGCGTCCATGATTGGCTTTGGTGTGCCTGTTACTATAAAGGCCCCCCACCAATTCGACGCCTCCATCCCATCCAAGCCACCTTCCAAGAAGGTTGGAATATCTGGAAATAACGGCGAACGCTTGGCGCTAGTAATTGCTAAAGGCCGTAATGTTCCAGCCTTAATGTGTTGCGATACGGGTTGCGCATCAGAAATAATCATATCAATTTGACTTGCAAGAATATCGTTGACAGCTAAAGCCCCCCCTTTATAAGGAACTTCCTGCATTTTAATTTTGGCTTGACTCATCATCAGAATCGAAGTCAATTGCGATAAACTGCCCGGCCCGCTAGTTCCGAAATTAATTGAATTCGGCTTAGCAACTGCAACAGCCAATAATTCTTTTAAATTTTTATATGGCGATTTTGTATTCACTACCAAAATATTTGGGCCACCAGCCACCATCGTCAAAGGAACTAACTGCTTATCAACGTTATAGTTGACTTTAGAAATTAATGGATTAACAGCGACTGGACCTAAGTTACCAACTAAGATGGAATAGCCATCAGCAGGCTGAGAAGTGGCGTACTCCATACCAATTGAGCCAGCTGCACCAGCTTTATTTTCAACTAAGACAGGCGTACCAAAATGCTCACCAAGTTTTTGACCAACTAGGCGTGTAATTAAATCGGAACTACCACCCGGTGGATAAGTAACAATCACTTTAATGGGACGGTTAGGAAAGTTTTGGGCAAAGGACAATGTGGTTTGTAAAAAAACAAACGCAATGGTTGCCATCACGATTAAACGCAGTAATTGCGTTGTTAAAAATTGCTGGGAAACTTGTGTTGCTTCACTTTTTTTAAATTGCATCAATTCTTCTCCATTGTCTTTAAAAAATAAATGATTAAAATAAAGTACCAAAACCCCAAAAAAGCTTTAGCGAATTTGAACTAGCATATACTAATATGCGACATATTTGTTAATTTTAACCATTTAAAAAAATACTTGAAAAGATCTAAAACATGAATTCAACACCAACACCAAATCCAAAAGCTGATCAGACACTTTCCCGAAACATGACTCTTTTAGCCCATCATGAAATGAATGGTTTTGGCGGGCTAGGTGAAGGTATTAATTTACAAATTACTAAAACAGGCCGACGCATATTGTGGGTAGCCCACGAATCAGCCCCTAAAAACTTCTCGGGACTCGATGTTACAGATCCTAAAAATCCTCGACTCATCGTCCAAACAGATTTACCACATATGCAACTGCGCTCTAATTCGCTAGACGTGTATGGCGATATCTTAGCTGTAGCCTACCAAACTAAAGTGGTTGGCCTTAAACCTGCCGGGGTCGATTTATTTGATATTAGTAATCCTGAAGAACCCAAGTTACTCTCCCATTTTGATTGCTCAGGCCCTCATTCCCGGGGCGTACACGCCCTCTGGTTTGTTGATGGCAAATATATTCACATGTCCTCTGGCGCGGCAGATTTTGAGCCTACGAATCCGCTGGATGACCAGTTTTACCGAATCCTTGATGTCTCAGACCCAACTAAGCCATTTGAGGCAGGTCGTTGGTGGTATCCCGGCACACGCCTTGGTGATTCAACTCCACCCCCAGCTAGAATGACGCAAAAGTTTGATACCGGTTTTCGAGTCCACAATACCAATGTCTACCCAAGTCACCCTGATCGTGCATATATCGGCTATATCGATGGCGGTGCATTCGTCCTTGATATTTCCGATAAAAGTAATATCAAAGTTATCTCACACTGGAACCATTCGCCTCCACTAAACGGCTTTATCCACACGGTCCTGCCTCTATTCGACCGAGGTCTGTGGATTGTGAGCGATGAGTGTGTTAAAGATGATGGTATCGATTGGCCCAAGCTAGTCTGGGTTGTGGAT
>Ga0114979_10003506_pt1 | contig 10511 bp, 20 predicted proteins | sample S_140625_EF_Meta_FD_87315 | JGI IMG/M metagenome (GOLD analysis project Ga0114979, IMG submission 87315) | Freshwater microbial communities from Lake Simoncouche, Canada to study carbon cycling - S_140625_EF_MetaG | ecosystem: Environmental > Aquatic > Freshwater > Lake | place: Lake... | reverse complement strand
CTTGTCCAAGTTGTGAATGGGAAATGCAAAAATGAATGTATTTCTTTTGTGCTATTAAACGATACTCTTTATCAACTTTCTTTCTAAAGTGTAAAAGATAATCGTCAAGGTGGTCAAATCCATCAAACTTTGATATAACAATTTTAATCAATTTTTCCCAACTTGAAAAACTTAGATCTTCAAAGTAAAGAATTCGGTACTTTATTAAACTTTCAGAAATAACAATTAATGTTTTTCTCTTTTCTAAAACAGTACCAAACCATTTCAACTTTTTTAAAGAATTATTTAGATCATCTAAGTTTTCAACTTTCTTGATGCTTTTACGGACCTGTGTCATAGTTGGCCATTCTTCAGCATTCTTGTAAATAGCATGAGAATAATAATGACACTGGCAATACCCATTCTTTGTAACATTTTTACATCTGACACGAGCATTTGTAATTGCAAGACACTGCTCCATTTTAAACAACGTCACTTCGTTCCTTTTATGGTGTTTTTTTGTTCCCGAAGGAACTTTAAAACTTTTTAAACTGTTAATTTAATTTTCTTTTTTTGAATTGTTGTTTAAATTCATCGTCAACTTCTATAACAATTCTTTCTTTACGAAATTCTTCAATAATAGGAACGAGTAAACCAAATGCTTTTAATAAAAATTTAATTTTTTCAGTTGATGAATTATTCAATGAATGCTCAAAGTTTTCTTTTATTTCCATAACTTCTAAATGAAATTCTCCTTCAAACTCTGGATTATTGTACCAGTCAATTTCTTTGAGATAATACTGTGTTTTAGAATCTATATCACATAAAAAGGTATCGACTATATTATAAAACTTTTTATTAGTTGGTTTATATTTTTTAATAAATCTATCAATATAAATGATTCTTGAATAATTCTTAGACAATTCTTCCCATTCGTGATCATAATCAATATCAAGATTAACTTCAAAAGAGTCTATCATTTTATCCAATTGTTCATCAAAACTTTCATTTACGGTTACTTTATCAAGTGCATTGATAAGAGAATCCATCTTTTTTTCCTTTTAAACGTCAAAAAATTTCCTTTTAAACGTCAAATTTCCTTTTAAACGTCAAATTTCCTTTTATGTTACTTAAATACCCCCGAAGGAACTTTAAGTGTTTTTATTTTTTGTAAAAATTAAAAATTTTAATATTTTAAAAGGAAATTAAAAGGAACGTAGTGACGTTTTAGTAAACATAACTTTCACTTACAATTTCATTGTTGTAAGTTCTAACTGTTCCAGATAAACTACATCCCGGAACATATGTTTCATACCAAAGATCATTTGTAATTATTACACGACCATCTGATAAAGTAATTGTCAATAAATTACCAGCACATCCTTTAAATTGATCATACCTTGGACCATCTGTATAAACAAAACATGTATTTAAACTGTTTTGATTACATGTAAATGAAATAAAGTTTCTTGGTTTTTCTTTGCAAACTATTTCCATAATTCTTTTAATTTCAGCAATTCTTTTAATTTCAGCAATGTCAATACGTTCTTTTTCCATTTTAATGTCAAATTTTCCTTTTACGGTGTTAATCTTAACCCAAAGGTACAAGTAAAAAATCAGAGATTTTTTACGTCGTTAAAAAGCATGCCTAAGCATGCTTTTTAACTTTTAAATTTAACTAAATTAAAATTTAATTTTTAATAGTACTTCATGTCAAGTTTATCTAAAAAGCGGTCTTGTATATCTGCTATTTTTATAGCAAGGTGTACTTGGTGATCTGATAATCCACATGATTCAAGGTTTCTTACAGATTCGACAATGTGGTTATTTGGATCATCAAATAATACCTTGAAAATAACTCTTTCTTTTAAAGTCATACGGTTGTAATAACTAGGTAAATAACTATAAACAAGACTGGTTTCAAAATTCATAACGTCAAATTTTCCTTTTAACGTCAAATTTTCCTTTTAACCCATTTCTGGGAATCCAAAGATTTTTTAAATTTGTTTAACGGTAGTATTTTTATAAAGAAAATAAATCAAAGATGCAAGTGCTGATAAAAATATAAGTATTCCTACAGCACATGCATTAAATTTATTTACACAATTTGAATAATTATCACAAGAAATGGTTATAATACAACAATTCCGTTTTGCAATAAATTCATCAAATTTATTAAGAATGTTAGGATCAATACCTTTAAGATAATTTCTTATTTGTCTTTCATTGTCTCCATGTTCATGGTACCTTTTCATCATATTCATCATATTAAGATAAACATCATTAGGAATTTCTTCAGCATTGTCAAAAAGAACTTCAACAATTTTACTAGAATCTATAATTGGACTTATCGTAGTCATGGTTAACCCGTTAAGGGAACTCCGAAGAGTTTTTTAAAAAGGTAAATTAGTCTATATCATTTAAACTAGTATATTCTATATATTGGTTAATTTCCCATCTCATTGCTTGGAGTATATCATCAAAATTGTCATTGCTGTACCACCAATTAACATTTTTATTCTTTTTTCTTAAATCTATTAAAATTTTATACAATTTATTTTTAACAGATTTACGATCCATAAACGTCAAAATTTTTTAACCCCTTTAAGGGAACCTGACCTTCAAAAATCTCTGATTTTTGAAGGCGTTAAAATCCATGCCGAAGCATGGATTTTAACTAGTAATGTTTTTTAATAATAGGAACGTAGTGTCCTTGAGACCGTTAATTGCTCATTTCGTTAAATTCTCTCATTAACCTATTTTTACAAAGTTGAGTGTATGGATCACCCATTGCTCTACGGTAATATTCTTGAATAAAAATTGCTGCATCAATCTTTTTAAGATAACGAAGACGGTATTTTCTTTGAATTACTTTTGCTGCTTTTGTTTCATAGTCTAAAATAGTTCGAACAAAGTATTCCCAGATATCACTGTCCATGGATATATCATTACAACAAACTTCAACTCCAAAAGGTATTTTAAAAATACAAACACCTAAAGTAATAGAACTTTGATGATATAAATAATTAAAAGTTCTTCTTTTTGCATGCTGGTAAGCATAAACTCTTGCTTCATAGATATTTTTAAAGAACACAGGTAAAGAATCTATTTCATGGTGATCAATATTGACAACCAAACACATGTACATATGATCCATAACTGATTCGTATTGAGAAATCTTTTTAGATCTTTACGGCGTTTCACGCGTTGCCGAAGCAACGTTGAAACTAAAAATTAAAATTTTTATTTACATTCCGGACAAACTTCATCCCATACAAAGTCGGTTCCACATTCCTGACACCAGTCCATATAAACATGTCCAAAGTCTTCCATCAATTTCCCTAAAACTGATTTTTCAACATCCCATTTTGTATGGAGAAAATGGCACATATCATTAAATACCATTTCTATGTCTTTACCGCGAAGACAACAAGTGGAGTCTTTCACAAGGTAAAATATACCTTCTAGATCAATTTGCATTTTAACGTCAAATTTTCCTATTAACGTCTTAGAACTTTTTTTTAAACCCATTTAGGGAACCCGAAGGTTTTTTAATTAATATTTGTTTTTCGATCTTTTAATCAATTTCATCAATGTCTTCTAATAAACTTAATAATCTTTTAGAATGAAATTCATTAAAAATTCTTTTAATTGTTTTAACTGCTTTTGTTTTACGGTCCCAAACAGTTTCAAGTTTGTAATTCCACATTTTAGATGTATCGATTAAATTTAGTTCAAACTCTACTGGTACTCCATTTGGTATTTTAAAAATAGAAACTGCTACAGTATCATTATATTTATTTATAAAACTTTCATTTATTCGTTGTGCGTTTCTATAAGCATAATCCCTTGCTTCATAAACAGTATTGAAGAAATGTGGAAGAGTACCTGGTTGCATTTTATTTTGAATATTGTTAATACAAACACACGTGTAAAAATGACTCATGGTAACTTTTAACTTTTTATTAAACCCCTTTGGGGAACCCTAAGGTTTTTAAAGTTTTGTAAAAAAATTTTAAAAGGAACAAGTCTATGACGTTATTAACATTTTATGAAATCTAATAGGTTGGGTGCTCTGAAGATGAGATTTATAACCAACTGCATCTGCGTATGTACGCCATTCTAGTGTTTTTAAACATTCTTTTTCTATAGTTAATAATTTTCTATGAGAAGTATTATAAATATCTGAGGTATATCCATTATTTGACCATTCAGTAACTCTATTTTCTGGAGAAGTAACTGATCTTATTTTATAAATTTTCATAATAGGTGATTTGTTATTAGAATCAATAAAAACAAAAAATCCTCCAACAACAGCATGTCCTTTATTAGAATCATCCCAAAAAAATACATCAGAACCCTCCCTAGATATTTCACGCATATAGTCATTTCTGCTTATTTTATTTTTTCCAATCCATGTAGCAATAAAACTAGTTTTTATTAGTTCATTTTTTTGATTTTCAAGATTTTCAAGAATTTTTTTATACTTATTTATCTTAATATTTATTTTATCCATTTTCCTTTTATTAAACCCCTTTGGGGAACCCGAAGGTTTTTTATTTTTTGTAATTTTTTACATATCATCAAGTTCTTCAATGTTTTTAATTCTAGATGGATGGAAAACGTATTCTACAAGTTCTCTTTGAAGTTCTGGAAATAGTTTGCGAATTTCAGGGTCTCCATACTTAAAAGAATAAAAAGTATTTTCTCCATAAAAAATACCTTGTGAAACCCAACGAAAAAATCCTGTAAATTTGTGAAAATAAACAATGTCAACTTGATCGTTATTAAATGGAAGCGGTCTATACAACGTTTTATTAAAAGTATTATAATGCCTGGTTATTGCTTCTATTTCTGGAGGTGTATATTGAAAACCAAGATTTACAAAACGACCAAGTGATTTATAAAGTCCTGGACAAAGGTAAGTTACACATAGTATCCTACGCTGAAGTATTTGTGCTTCACAAAGGTAATTCGTAACCCATTGCCAATCTATATCACATAAATCATGATCACATTCCGGACACTTGATAACATTTTCAGTACTAAAATCATCATACCATTGATAATTGTAAAAAGAATCTGCTAAACACTTATGACAAAAGTAGTGTCCACAGTTTTTCAACTTTATACGGTTTTTTACTTCAGGACATTCGCCACAATCTTCACATTCAATTTCATTATTATGGATTGCACAAAGGTTTTCACTTACTTTCTTTGAACACCTCTTACCATTTTTACAAATTGCTTGACAACGAATCATAATGAGGGTCACTACGTTTATTAATGCCAACAACGTTCCTTTTAACTTCGTAATCGTAACCAACGTCACTTCGTTCCTATTATTAAACCCTTTTAGGGAACCCGAAGGTAAAAGCAAAAATCAAAGATTTTTGCGGCGTTAAAATCCATGCCGAAGCATGGATTTTAACTAGTATTAATAGTCATTTTAACCTTTTAAGCACATAAAGACAATGCTATACAATAATGTATACTAATAGATATTGCTAAATAAAGTAGTATCCAAAACATACTAAAAAATAATACAAAATTTTTTAAGCAAAAGTAAAGAAAACTTGTTCTTTTAATAAATGGTTCTTCAATTGGTTCTTCAATTGGTTCTTCGTGAACATTACAAATATCATTAAGAGTATATTTCAAACACCTTTTACCATTTTTACAAATTGCTTTGCAACGACTCATTGAAATGTTAAATTTATTAACGTCACTTCGTTCCTTTTAACCCCATATAGGGAACCCTAAGGTATGAGCAACAAAATCAGAGATTTTGTTGTGGCGTTAAAACCATGCCGAAGCATGGTTTTAACTATTATTAAAGTTTGTTAAAAAATAGTTACCTTTTAACCTCTATTATGTTGCATTCTTGCTAAAACTACAACTATATTACATTCATCACAACAAAGACCTTCATCTTTAAGTGGAAATGGGTTATTACCATATTCAGGTTTTATTTTATTACAAAAACAGCAAGTTATTTTAGGCATTAAAATTTTCTTTTATTCCTTTTAAACCCATTAAGGGAACCCGAAGGTTTTTAAATTTTGTAAAAAGGAGTTACCTTTTAACGTTTGTCAATAAAAGTCCATTCAGGAAATTTCTCTTTTATTTCATCAATTATAAAATCTGGTTCATCTTCATTTGAGTTGTATTTCCAACAACCTCGTGGATCCCACCAAAGAAAACTATTAAGACTCTTGATAAATTTATTAAATTCTTCGTGATAATTAAAACGAATCAATTCATAAGAATTTTCTTTTTCAACAGACCAAATAAATTCTGGACGAGTACAAGTAAGTTGTTGTTCAACGGGTGTACCTGTTACAGTTTCTTTTTTTAAATAACTGACAAGATCTTTAATGATGTAATAGATTTGCTTTACATGAGAAAGTTGGTCGTAATCAACTTGAGAACCCATTTTTAAACCCATAAAGGGAACCCGAAGGTTTTTTAAAAGGAAATTTAACATTTTTAACGGTTAAATTTATATATTTAATTCAACAATACCTCTTACATTTCTCAAGGAGTTATACAGATCTGATTGTTGTCTCCATCGAGGATTTTGTTTTCTTGTACTTAATCCATGTTCAAGACATATATCTTTAATTTCACAAAACATAACTCTTTTATTAGAAACCTTCAATAAAATTTCTTCACGATCTACCCAATCAACAGATTTTTTAACTATATCAACTATTAATTCCTGTTTTGAACGAGCAATAGTGCAAGGTATGGATCTATTAAGTATAACTACCTTTGTTTTATTACCTTCACTTTGTTGCTTTTGGTCAAAATCAATCTTTAATTTATTCATAAGTTCTAAATAAAGTCCTTCGGGAATTTCTGAAGAACGGTCATGGAGAAGATTCTGAGTGTTCATTTTAAAACTTTGCTTTTCCTTTTGTTAAACCCTTTAAGGGAACCCTAAGGTTTTTAAATTTTGTTAAATTTTTTTATTTTTTAAAAGTATCATTAAGTAATTCTATATATTTTTTACTAATATAAAGAACCATAAATCTATCTTTACCATAAGAAAAAGTATCTGTTTTAAAACCTGAACGTGTTAAAAGACTGATACTTTCTCTTTCGGATTTTGTAAGAGATGGGGGAAGGACTATTTTAGTATCACGTGGTTCTTCAGAAGCACACATACCCCAAATTTCATGTTCAAAAGTATCTTTGTTAATAAAGGCACTTTTAATACTTTCCCATCCACTAACTGTAATAGAAGATTCAAGAACAGATGGTTTATCTTCTTTCTTAACAACAACATGTTCTTCATCAGGAAAATACTCTTTAATAGGAACAAAGAATTTAGATCTTTCGCCATTACCCCGACCAAAACCACGACCACAACCACGACCAGACATTTTAAACTTTGCTTTTTCTTTTTGTTAAACCCGTTCAGGGAACCCTAAGGTTTTTAAATTTTTGTTAAAAATTAAAAGGAATGTAGAGACTTTAATTAATAAATGGAATTACTTCCTTGTAAAGAAATCCACAAATAACATCTGCGATATCTTGTCCAAGTTCTGAATGAGAAATGCAAAAATGGATATACTTCTTTTGAAAAGTTAGTCGGTAATTATAATCTATCTTTTTACGAGCATTTTCTACATAACGATAAAGTCGGTAATTGGCATGTTCCAAGACACTAAGAAGGTAAAATATAAACTCTGAATAATCTTGAAGTACATAAATATCTCGATACTTTAACATTGTTTCTAACATAACAAGATGGTCTTTGTAATGGTCTTTCTGATTGTCTTTTCCATTAACTATTTTATTTAAAATGAATATATGGAGATTTGTGTCTGATTTTATTTCAGGAATACATTTACGGATTTCAAAAAGTGTTGGCAATCCCTTGGTATAGTAATAACCCATAACGTCACTTTTGTTAAACGTCGTAGACTCCTTTTAAACCCATAAAGGGAACCCGAAGGTTTTTGATAACGGTCTTTATACCTTTTAAAGGTGTTTACATACTACATCGGCAATATCGATACCTAGTTCTGATATAGAAATGATGTAATGGATATATTTCTTCTGTGCGTTTAATCGATAGTCTCGATCGACTTTACGACGAAAGTTTTCAGTATACTCTACAAGTATATCGGATTTATCTTCATTACACTTTGAAACCATTGTCTTAACTAATTTCTGACAATCATCACGAGACAAAATAAGAGTACGACACATCAATACGGTTTCGGTGCTTAACAACAAACACAACCGTCTGCTGAAAAGGTCAACACGCTTTCCATAAAAATCAAGATAAAACTTGATATCTTTAGCGAATAACCTTTCATCATAATTGTGAATGTTTTTAGCAGTTAAATTCGAGTGTCTGTGGACTTCTTCCATAGTTGGCCATCCTTCACCACCTTTATAAAACTCATTAACTTCACGAATCTGGGACACATGAGTACAACAGTATTCACCGTTCCTGACATTGCGTTTGCACTGGACACCTTTGACAGTAATACCTTTGCAAAAAACCATTTTTGTTAAACGTCAAATTTTCTTATTAAACCCATTTAGGGAACCCTAAGGTTTTTAAAGTTTTGTAAAATTTTTAAATTGATTGGAGAAACTCTAAAAGGTTAAGGAGATACTCTACATTGTACTTGGCATCTGTTAGTTTCCTGATGACAGTAATGAGAAGCAACTTTACTGATAATTTAGCATCTTCAGGGATTGGTACAGACATAATAGACTCGCTAATAGTTAAAGCAACTAACCTTTGCCCCTGTTTAGAAAGATTTAAAGTATTTTTTGCTTTAGCATAACTATGTATACCTCCAAGAGTACTTATACAAAATATTTTGATTTCATCATGAACTTCCTCAAGTGATGGCCAAATTTCTTCAGTTTCATCAACTTCGTTAACTTCTTTAACTTCGTTAACTTCATTAACTTCTTTAACTTCGTTAACTTCTTTAACTTCTTTAACTTCGTTAACTTCATCAACTTCGTTAACTTCATCAACTTCGTTAACTTCAACGACATGACAAGGACAGTACAAACCGTTCTTGACAAGACGTTTACACCTAGTACCCTTGAGAGTAACACCTTTGCATCTAGTCATAATTTGAGCGTTTTATTACTTTTAAACCCATTTAGGGAACCCGAAGGTTTTTTATTAATTAACGTCAAATTTTGTTTTGTTAATTTTATATTTTATATTTCATCAAATATACATTCGTTTGCTGATAATTTTTTCCAGTTAACACGGTCGATGTTATCACGTAATAAATCAATAGCAGCAGGATTCTTTGATAAATTATCCCAATTAATACGATCTGGGTGTTCACGCAATAAATCAATTGCTTCAGTATTATATGATAACCAAAACCAATCAATTTTATTAGGATTTTGTCGAAGTAAATCAATAGCGGATGGATTCATCGACAACATTCTCCAATTAATACGATCAAAGTTTTTACGTAACAAATCAACAGCCTCTGGTGATGGGTTTGATGAAAACATATACCAATCGATTTTTTCTGAATATATTTTTAATATATTTATTGCAGCAGGATTCTTTGATAAATGTTTCCAATTAATAAGTTCTGGTTCACCAATAAGTTTTTGTTTGATTAAATTGATTGCTGATGGATTCTCTGAAAAATGCATCCAACTAATGCGATCAAGGTTATTACAAAGTAAGGAAACTACTTCTGGATTTTTATTTAGCATTAAATATCCCCAATTAATACGTTCAGGATATTGTTTTAATAATTCAAAAGCATAAGGTGAACTATTCATGGATAAAAAATTAAAATCCAGTTTTTCTAAAGGTATCCATGGTTTCAAACGGTAAGTAATCTTCTTTTCCTTTTTCTTAAAGAGAGCAGAAACGAGGAGATCAAGCATGATTAACTTTGGTAAACTTTGGTAACTTTTGTTAAACCCCTTTAGGGAACCCTAAGGTTTTTAAAGTTTTGTTAAAATTAAATTAATTTATAAATGTTTTGTTTATCGTCATCTATTAATTTATTAATTTCTGTTATTGGATGAATTGGAAGATCTCCTACATCAGCAATTATGGATTCTATGAGATCATGCAATTTGATTGATTCAAAATAAGTACCATAATTATCTGAAATATAAAAATCATCTCCTTGTTTAAAAATTATATATTTAATGGATAACGAATCAATGAAAACTTCAAGAACGGGATTACTTGAATTAAGAAGAATGTTAAGTTCTTTTAATAAAGTAATGTATCCGTTAATAACCGATTTTATAATACCATCCATTTGTTCTTGAGAACAGATATGATCTGTTTGTTCGTAACTTTCCCATAAACCAGGATCAAGTATTGTATGAATATCGTTTGTAATTTTGGAGATGAATTGGATGTCGTTCATGATTAAAACGTCAAATTTTCCTTTTATTAAAACCCCGAAGGGAAACCCTAAGGTTTTTTGTTTTTGTTTTTTTATTTAGTCAATTCTTCAATTTTTTTAGTTAATTCTTCAATTTGTTTTTTAAGTTCCTTGTTTTCT
>Ga0114979_10003504_pt1 | contig 10516 bp, 10 predicted proteins | sample S_140625_EF_Meta_FD_87315 | JGI IMG/M metagenome (GOLD analysis project Ga0114979, IMG submission 87315) | Freshwater microbial communities from Lake Simoncouche, Canada to study carbon cycling - S_140625_EF_MetaG | ecosystem: Environmental > Aquatic > Freshwater > Lake | place: Lake... | reverse complement strand
TAATGGTGTTTTTCTAAAACGTTTGTAATCTAAAACCCCATTTAACATTTGTATATAATTTACATACAGAATCTTTATGTTTTGTTTGCACGAGAAATAAATAAAAAATAAATAATTTTTATTTATAGAGGGTTGCTTATACCTGAACCAACTTGATGAGAAGAGGAGCTTTCACAGTGCGGGTAATCAACGTAGTGGTAGCTACCGTTTCACGAGTAAAAAGCTCATTATCACTTGTCCATGACTCGCTCGAGGTAGCACTACCACCAAATGTAGATGAAGGTCCAACATTGTTAATCGGATTCAAGGCCTCCTCGTCAATGGCAAGATTCAAAACAACTTGAGTTCCTGCAGGGACCCAGATAAGATCACCAGGTTGAAAGCCTTGTCCAACACCCCAATTGCTGGCTTCAGGGTCTCTGTTTCCAAAGACGTTACCATCCACAACGTACTTGAGAAGCTTCGAAATGTTGCTAATGGTGATAGCACCAGACAAATCGCTGATGTAGCGTCCAGAGGCATCTTGAGCAGAACCAGTCAAGAGAGCAACGAACGAAGCTCCGTCAAAAATATTTGCACTTGTGTCACTAATACGGTCAATTGCAAACTCAGAAGCGCCTGCAAATAAAGACGAAAATCCACCAGCAGTGTCAAAATACTTACTAACATAGTCCTGGAAATCAGAATACAAAGTCGCATATTTTCCAACGGAAAAGACTTTTTCAGCACTATCAATTGCTGCAGTGAATTCCTCAGCTTCAAACGTAATTGCGTCATTTAAAAAAGTATCAGTAACTGCATCAAATTCACCAAGTTTAGCGTTGAATGACTGAAAATCCATCATGACTTGGATAGAATCGGTCACATCCACATAAACGGGGGCTTCGTGCTCGTGTTGTTTGATGGTATCAAATCCACGCTCCATCTCGAAACCTCCAGTTGCATTGAAAGCATAGACGGAATCCTCAATAGGATTGTTTGATAGGTCAAGGGTATTTCTAGGGTTAGTGGGTTCGCCAGGGGTTGCCATTTTATATATTGTTAAACTATATTTTATTTTACAAAAAATATAATTCTCTAAAGGTCATATAACATTTTGAATATTAAACAAAAAGAGAAATTGGAGTTGTTCATGTCTAAAATACGCCCATGGTCGTCATATACTTGGATGTGCATTTTCTGAATATCCACGGGGCCGAAATATTTCCGCGGTTCCGTTGTTGTATTCAAATCCGATTCCATCATCAAACTGAAATACGACCCTTTGATCGAGATTCTTGCCAAAATATTGGGACTCAGGATGGAGCTATTGAACGCAGAGATAAAATGATTATTGACATTGTTGTTGAAATCATCTATTGCTAAATAGATATACCGCACAGTTGCCGGCTCTACAAGCGTTTCGGATTCATACCGGGTTGCCCCTAGATACTTCCTCTTCAAAAACCCCAAATTCATTCCGATTTTGGATGTGACCGGTTTTTTATCAGGGTTTCCATTGATGTCAAGAGAGAAATCAACGTCAATGGATTTAATAGTGTAAGCCAAATTTCCAGTGGTCTCTATAAATACTTTGGCGGTTCCCGAACCCGTTTGAGACACGTCTAGACGGAAGATAACGTAATTGAACAAACTGTTGGGGTCCAGGGGCGAACCGTCGGCGTTTGTTCCCGAAATCAGTGTATTAATCGTGTCTATCAAATCGGTTGCATTGTAATTTCCATCCGGCACAATCACAACTTTCGATTCTTCAAAAATCTCTCCTTCATCCGTAAGTTGCTGGGTCGCACTAATGTTAAAATAATTGTTTCCGTACTTGGCGGATATTCCATAAAAAGACACCGGAATCTCAAGAGCCGTGATTTGCATCGAAACCACTTTCTGCAACCGGATGGGCAAATTCACCAAGAAATCGGAACTGCTGGTGAGCGTTATATTGTCTCTAAAGCGGGTATCGATGTTCAGGCATTTGGTTATGACACGGGTCTTGAGCGGGTTCATGATTCCAGGGAAATATTCGCTGGAAAATGTATTCACGTAGGGCGTCTCCGGTCTCTCCGTCAGTTCTTCCATTCTCGGCATGGCTTCTCTCGATGCCGGCACATTGGGATACTTTTCCAGTTTAGGAACATTGTGAAAACTGGTCGGGTTTTTCGTTTCATTCTTGCATTTCACGGTAATTAACCAATCTTTAGCTGTATCTAAAAACGCCATCAAATCTCTTTTGAACTTTTTATCAATGTGGCCGGTTGACAACAACACTTCTTTGAGTTGTGCCTCTTTCAATTCAATGTCCGCCGCCGAGTACTTTTTGTTGGGCGCAATCTGGAAAAATCGTTCCAGGTCCTTGATTGTGTAATTATTGATATCTAAATCCAATCCGTCCATTATATTGTTTGTCGATTTTTATTTATTACACTTTTCAACTACTATATTAAGACACATGTTCAAAGGAAAATCGCTCATGACTGGCGCCCAAAACACCAGCAAATCTCTCATTAATCCTGTGAGCACCAGTTCGCAACAAGAGTTGCAATTTGGCACCGAACTTACAAATACGTTGCAACGAATTCAAACGTATTATGTAGGAAAAATGCCACCACGTAAATATTTGGAAATTCCCGAATCTGTTCCTGCATTTCTCTCGCTGAATGACGTCATGCTGAACTCCATTTCGAAACAAAAAAACACCAATTTGCGTTTATTGTTCCAAATTGCGAGAGATGGGATGGACGGTGCTCTACATTCCAGGGGACTTTTTATTAACAATGCAGACCTTGATATGCGTGTAATCATGTTGAACAAGAAGAACGACGACATTCTCTCGGGTAAAAACGAGGTTAAAGCAGTCGGCAGCACCACAGGTCAATTCACAATTACCAAAACGTTCAAGTTGGCGCCGATTTACAGTTACTACATTCAATTGTATGGTATGCCTGCTTACGGAGTTGGTTTTGATGCAACCAAACTTTCTCTTTTGTCTACGATTATGAAAAAATACGGCGTCGATCCATACAAATCAAAATCAAAATAAAATAAAAAGTTTGTACCAAGAATATATTGATACATGTTATATGGCTTCGCCCGTGAAAGAAGAACTTGTTATGTCCATTGTTATCCATGGACACGGAGGCGAAGATTATTCAACGTCTCTCTCCGAAAAACATTTGGAATATTCAAAAAACAATGTGAGAGGATTCAACCTCGGTTGCGTACCTGGTTTTCTCACTTGGGAATCGATTCAAGAAAAAATAGATTTACCTTTTCTTTATAAAATGTTTGATGAGAATCGGGACAGCAATACTTCAAGTATTATGAAGGAGTTTATTAAATACAGGAAGCCAATGTATCAGGATTTTCTTAAAACCATTCGAAAAGAAAAAGATTTCCAACCGATTGAAAAAGGTTTAGAATGTGCCTCCGGAGTTATCACCTATTTATCCAATAAAACTTTTGAATTTTCAAGGATGGGTCGATTTGTTGATAACGGCATTTATGTATTGGACATTCGTTCAAAAATCACTTATTCCGACGGGTCGATTCGTTATGTTCCATTTACAACCATCGATCCCGATTTCAAATTTAATTTAATAAATTATCGACATTTACGATTTGTTTTAGACCTTTTAGATAAACATGATGTATTGCGTGAAGCCAAAAGTATATTGGGGTTTTCAAAAGATGATCCATTACCTGAAATCCATTTAAATCAGCTCTACGATTTTTTCGAATTAATTGACGTAAAATTTGTCAATGTATTTGACTATACTTGTCGTTATTGCGAGATTCCAAGCGCCCTTTCTCAACAAATATACAATGAAGAACAGAAGTATGCAGAGAAACCCGATGCGTTTGGACGTAAAAGCAAAAGACGCGTAAAAAAGAGGAAAAGAAGTCGACGGCGGTGATTATAACCAAAGAATATATTGATACATATATTATATCATTATAATGCATTTGTACGATACTGTGATTGTTGGCGGCGGAATTGCCGGGCTTTATTCTGGCTACCTCTTGCAAAAGCGTGATCCAAAGCACCGATTTATCATTTTGGAAAAGGAAAAATATTTAGGTGGCCGGCTTCTCACCTATTCCGATAAGTACATGACGGTAGAGAAGGGCGGAGCCCGGTTCTCTGAAAACCACACTTTATTATTGGATTTGTTGAGAGAAATGGATTTGGATAAAAAAATCGTCGATGCATCTCCCGATGCTTTTTATTCCGAGGCCGATGGCACACCTCTTCTCTGCGATTCTGTCTTTGATTTTGAGGACCATTCTTCGAACCCCTTTTCCAAACTGTTTGATTTATTAACGGAGGCCTATGTCAATAGTCCGACCCCCATTGCCGCATTTCTTGCTCGTGTGATTCTTGCAAGTAAATTGGAAACAAAAGAGAACTTGATTTCCCGCACTTTCACCGATTTTGCAAAAGAGGTTCTCTCCACGAATGAAATCCAACACATTCACGATGCATTTGGTTATTCTACCGAACTGGTTGAGATGAATGCTTACGATTGCATTGCATTGTTGGAGAGCGGACTGAATCCGCGGCAAAAGTTTTTCGTGTTGGCGGGCGGTCTGACCCAGCTTATCAACAAACTGGTTTTAATTCTTAGAAAACAAATTTTCACGGGATTCGAGATTTTCTCTGCAACGTATGAAGAAAATCATTTTGTAATCAAAACCAAAACACGCGAGTATCGTTCTTTGAATTGTATTTTTGCGGTTCCCAAGCAAGCGTTGGAAAAATTAAAATTGTTCCAACCCATTTACAAGGAGCTGGGTTATATTGGTTGTTTCCCCTTGTGTCGCATTTACTGCAAATTTGACATGACCAACCGAGAGAATGCGTGGATCCGCAATTTGCCGAAAATCACCACCAATAACAATTTGCGCATTATCATTCCCATTGATTCGAAAGCCGGGGTCATCATGGCCTCATACACCGACCACAAATACGCGAACTTCTGGCTGCGACTCTATGAATCGGAAGGCGTGAAAGGCGTCAATCATGAATTGGTGAAATTGTACAAAGAAACCCTTGGCATCGACATTCCTTTGCCCATATCCACCAAGGTGTTTCACTGGGGATGCGGAGTCGGGTATTGGGGCGTGGGTGCCGACAGTGCCGCATTGGAAAAACTGTTCTTGCAACCGTTTGCGAACACATCTCTCTACATTTGTGGAGAACATTACTCGGCGGATTCGCAGCAATGGATCGAAGGTGCATTGAAAACTGCAAAAAAGGTAGTGGATAAAATCAAGGAATAAAATTGATTTATTTATTTACATGAATGAATAAACCAAATTAATATGGAATTAGTAGTTGAACCCGATATTTACATGCCAAGTGTGGATGAACTTGGAAACTACGTGGATAAATGTCCCGCGTTCAAAAAGGGGCTTATGTGTCCATGCGGTTCGCGCAAAGACAAGGTGTATGAAACCAGTGCGGTTTTCTCTGCACACATCAAAACCAAAACCCATCAGAACTGGTTGCAAAACCTGAATTTGAACAAAGCCAACCATTATATTGAGAAAGAGAAGCTGAAGGAGACCGTGCAGAATCAGCGGCTCATCATTGCCCGATCCGAAACCGAAATCAACAATCTTCGTCAGACAATCACTTATTTGACATCGCAACTGCAGAAACCAGCGGCGCCTACGAAAAATTTGCTCGAGTTTGATTAGAGGAATGATACATTTTTTTATGCTATAAAATTGAAAAAAACAATCCATGATTGGTTTTTTTAAACAAACCTATTATAATGACGGAAAAAAACATTTGCAGATTTTGCGAAGTTGAATTTAAAACCAAAACCAAGCTCACCACGCACATCGTGTGCTGTGAGTTTGTAAATAAGAAAAAAGGAGATATCTATGAAGTAGTGAAACAACTTATGAAACAAAACCAACTGTTAGAAAATGAAGTTGAGAAACTTCGCAAATTTGTCGAAAGAGAGAAAATCAAAATCAACGTCATTGATTACTTGAACAATTATCAATTTCCGTCGTTGGAGCATCCCGAATTCATCAAATCCCTGGTTGTTCATCCAAAACATTTAGAGGCGGTTTTTGAAGGAAACATTGTAGATGGTGTGTTTGCCTTATTTGCGGATTTGGACCCCCAATCCATTCCAATTGCCGCGTTCTCTCATAAAAGTCCGTTTTACGTGTATAAAGAAACCTCGTGGCACGAATTTCCGCAAGTGTCCATCAATTCAATGTTTGAAGACTTGTCGAATAAAATTATGCACGCGTATCGTAGATGGGAACGGTCCAGACCCGAGTTCAATGTAGAGACCGAAGACGTGCAGAAACAAAAAATGATATTGTTTCGAAAAGTGCTTGGGACGTCCATGAGCGACGACAATAAATATAGTAAATTTCGCTCGTTGTTGAAAACCAAACTCGAGAAGAATATGAAGAATATTGTGGAGTATGAGTTCGATTAGGGACCCGTATAATTTATATTGTGAAAATATATGACTCTCGTATTCAGTAAATCGAAACAGGGAACCGCGCACAAGCCGGCATTGGTTACCAATGTGGTTACTCCTGCACCCAATGTGGTTGCATATTTATCCTATAACATGATCAGTCGATTGGCAAATTCTAAAAATTGCGGGAAATGCAGTGGTGCAAAATAATATTTTTTTTGTACAAAAAATAAAATCATTTTAAATATATATAAAAATGTTTGAAAATTTTAAAGTATTTTTTTCGAATAAAAAAAACTTTTATGCCTTCTTTGCCGCTTTAGTTATACTTGGCGGCATATTTCTTTTGAATCGATACGGATTGTACGAAGGAATGAAGGCAAAAGCGGCAGAAGCAGAGGCAGAGGCACCTCCTGCCAAAAAAGCAACAAGCGCAATCATTATGAACCAAATGCAATAGTTCTTTCTCTCCAACTTTTGTATCTTAATAATATAAATGAGTTATTATTATGATGTTTTAGAACCAAGTGTGCAACAACAGGGCAGCCATATGATTATGAAGGGCGTCAGCAAACCGTTGAAGGAAAAAATTGTAAATATTGATACCAAATACAGAACGGACTACGATTATCGATCCTATGCCTCCGCCAATATGGTTTTTGGAGAGAAATTGTCCGAAGTTCGTTCCATGGAAATTGTCTCTGTTGACATCCCCATGACCTTTTACAATATTTTTGAAAACAACGATTGTCTACAAACCGGAAATAATTATCTCAGAATTAAGAACGGAGGCACGTCCAAAATTCTTACAATGACACCCAATTACTACACTGACATTTCATTTGTTGCAGAGATAAACAATCAATTGCAAAATCTGAGTTTATCAACTGACATCTCTTACAGCATTGTAAATAATAAGTCTTTTTTCAAATCCAAAGTAAGTACTTATTCTCTCGCAACCAACGTGGATATGTGTGGAAATGTCTACGATTCCAATATTCAAAACAATCTTGGATGGGTAATGGGATTTAGAGATACTTCTTACAATTTGACAACTTCGGGGATTGCATCCGAATGTATTTTGAATTTGAAGACACCGCGTCATTTGTTTTTAGCATTAAACGAATTCTCTCAAGGTAATTCCAATTCTTTTGTTTCGCCCTTAGAGAAAACCAACCAAAGCAAAAACATTATTGCAAAAATATGCATCCCCCCTACTGTCAAGTTTGGCGACACATTGTGTGTCAATAAAGCCAATGGTTTATTGGTTTCCGAGGTTCGAAAATATTTAGAAAAAGTCAATATACAGAGAATGAATTTACAATTGTTGGATGATGCAGGCAGAGTCATCCAATTGAATGGCACCGACTTCTCTCTCTGTTTGAAGCTCGTGCATGAATAATATATTCTTTAGATATAGATAAAATGGTCGGTTCCAGTATTTTGCCGGCTTGCTTCTATAAAGGCGAGCTTTATTTTTTGTTTGGTAAAGAGAACAGTTTGGCAGACACGCCGGGATGGTCCGATTTTGGCGGAGGCGTTGACAAAGGTGAAAGTATTTATGCCACGGCATTGAGAGAAGGCGGCGAAGAACTCACCGGATTTTTAGGGGATGGAAAACAAATCGAGGCGTTGATTCAGAAGGCGGGCGGTGTCTACAAGATGCAATATGAAACTTATCACATCCATCTTTTCAATCTTCCGTACAATCTGGATTTGGTAAAACATTACAACGACAATCACCGATTCTTGTGGCAAAGAATGAACAAGAAGTTTTTGACAAACACCAAGCTGTTTGAAAAAATAGAAATCAAATGGTTTTCGTTGAGAGAAATGAAAAAACGCAGAAACGAGTTTCGAAATTTTTACAGAAACGTGGTGGATCTTATTTTGAAAGAGGAGCCCAACATTCGCCGATTTCTCTCCAAAAAGTGTTCTACAAGAGGACGAACTCGTTCTCACCGAAAAACCCAAAAGAAAACGTCTTGGTTCTAGATTTCTTTGACGCTATATTTAGTAAAGCTAACTACGCCAAGGGAATGGTCATAGGGCGTAAGCCGTAAGCAAAGCTTTGCTGAATAACCGTAGGTTTCCCTTATTTTATATGCATATACCATATACATATAAATAATGTCATGGAAAAAATATGGTGGAACCAATAAATTAGATAAAATCAATAATATTACTGTAAATACCGTAGTCACGGACAAATTCACATTGAAGAATTTTTACGTCGGTGACTGGGATATTTGCGGCGGTCTGCGAGCCAAAGATGATACGAATTTGATGAGAGATTTGTATGTTGCCGGCGATATATTTGGAAGAGGTGATATTAATATTGATGGCTCCATGAACGTATTGAATACAAACATTGTTGGCAACGTTTTTGTTGCAGAGAATGCTTTTGTCCGACAAAATATATTTATGGATTTGTCGGGCGGAACCATGCTTCACGGCGAAAACCGGCGGTTTGGATTTGGAACCGTGACGCCCCAAGCCACGATCGACATTTCGGGCGATTTAGTTCGAACCCTTGATATCCACACTTCGACTGCAACCAATAAGAACGTCATTGCGCGAAATGTGACAAATCAAGGGGTCACCGTGAATGTAGAGCCAAGTCGCGCTTACATTGATTTTTACGTAGACAATTCCATGAATTTGGCAACCGAGAACTACAATGGTCGTCTGGTTTATGAACAAGGAGGCAATTTCACCATTGACGTGAGTAACATTGTCAAATTCAAACCCCGCGTCGTTTTCTCTCAAGACTTGTCGAAAAATTTGATAGCAGATGAGCGTGTCATCATTTACGGGAATCCTTTGGCAGACATACCTTACATTCCAACCATTTATGGAGATAGTACATTTAAGACGGGGACGGCGGCCTACTTGGTCGCGGGCGACAATTCATCCAACGCTTTTTTCCGTCTTGGAACAGAGAAAGGCAGCGGTCTCACTTTGGGCGGCGGCTACTTCCCCGACAATAAAATAATGGGCGTGGTTGCACTGACGGACGCATCCAATACGAAGTATCCGGCGATGAACATCATTTCCGGCAATTTGATAAGCAATTTGAAAACTTCGATTGCCGTGAATAAATACAATGTCTCTACATTCAATGGCGCGAACCGGTATGCGATGGATGTGAATGGACCCATGAAGCTGGCACACCAAGAACTCATTGTGGCCACCGACGTTTCGTTCCAGGTTTATCGAACCGCATTTTATGGGAATATCGGGTATGCGGTCGGGAGTCCTTTGACCGTGAATCCTTATACCCAGTACTTTTTGAAAACGGTGGATGGCGGATACACATGGACAAGCAGTCGCATTCTGGGTTCAACTGGAAATCCAAACCCAAACAACTTGGAGATTACCGCCCACTTTTTTAGTGCAATTTATGCAATAGGTGAGTCGGATATATTCATTGCCGGTGACAGTCGATACTTTTTCCGCTCTACAAATGGCGGACAAACTTGGACTACAATTCCATTTACTGGTGGAGGTGCAAATGATGGTATTAATACCACGGCCATCTTTTTATCAGGCACTCATCTCATTGTAGGAACAGGTACAAATAGTGTTGGAGTTGGAAATGGCATCATTTTGAACAGTTCAAGCATTAATTCGATTCCAAGTACTTATATTCCAACTGGACTATCGTTCGTAAATGCAATTCATGGATTTGAATTGGATACAGTCATTGTTGGCCAGGGCGGAATTGTTCCATATCGAACATTTAGAACATTTCCAGATCCTCCCGTTTTTGGAACACGCGTTGCAACCCCATCTACATTCTACGATGTGAAAGTCTTTAATAATGGAATAAACCATGTAGTTGCTGTGGGGGCCGGTGTAATCTGGTATGCGCACGATTTATCATGGAACGGGACGGCTTACACCGTGACCTGGAACCAAGCTGCGGTTTTTTCGGGGGTGTTGAGGTCTCTCCAAGTGCTTGACGCGTTGCGTGCAATTGCAGTGGGCGATAACGGTCTCATCATGTATTCGATTGACGGGTATGCAACTTGGAACACTGTAAGTGAAGGGATGTTGGATAACAGTTCTTT
>Ga0114979_10003500_pt1 | contig 10522 bp, 12 predicted proteins | sample S_140625_EF_Meta_FD_87315 | JGI IMG/M metagenome (GOLD analysis project Ga0114979, IMG submission 87315) | Freshwater microbial communities from Lake Simoncouche, Canada to study carbon cycling - S_140625_EF_MetaG | ecosystem: Environmental > Aquatic > Freshwater > Lake | place: Lake... | reverse complement strand
CTTCCTGAGCAGCCTTCTCAGCAGCAGCCTTCTCAGCAGCTTCAGCAGCAGCTTTTGCTTCCTGAGCAGCCTTCTCAGCGGCTTCAGCAGCAGCCTTTTCCGCAGCAGCTTGGGCAGCAGCCTTTTCCGCAGCAGCTTGGGCAGCAGCCAATTGTTCTTCAGTCATGTTTTCATTAGTGGGCTCTTGTTCCATTAAAAATATATACTATAATCCCATAAAAAATGAGAATAAACTCCTAAAATATATTTATGCATATTTCTTTAGAATAGCAGACGGTAGTAAACTCTCTCTTAATATTTCTAATTTTTTGAAACATTTATTAATCGTAACTTCACTTACACCACATACTGTCTTAATCTCCTGCTTGGTAATATTCATCTGACAATTCTGAGCGACAAAGTATACAATTCCAGCAGCAATAGCATGGGGGATATTATCAGTAATAATGTTGTTTTTTTCTATTTTGTTAGCAACAAACTTAGATAACATAGTAAGCTCTTGATTAAAATTGAGACGACTGCAATAGCGCTCAATAAAAGAGCTTGGAAGAGTAAAACATAAATCAGTCTGTAATGAAGGCTCTATATTACGTTCAATGTTATGGAGAATATTTACAGCCATTGAGCAGCCAGTGGTTGCACTAGTCTTATCAAGATGGAATATCTCGGCAATTTCATGAGCAGTTCTTGGACAGCCGTTTAATCGGCAAGAAATATAAATGGATGCTGCTTTAATACCGTCCCGATTAATTCCCCTAAACATTTTCTGTTCGGAAATATCTTTGTGAATAATCATAGCATTATCAATGAAAATTTTGGGCATACCAGAGTTTTGCGCCATAACAGTGATGAACTGGAACTCATCGTAAAGTGCTTTCTCACGATGAGGCATAGATTGCCATTCAGTCCATTTACGAATTTTTTTCATCTCATAGGATGATTTTGTATTGCATAGAACTTTGCAGCCAAAAGACGACTCAACTAGAAGAGGATTAATTGCATTACCACAACGGGTAGGGTCATTAGTATTTTTATCATCTGCTCCATAGAACCTCCATTCTGGTGAATAATCTAAAATATCTTTGTAAATAACACCACATTCTGTGTTCACACATGTTGGAAACCCATTCTCCATAATCATGAGATTGGATTTGCATAGATTACATATGTCTAATTCGGATTTTTCTGAATAGACACACTCAATATTAGATGGGTCAGTGTCAATTTGTTTCTTATCAGCATCAAATATATCCCATAGTTTAGATTTATCTGTTGTAGATAATTCAACCTTCTTCTTTTTGGTTTTAGTATGGGTCTTTTGAGCAAGTTGCATCACAGAATCTGAACTAGACATATGTAAAGATTCATCAGATATAATTTTTGGTAGTTTTACCGTAATAAAGATTTTTTCTTTGGATATCATTCGTTATTAACTCTTATTAACTATTGTTTATCTCATTAATTAAATCAATTTTTTTGAAAGGAACCTACGGTTCCCTTCTGAACCCTCCCTTTTTTTATTAAAATTCCTATTGTCTTCTATGTAAAAAATAAAATGATGAAGGGAGGGTTCAGAAGGGAACCGTAGGTTCCTTTCAAAAAAATTGATTTATAATAATATAACAATACGTTATTATATAAGTCAATGATATCAAAAGAAAAATTCTTTATTACTGTGAATCGTAAAAACATCCTTTACACAAATACTCTAGTAAAGAATGTTAAATATGCCGATATAAATATCCCCAAACCTATTTTGAAGTGGGTGGGTGGAAAAACTCAAATTATAGATAAGCTCATTATTGAATTCCCCACAACTATGAACAACTACAGAGAAACATTTCTAGGTGGTGGTAGCGTTTTGATGACTCTATTATCATTTGTGAATGCAGGCGTAATAAAAATAAGCGGAAAGATTTATGCATATGATTTGAATGAAGTACTTATTCATATGTATAAAAACATACAATCAAACCACAATTCTCTGTTTACTAAACTAAATGAAATAATAAAGGAGTTCAATTCATGTGGAGATGGAGAAATAAATAGAAAACCAAATAATCTAACAGAGGCAAAAGTAGCACGTGAAAATTACTTTTACTGGATGAGAAGCCAATATAATAAATTGTCATTGGAGGAAAAGAAGTCAATACTAGGCTCTGCTCTATTCATCTTCTTAAACAAGACGTGTTTTAGGGGCGTTTTCCGTGTTGGACCCAATGGATATAATGTTCCTTATGGTCACTATCCAAATCCTGAGATTATTAATAAGGAGCATTTGGACCAAATCCATGAGCTAATACAAGGAGTTGTATTTGAATGTTGCGATTGTATTAAATCATTGGCAACTGTAGAAGCGAATGATTTTGTATATCTTGACCCACCTTATGCGCCAGAAAATGAGACATCGTTTGTAGGTTATACTGAAAATGGATTTACAACAGATAATCATAAGGATTTATTTAAAGCCATACATCAATTAACGACCGAAAACAAGAAAATTCTGCTGAGTAATGCAGATGTGCCGCTTGTTCGTGAAAATTTTACAGATGAAAAATACAATATATCATCTGTTTTATGCAAGAGGTCAATAAATTCTAAAAAGCCAGGCTCAAAAACAAGAGAAGTGATTATAAAGAATTATTAGCAACTATTGCTATTTTGCAATTTTGATATCTGATGGTAAAATAGTGTATTTTAATCTGGGTATCAAGATTTCATTTACGAATTGCGTTTTTAAATAAAACGCTCTACCAGGGACCTCCTCATGGCCAAGTCCGGCAGTGCGATTCTCTAAATATTTACACATTTTTCCACCACTTCCACTAAGTGTCCCGTTTTTTTGATAGAACTCCCGAATAGCATTATAATCTTTTTTCAATTGTTCTAACAATTCAATATAATCACTATGTGTTAAATCAATACAAATTGGTGGTTGAAAATATATATATCCTTCTGCATCCTGAAAACGAAGCGAAAACACTACACATTTTAACTTAGAATGACATTCTGAGTCTTCGAACTCTTTGTCAAGGTCTTTATTCTTTAAATTAATCTTACCAACTTTTATTGATTCTTCAGCAACCAGATTTCCTTTTGAATTAAATTTTATTGGCCCTGTTTTTAGCTCACCGTCTTTACAGTCGTGCCGATCACTACTTTTAGGTATACCACTCTTGTCTTCTGCATAATGCCCGGGAGCCCCCTTGTTTTTACACTTTGGAACATATTGTGGTTTACCCACTAGTGAACCCATTTTTTCAAACACCTCTTTTACAGTAGGCTTAACTTTTTCAGACATATCAAAGAGTAATTGATTTACACGTTATATTTACACTTGTAAATCAATTTTTTCAAAGGTTAACTTTCTTCTCTAATTTCTCAAACATCTCTGGGTTATATACGAGGTTTCCAGTGGGTTTGTATTGATTAATAGGTTTATACTCACGTTTTTCTTTTTGATTAGGGTTATTTTTATCATTTAATATTCGGGAATTAGGGTCATTGTTGTCTACTTCTCCTTCTTTCTCAATAATGTTGCCTTTTTCATCAATAATTTTACCAGTTTTCTTCTTAATCTCACTTCGGACATAGGAAGGTATCCAATTCGCCCAAGATACAAAAAGAGTATTTGGATGAACATAGCGAACATCAAAACCATTGTCTTGTATATTTTTAACTAAATAACCTATACAATCGCCTTGGTCGTAAATAGGCTCTCCAAATATGTATTCAGGAACAGTGAACCAAACATGCTTATCATCTATTCTGTTTTTAGATTTAAACAGAATACGTTTTTGAACACGATTTAATATTTTATTAAATATAGCTAGTTGTTTCTAATCCTTTTGTTGTTTCTTGTAATATAGCTCATCAATATTAATTTTACCTACAAATTCTTCATCATCTACAGTTAAAAAACAAGACATATATATAGTTTACGTAAAGAAAAAATATAGAAAAAAGACGTAATTGTTTAATAATATGGACGAATCAATAGAGAATAAAGAAGATTCAGAAACTACAATACAACATATAGTAATTGCAGGAGGTGGAGCTACAGGACTTTCGTACTATGGTATATTAAAAGAAACCCATAACAAGGGGGTATGGAAATACGAAAATATAAAAAGTATATATGGGACATCTGTTGGTGCAGTGATAGCAATTATATTATGTTTAAACTATGATTGGACAACAATAGATAATTACTTAATAAATCGTCCATGGCAAAACGTTTATAAATTTAATATGTATTCTATAATAGAGTCGTATCATAAAAGAGGAATCTTTGATATTAAAGTATTGGAGGAAACATTTTCGCCTTTATTTAAAGGCAAAGATATTTCATTGGACATTACAATGAAAGAGTTTTACGAATTAACAAATATAGAAATTCATATATTTGCTACAGAAATAGTATCAAATCAGTTAATAGATTTTTCATATAAAACACATCCAGAATGGAAAGTTATTGAAGTAGTTTATAGCTCTGCGTGTTTACCAATAATGTTTTCGCCGTATTTTAAAGGAGATGGGTGTTATTGCGATGGCGGAGTTATAGAAAATTATTCATTAGAAAAATGCATAATTAATGGCGCAAATCCCAATGAAATATTAGGGTTGCGTAAAGAAAATATAATTGTTAATAAAAATTCCATGGATGAAAAAGCATCCTTAATAGATTTCATAAGTATTTTGTTGAGTAATTTCGCAAATAAATTACTAGTTTTAAATAAATCTAGGTGTATTCCAAATGAATATGTTGTTTATTCCGAGCAAACATCATTATATAATATGAATATCATATTAAGTAGTGTAGAAGAAAGAATTAAATTAATAAACGTTGGTGTTGAAATGGTAAATAAATAATTAAATAAGCGATTTATTAATGTCAGAAAGATTTTTTTCATAATAATCATCATAAATACCATCTAATTCAGCACCGTATAAAATAAGTGCCATCAAATTACGTTTAAATTCAGATTGTATTTCATCAATGAATTCTTCTTTGAATTCTGTAATTTTTAATTGTAATTCTTTAGATACACTGCCTATAAATTGTGTTTTTTTATAATCAATTATAAATAGAGTATGGTTTTTAATTAAGAAGTTTTCTAGTTTTTCCTTAAATGGTTTTAAAATGTGACTATCATTAACTATTTCGTCTATATTTTCTTCTGAAAGTAGTGTAAATTTAGATAACAAAAATGAAACAATATCAAGACCTGTGTCCTTGGAATTACCAATATCAGTAAATATGTCTGATACTATTGGTGTTATTATACCTAATATGTTATTTAACCAAGTTGTATCCCAATTACCACTTACTGCGCTATAAATTGTATTTGTTAATGCATTAATGTTAAGACCTAATCCTAAAATTGGCACATAAACATTTCCATAATATGGAATAGATTTTGTTGTCTTAGTAGAAGTAGAAGTAGTAGTATTGGATGACTCATCAACTTTTCCTAATGAAGTAACAAATCCAAAAATAATATCAATAACAGTGTTAACTGCAAACGCAGATATTTCTTTAAAACTAGTAATATCTGTTTTACAAATGTCTGGCTCTGTTTTTAGTGTCCATTTATTCCATTTCTTGCAATAAGAATTATGTATTTCTTTATAACTTATGTCAATATTATTTAATAGATTCCAAGTAAACGTTCCTTGTCTTTCAAATTTATATGGAAGAGTATATTTAAATTTATTTTGTATTGAATCAAATTCTATACTAATTCTATATTTATCATCACTAATAGTTTCCTGTTTGTAAATGTATGCACTTAAGGTTTCTATCTCTTTTTTAAGTTTTTTTCTATTGTAATCGGGATTAGCTACTAAAAAGGACGCTGCTGTTCCAAAAATAGTTTTTATTTTTTCATCAGGCTTTAAGTGAATGTTATTATATTGCTCTATTTTTTTTATTAAATCTACTTTTTTTTTGTGTAATTCCTGTCCTTGAAAAATCTTTTCACGCAATATAAAAGCTGGAGTTTTCCAGTTTCCACTAGCTAATTCGCTGAATTTCACAATGTCCTCTTTAAATGTTTTTGATATTGGTGGTTCTTTTGGAATTACACTTTTATCATCACCTGTACCTTTTGTTTTACTTTTAATATAAGGTTCATTAAATTTGTCGTTTAAAGGTAAAGTTACAGCCTGGTCTACTGCTTCCTTTTTAAATTGTTTAATTAATTTACTGTTTAATGGTTTATGTAAATACTTGTATGGGTTAGCGGCAGCCGCTCTTACTGCGGCAAATTTTGCTGTAGTTTGCGCAGCTGTTCTTATGAGTTTTTGAAGTTTTGCTCCAAGACCTCCCTTATTTAATTTCCTAGTTTTATTTTTTTTGGATCTTCTTTTTTTCTTTTTAGTTTTATCCATTCATATAAAGTATATTAATAAATTTATATGATAATTTTTAGTTTAACATAGTATTAACAAACTTTTCTAAAGAGCTAGCTGTGATTTTAGATTCAAAATCAATTGTACTACTATCCTTTATTAATTTAATAGTGGGATAAGAGTCTATATTATATCTATTAATTAATTCTGTAATATCACTAGTCTCCTTGGTGCAGTCTTTGTCTACACATTTAATACGGTATCCATTAATCTCTTTGTTATCGTATTTTGATACGAAATTTTTCCATTCAGGGAGAGCTTTCTTGCAATGAGGGCACCAATCAACATGGAAAAAGTAAACAATTGCATCTCTATTACGACGATTTGCGTTAGCTACATCGGAAAATTTATTTTTTTGTTGTGATTGAATACCATTGTATGCATAAACACCAACTGTTAAAAAAATTATAAAAACTACAAACACCATGATGTGGTAATAGTAAGGACGAATATATTTTGTTACAACTTCAATTAGACCAGCCATTTTATATATTATAAATATATTTTTAATAGAATATATTAGCGAATTGCTAAATGTATTATTTAGAAGACATTTTTTTATACTGCTATTATAAAAGCTAATATTCGTTTAAAAGTAACATGTCAAAAGATGATACAATAAAATTAACCACAGTATATTCAGAAGATGATTATCATAGTAATGACGGAATGTTAACTGGTGTATGGGGACCAGCTATGTGGCATTATTTACATACAATGAGTTTTAACTATCCAGTTCGTCCTACTAAAGAGAATAAAGAACATTATCGTGATTTTGTATTAAATTTACAGAATGTTTTACCATGTGGTAAATGCCGTAAAAATCTTGTTAAGAACTTTAAGAAATTACCACTAACTCTTGAAAAAATGGAATCCCGCAAAACCTTTTCAAAATATATATATGACTTACATGAAATTGTAAATAAGATGTTGGGTAAAAAATCTGGCCTAACTTTTGAAATGGTTAGAGAAAGATATGAACATTTCCGTGCTAGATGTGCAAAATCAAATAAGAAATTAAATAAAAAATTAAATAAGACAATGAGAAAGGTAAGGTTCGCAAAGAAAATAACGTTTATAAAGGAGAAGGGATGCACTGTACCACTTTATGGAGAAAAATCAAAATGCATATTAAAAATAGTACCCGACGATACCAAATGTGACACACTTGAGATAGATAATAGATGTTTAAAGAAACCAATTAAAATAGAAGACAACATTTAGTAAAAATGTATTTATGATTCAAATGATAACATAAATATATTAAACTTATATATAAGAATATAATAAATGAGTAACCCAATAAAATCAGAGACATATATTTCAGATTTATCTTTGAATGGTCCAATAGCGAATACATTAGATGATGATATGAATGGTAAGAAAAAAAGAATTATGCAATTTTGGGGGGAAAACCCGAATATTTTATTAGACTACAGGTATATTTTTGAATTCTTTCCCATTGAGATAATGTCATACAATCAAAAATTAAATGCTGTAACAAGAACCATCATCGTATTAACTATTTTAGGATTTATGTTTTCACAAAATCTCCGTATTTTACTAATTGGCTTAGTTACAATGGGTGTTATTTTCTTAATGCATTATTATCATACAATAGAGAAATCTAAAGTAGACAGTAAGAAGGAAGGGTTCGTTAGTCCAAATGCAGTAGATTATATGGCTAATAACAATATGCCAATTCGTGATGATGTATTCCAAGAGCCAGATTCTAGTAATCCTTTCTCAAATGTTTTAATAACTGATTATGATTATAATCCTAATAAGAAACCTGCTCCTCCAGCATTTAATGAAAATATAAACAGTAAAATATTAAAGGAAGCAAAGCAATTAGTTGTTGATGCGAATCCAGACCAACCAGATATAGCCGATAAATTATTTAAGGATTTAGGAGAAAACTTGGTATTTGAACAGTCTATGAGACAATTTAGCTCTAATCCATCCACCACTATACCAAATGACCAGGGTGCATTTGCTGAATTTTGCTACGGTAGTATGATTTCATGTAAGGAAGGAAACAACTTTGCATGTGCAAGAAACATGTCGCATTATACACTCTATTAAGAGGGAACCAACGGTTCCCCCCTTACCCCCTCCTTTAATATGTATATTTTAATATAACAATTAATTTTTTTATTAATTGTTATAATATTTCCTTCTCTTACTATAATATAAATAGAATTTCATAAAATGTCATACGTCGGAAACTACATGTTTAATAATATGGGCCATCTTGGCCAAGATTCAGTAGACGAAACACAACGCAACGTTTCCAACACACGTTTCGCCAACTGGACTTTATCAAACTATTTTAGCGGAACATTATCAGATAGCCATGTTCAATTCGCCACACAAATGCCCACTGTTATGTTTAGCGGTACTTCAAATGGACCTGGATTAAACGGTGGATTAGTTGATATTGATTCTGCCTTATTGATAAAGACAGAAGGCGAACGTCCAATGGAGAAACTTAGTTTAGTAGAACGCCCATTTTTAACAGTTCCCTATTTAGGAAGAGGAAGCTGTGACCCCACTCTTGAATCTCAATTGATTCAAGGTGAGTTGGTTCATGATAAGAAGAGTGTTTCTACCATTATGGAGAAATCTTTCTCCAAATATTCACTTTTTCCTTTAGATTCAAAAGCTGAGGAGTATGTTAATAATCCTGCCAACACTGTTCAAGAGGCTGCTTTGGATGGTTGGGTTCGTGGAGGTGTATTAACTCGCAATATGTCCAATGATGATAAATTCAAACAAAACAACAGACCCAGTGGTTCCTATTAAGTTAAGGAAACCAATGGTTTCCTTAAGATCCTTCCTTTTTTACAATATGGGTTAAATTAAATAACATAAAATAGATGTTTATGTTATTAGAAAAAATGAAGCTTATTGTATTTGTCCATACTTGCACACAATATGAATATTCACGTGGGAAACTAATAGAAGAAACGTGGGGTGACCAATCAGATATAGTGTTTATTACAGATAATCCGAATAGCACATTAAAAAACCATATTTATATCGGACCATACGAGAAAGGATTTACATATCATCCTATGAGTTTATACAAAATGTTCTATTATTTCATAGAAAATTATTATGATTATGATTGGTTTATGATAATAGATGACGATGCATATTTATATACAGAAAAATTAAAACAGTATTTATCTTTTTTTAATAAAGACGAACCCTACATGATTGGGGATTTCTTGAATTGGATAAAATATAATCCGAAATATTGTAATGATTATAATGCATGGGTTTCTGGAGGACCAGGTATTGTATTTACACGTAGTAGCATTATAAAATTTATTGAATTAATGGTAAGTAAAGAAGTGCGAGAGGCAAACCACGATAAATGGTTACAGAACTTGTTTGAAGAATCAGACAAAAGTATTCGTCGTGTAGATTGTCCTGGGTTTCATCAATATGGCGCCCAAGAACTATTAGAGAAATATTCAAAAGATAACAATAATATTGTTTCTGTCCATTTAGAGAGAAACATGGAGTTATTATTTGAATTCCATAATAAACAAATATAAACAGTTTTACTTTTATTATGTAATGACCTTATACGAACGGTTATCTAATAAACCAATTATTTACGATAACAATAAGGGTTATCGTCAATGTTTGCGTGAGTTATTTGAAATGAACAAAGCCAATTATCAAGAAAAAATTAATGCTATTAAATCTAGAGAAGAATTAGATGAAGAAACAGAAGATGAAATTTCTTATGATGACAGTGCTGCTGAGAAATTTATGGATGAAATATACGATAAAACCAAAGACAATGCTCTATTTAAAACTGTATACAAGAAAGCAGCCAGTAAATTCTTATCGGAAGAGGAATCTATTGGTCTAGTAGTATTATTTTCTTATGATTTTATGTCGTATTTTGTACCGTGTTTAGTAGATTATTTGAAATCACCCGATAATTTTAATAGTGAGAATAATAATTACATTGTCTTATTGAAAAAAATATCATAAGAAGATATATAATGTCATCCACACGTAGTAGAAACACAACAGGTGATTATAGAGCAGAACAGAATACTAACAATAATAATGTTGACTATTTAAT
>Ga0114979_10003499_pt1 | contig 10522 bp, 10 predicted proteins | sample S_140625_EF_Meta_FD_87315 | JGI IMG/M metagenome (GOLD analysis project Ga0114979, IMG submission 87315) | Freshwater microbial communities from Lake Simoncouche, Canada to study carbon cycling - S_140625_EF_MetaG | ecosystem: Environmental > Aquatic > Freshwater > Lake | place: Lake... | reverse complement strand
CCCGCAGCTCGTCGTTGCGGTAGCGCAGGCCGGGTCCCTCCCCCCCTTCACGGAACAGGGTGAAGCGCACCCCGCCGGAGAAGATCGAGGCCTGGCTGTCGTTGCGTTCCACCACCATCGATCCGCGTTGGGGGCAGATAAACCGCTGGCGCACGTCGTAGTTCTCCCACCAGGGCGAGTTCATCGGCCCAGGCGAAGCCAGCTGGGGGGTCAAGGGGGGCACCGGGTGGCCAGGCTCTCTTGAGGGGGGGGGCAATGGTCGGGCGGCCAGAGCCCCGGGCCCGCTCCCGAGCACCGAGAGGAGCAGCACGGCCTGGCTGGCCTGGTGGATCAGCCGAATCGTCATGGCAGGGGGATCGGACTGTTGTCGCCCCGCAACACGCAATGGGCAACGCTCCAGTCGTAGGCCTGCCACACCGCCTCCGGTAGCTGGTACGCCGCTCCAGGAAAGGCCGCCAGGGGCACGCCGCTGGGCTGGGCCGAGCAGTAGGGCCGGCTGCCGGGTTTGGCCAGGTATTGCTGGTGGTAGGTCTCGGCGTAGAAGAACGGCCGCTGGGTGGCGATTTCGGTGGTGATCGCGCCAAAGCCCTTGGCCGCCAAAGCGGCGCCGTAGGCGTTGCGGCTGGCGGTGGCCAGCTCCAGCAGGGCGGGATCGTTGACAAAAATGGCGGAGCGGTACTCGCTGCCGCGGTCGTTGCCCTGGCGGTCACCCTGGGTGGGGTCGTGGCATTCCCAGAACAGCTTGAGCAGGTCGGCAAAGCCAATGCGGGAGCTATCCCACACCACCCGCACCACCTCGGCGTGGCCGGTGCGGCCGCTGCACACCTGCTCGTAGCTGGGATCGGGCCGCTCACCGCCCGCATAGCCCACGGCGGTGGTCACCACCCCGGGCAGGCGCCAAAAGCCCTTTTCGGCGCCCCAGAAGCAGCCACAGCCAAACAGGGCCTCGCTCTGGCCCGGGGCCGGCGGGGCCTTGATCGGGGTGTGAAGCACGGCATGCAGGGGGTCTGCATCCGCCGGGGCGGGCTGGGCTGAGCGGCCCGGATCGACGCCGGCCAGGAGGTCGCTAAACAGATTGCTGAACACGGGCTCTTTCCCCAGGATCGAAGCGGACGGAAGGGTATTCCAGCTCCGCTCCAGCCTAGGGGCGCTGTCACGACGGGCGATCGGGCTCTAGGGCGATGTGGTTGAGCAGGGTGGTGGTGAAGGCGAACAGCAGGAAGGGCAGGGAGAGCACCAGGATCACCCCCACCCCCACCAGAGCAAAGATGGGTTTGCTCGCTCCCATCAGGGCCAGGCCAGCCGCCAGGCTCACGAAGATCACGGCCATCCAGATCAGGATCTGGGCGTAGATGTCACCGAAGGTGAGCGTGCAGCGGAGGTTGTAGGGCTGGCCTTGAAGGCCCGGAGTGGGTGCCATGGAGGAGGCGGGCCGTGGAGGGGCGGCGCGGTGGTTCCAGTGAAGCGAGCCCCCCGGCGATCGGAGCATTCAGGCAACAACTATTGAGCCGACGCCATAGCCCGGCTAGAGCGCCCCTCGGTATCCCGATCGCCCTTCGGGGGCCAGGCTCAGGCGGCACCCTGCAGTTTTTTGGCCTCCTCCCGCTCCCACAGGCGCCGGTAAGCACCCGCCTGGCGCACCAGATCCCGGTGGTGCCCCTCCTGCACAAGCCTTCCCTCCTCCAGCACCAGGATCCGGTCGCAGGCGGCCGCCGCCGAGAGCTGGTGGCTGATCATCAGCACCGTGCGGTTGCGCTGCAGCCGCACCTCAGCCAGGATCCCGGCCGCGGTGGAGTTGTCCACACTGGCCAGGGCATCGTCGAGCACCAGCAGGGGGGCCTCCACCAGCAGGGCACGGCCGAGGGCGGTGCGCTGGCGCTGGCCGCCACTCAGGGTGATGCCCCGCTCCCCCACCAGGGTGGCGTAGCCATCGGGGAAGCCCTTCACATCCGCCGCGAGCCTGGCCTGGCGGGAGGCTTCCTCCACCCGGGCCAGGGAAGCCTCGGGTTCGCCGTAGCGCAGGTTGTCGGCCAGGGTGGCCGTAAACAGATAGCCCTCCTGAGGCACCAGGGCCACCTGGCGCCTCAGATCGTCGAGGGCTAGATCGGTCACGTCCACGCCGTCGAGGTAGAGCTGGCCCGGATCCACCACCACCATCCGCCCCAGGGCCCGGGCGAGGGTGGTCTTGCCGCAGCCCACCGGTCCCACCACCGCCACGAGTTCACCGGCGGCAATGCGAAAGCTCAGCCCATCGAGGGTCGGCCGGCTGGCCCCGGGGTATTGCACGGTCAGACCGCGGGCCTCCACAACACCGCGGCCGGGGCGCGTGGGGGGGAGCGGATGGGCGGGGGACTCGACCAGGGGTTGCCGATGCAGCAGGGCCTCGATCCGATCGAGGCTCACCTGACCCGTCTGGAAACTGTTGAGGGTGAAGCCCAGCAGGGCGGTGGGGAAGACCAGCCTCTCGACATAGAGGATCAGGGCGACCAGGTCGCCAATGCTGAGTCGGCCACTTTCAAGCTGGCCGCTGCCCACCGCCAGTAGCAACAGCAGGCTGATCGAGGCGATGCCCTCCAGCAGAGGGAAGAGGGTGCTGCGGGTGCGGCCCAGGTTGAGGGCGGCGTCGCGATAGAGGCGGTTGCGGCCCTCGAAGGCCTCCTGCTCCATCACCTCCTGGCCATAGATCTTGATCGCCCCGATCCCGGAGAGGTCCTCCTGGATCAGGTCACTGAGCTGGGCCAGGGCCTCCTGCTGGCGCCGCTGCTGCTTCATCATGCGGCCGCCGAACAGGCGCACCGTGAACAGCATCAAGGGGTAGAGGCCTAGGGCTGCCAGGGTGAGCAGCGGATCGATCGCCACCATGGCCGGCACCGTGAGGGCATAGGCCAGGGCGGTGTTGGTGAGGCTGAGCACGGCGAAGCCCAGCAGCCGCCGTACGTTTTCCACATCGCTGGTGGCCCGGCTGATCACCTCGCCGCTGCCGGTGCTCTGCACCCAGCCCGGTTCCTGCCGCAGCAAATGATCGAAGATCTGCTGCTTGAGGTCGGCCTCCACCTGCCGGCCCACACCAAACACCAGCATCCGCGACACCAACCGCGCCGCTCCCATCAGGGTGGCCAGGGCGAGGATCAACGCCGCCCCGCCCAGCACATCGCGGAGGGCAAAACCGGTGTGCAGCCCATCCACGGCCCGCCGCACCAGCAGCGGCAGGCTCACCCCCAGCAGATTGACCACCACCAAGGCGGCGGCGCCAAGGGCCACATCCCGCCGGTGGGGCTTGAGGTAATGGAGGATTCGTTGCAGCCGCGGGGGGAGCATCGCCTCAAGCCTGCGGGGGTAGGCGCCTAACCTACGCAGCCCCATCGGTCGGCCATGGACGAGCAGAGCCATCCCCTCCACGCCATCGATCGGCAGGTGCTCGATGCCCTCCTGGCGGTGGAGGTGCCGGCCGAACCGCACCTGGTTGATGCGGCGCGGCTGATCCATCGCTACGAGGGTTTTCCCGGAGCTACCGATCTCCAAGAGGACCTGGAGCGGGTGCTGCGCCTTTGGGGCCTCGATCGCGTCGTTCTGCAGGCCCGCACCCGCGCCATCTGGGCAGCCGGATACCGGCCCGGGCTGGTGGTCGGTGCGGAGGCGGTGGGCTCCGGATTCGACACCGCCGATGACGCCCCCTGACCAGCGGACTCCGCCAGGAGTGCTGGAAAGGATGGTCAGATCAGCCCCGCTCGGGTAATAGTGGAGGTGTCCCCATCACCCGGCCCGGTGTGCCTGCACCCGGGCTTTTTTTCTGACTGTTTTCGGCCCCCCCGGGCCCGCCCTCCCTCGATGACCGCCACCCCCGCCTTGTCCCGCGTCCTGGATCAGCTGCTGGAGGGACAGGACCTCGAGCCGGCCCAGGCCACCGCGCTGATGCAGGCATGGCTGGGGGAAGGGATCGACCCCGTCCTCACCGGGGCCCTGCTTGCCGCCCTGCGGGCCAAGGGGGTCGTGGGGAGCGAACTGGCGGCCATGGCGGCGGTGCTCAGGGAGGCGGCGCCGCTGCCCTCCGCGCGTCCCGATCACCCCATGGTCGACACCTGCGGCACCGGTGGCTCCGGGGTGGAAAGCTTCAACATTTCCACGGCGGTGGCCTTCACGGCGGCCGCCTGCGGGGCCATCGTCGCCAAGCATGGCAACCGCAGCGCCAGTGGGCGGGTGGGTTCGGCCGATGTGTTGGAGGCCCTCGGCCTCGACCTGGCGGCCCCGCCCCAGCAGGTGGTGATGGCCCTGGATCGCGCCGGGGTCACCTTTCTGTTCGCTCCGTCCTGGCATCCCGCCCTGGTGGGGCTGGCGCCCCTGCGCCGCAGCCTCGGGGTGCGCACGGTGTTCAACCAGCTGGGTCCCCTGGTGAACCCGCTGCGGCCTGAGGCCCAGGTGCTGGGGGTAGCCCGGCCTGACCAGCTCGCGCCGATGGCCGAAGCGCTGCGGATCCTCGGCCAGCGCCGCGCCGTGGTGGTCCACGGCCATGGCGGCCTCGATGAAGCCACCCTTTCCGGTCCCAATGCTCTGCTGCTGGTGGAGCACGGCCAGGTGCGCTCCGAGACCCTCGACCCGGAGGCCCTGGGCCTGGAGACCGCGCCGATGCAGGCCCTGCTCGGTGGCGACCTCGCCACGAACCGAGCCATCCTTGAGGCGGTGCTCAAGGGCGACGGCAGCCGCGCCCAACGAGAGGTGGTGGCCCTCAACACCGCCCTGGTGCTCTGGGCGGCCGGCCTGGCCCCCACCCCGGCCGATGCCCTACCGGTTGCCTTGGAGGCCCTGGCCTCGGGTCGCCCCTGGGGTCGCCTTGCGTTGCTGCGCGAGGCCCTCCAGCCCGGTGCTGGGGGATGATCGCCAAGGGCCCAGGCCCCTAGCCCTTCCAATCCCAGGCATCCCCTCCCCGGTCCATGGCTTCTAGCGTCGACCCGGCTTCCAGCAGCGACCCAGCTCCCAGCTCCGGGTCTACGACCCCTCCCAGGACCGATCCGGCCCTGCTGGTGCTGGCCGATGGCACCGTGCTCCGGGGCCTGGCCTTCGGGGCTCGGGGCACCGCGATTGGCGAAGTGGTGTTCAACACCGGGATGACCGGCTACCAGGAGGTCATGACCGACCCCAGCTATGCCGGTCAGCTGGTGACCTTCACCTATCCGGAGCTCGGCAACACCGGCGTCAATGGCCAGGACGACGAGGCCGACCATCCCCACGTGCGGGGGGTGATCGTCCGCCAGTTGGCGCCGCTGCCCAGCAGCTGGCGCTCGGAGCAGGATCTTGAGAGTTGGTTGGTCCGTCACGGCGTGGTGGGCATCCGTGGGGTCGATACCCGGGCGCTTGTGCTTCACCTGCGCGAAGGCGGTGCCATCAATGGCGCCGTGAGCAGTGATGGTTCGAGCCCGGTGGAGCTGCTGGAGCGGGTGCGGCAGGCCCCTTCGATGGACGGCCTCAACCTGGCCGCCACCGTGAGCACCGACCACGCCTACACCTGGAGCGAGGCCTGCAAGGCGGGCTTCGATGCACGCCTGCAGCCTTCGCCCGAGCGTCCCTACCGTGTGGTGGCGATCGACTTCGGCATCAAGCGCGCCATCCTGGAGCGCCTGGTGGCCCATGGCTGTGCGGTGACGGTGCTGCCGGCGGATGCCAGCCTCGAGCAGGTCCTGGCCCACCGGCCGGAGGGTGTTTTTCTCTCCAATGGGCCCGGTGATCCGGCGGCGGTGCAGGGGGGCATCACCCTGGCCCGGGGCCTGCTTGGCCAGAGCGATCTGCCGGTTTTCGGCATCTGTCTGGGCCACCAGATCCTGGGCCTTGCCCTCGGGGGCCGCACCTTCAAGCTGGGCTATGGCCACCGGGGCCTCAACCATCCCTGTGGATCCCCGGGCTCGGTGGAGATCACCAGTCAGAACCATGGCTTTGCGATCGACGCCCAGTCCCTTCCCGCGGATCGGGTCACGGTGACCCATCTCAACCTCAATGACCGCACCGTGGCGGCCCTGGCCCTGCGGCAGCAGCCGGTGTTCGGGGTGCAATACCACCCGGAGGCCAGCCCAGGCCCCCACGATGCCGACCACCACTTTGGCCGTTTCGTGGAGCAGATGGCCCGGCGCCGCTGACCCTCGACCTTTCGCCCCATCACCCTCGGCCCACGTTTTGATGCGGGCCATCCATTGGGCAGGTCACTCCCTACACTTCCGGCGATGGGTTCAGCGAGGTCTGGAACAATCGCCGATCTGCAACGACTGACGGTGTCCCTGCGGGGCGGCTGTGAACCGCAGCAGCACTGCCTGCTGTTTCGATTTACTGGCCAGCTCGACGCCTATTCCGACAAGCAGTTCAGCGATTTCATCGCCGAGCGCAGCGCCGGCAGCAAGCTGCCTCTGGTGATTGATCTGAGCCGGATCGACTTCCTGGATTCCTCCGGCCTTGGCGCCTTGGTGCAGCTGGCCAAACATTGCAAGGAGACCGCGCTCACCTTCCTGTTGGTGGGCAATGCCCGGGTTGTGCAGACGGTGAAATTGGTCCGGTTGGAGGAGTTTCTCCACCTCCAGCCCGATCTGGAGACCGCCTTTGGCCAACTCGCCGCCGCCTGATCCGGCGGCTTCGCTCCTCTGTGCCACCGCCTGGCTGCGCGATCTGCAGGCCTCGGAGTCGGCAGCGGAGCTCGGAACCCTCCAACTCGCCTGGTTGGGGGATGCGGTTTGGGAACTGCACCAGCGCCTCCGCCAGTGCCGTCAGCCGGCCCGGGTGGCCACCGTGCACCGGGCCGTGGTGGCGGCGGTTCAGGCCGAGGCCCAGCTGCAGGTGCTGCAGCAACTGGAGCCGCTGCTCAGTGAAGCGGAGCTGGATTGGGTGCGTCGTGGCCGCAACCGCGCCCCCCGTGGACCGCGCCGCGCCGATGCCGCGACCTATGGGCAGGCCACGGGATTTGAGACGATGTTGGGATGGCTCTTTCTGCGGAATCCAAAGCGGCTGGCCGAGCTGCTGGACCATCTCGAGAAAACCGATCCACCTCCCCCCTCGCACGGCACCCCATGAGCCAGCCTCCAGACCGCCGTTCCGGTGGCCGTTCCCCCCGCCGCTTTGATGGCGCTCCCGACCGGGGTCCTAGTCGTGGCGCCGGTAGTGGCCCGCCCAACCGCCCCTTTAGCCGCCCCGGCGCCCGACCAACCCGCCCCGGTGGGCCCCGCTTCGACCGAGATGGCAGCGGTGGCCGGGGCCGTCCGGAACGCGATGGCGCCGGTGGCCGCTATGGCGAGACATCGGAACGGCGGCCCTATGAGCCCCGCCGCGCCGACCGCCCCCCATCCGATTCCCGCGGGGACGAGCGCAGTCCCTTCGGGAGCCGTGGCGGGGAGGGGCGTGGACCCCAGAGCCGTCCAACCGACCGCCGCCCCCGCCGCCCGGAGGGGCGCCCTACCTTCCAGCCCCGCCGTCCGGAGGGACGCCCCACCTTCCAGCCCCAGCGCAGGGATGAGCGGGGCGGGCCCGCCGACCGACCGGGGTACCGCCTGCGGGAGGGGGGGCAACGTCCTTCTCCCTATGGCGGTTCCCCCAGCCCAAGGCCAACCCCGTTCTCCTCGGCTGGCTCCACCGGCCCCTCAGATCGGCTCGAGGGCGAGAATTTTGCCGGCGCCGCCCCCTCCGACCTGATCTGGGGCCGCCATTCGGCCCAGGCGGTGCTCGAAGGTGGTCGGCCGGTGCACCGGATCTGGTGCACGCCGGAGATGCGTTTCAGCCCTCGCTTCCTGCAGCTGCTTCGGGAGGCCAAGGCTTCTGGTGTCTTGGTGGAGGAGGTGACCTGGGCCCGGCTCGGCCAGATCAGTGGCGGTGCCGTGCACCAGGGGATCGTGCTCCAGCCCGCGGCCGCCGAAACCCTGGATCTGGCCAGCCTGATCGATGGCTGCCGCAGCATCGGTGAGGCCCCCCTGTTGTTGGCGGTCGATGGCCTCACCGACCCCCAGAACCTGGGTGCCATCGTGCGCTCCGCCGAGGCCCTCGGCGCCCATGGGATGGTGCTGCCCCAGCGACGCAACGCCGGCCTCACCGGCTCGGTGGCCAAGGTGGCGGCTGGAGCCCTGGAGCATCTGCCCATTGCCCGGGTTGTGAACCTCAACCGCTCGCTCGACACCCTCAAGCAGGAGGGCTACCGCGTGATTGGCCTCGCTGGCGAGGGCACCGTGAGCCTTGAGGAAGCCGACCTGGACGGTCCCCTGGTGATCGTGACCGGATCTGAAGGGGATGGCCTTTCCCTGCTCACCCGCCGCAACTGCGACCAGTTGGTGCGCATCCCCCTGCGGGGATCCACCCCCAGCCTCAATGCTTCCGTGGCGACGGCGCTGCTTCTCTACGAGGTGGCGCGTCGCAGCTGGATGAAGGGTCTCAGCGGGTCTTCACCGGCTCCCCGACTGGTGCGGCCGGCGCTGCCAACCCCGGCGCCGCAGGCGGCGGCCCCCGCTGAGGGGGTGGCTGAAGAGCCTGGTCTGGCCGACGCCATCGATCCGGGTCTGATCGCCGACCTTGATCGGGGCCACCTGGAGCAGGAGGCCGGCACCGCCACGGCAGACCAGCCCGCCGAGCTGGTGGCTGACGCTGTGACGCTGCCCGACGATGCTTCAGCCGCAGCCGCAGCCCCAGCCCCAGCCCCAGCCACCGCCTGGACGCCTGATTCTGGGCCTGCAGCTGCTGGGGAGTTTGCAACAGCCCTGGATCCGGAGCCCGGGACGGCCCCAACCCCCTGGCACGCCACGCTGGCTGACGACATCCTGGATGCTTCCCACGATCCAGCTTCCGGGGTGCCAAATGCTCCGGTTGACCCCGCACCGTTCGATACCGACGTCCGCCTCTGAGGACTCAGCGGTTTCGGCCGCGGTTCAGAATGCACACCATGCCCTGCCCGCTCCCATGAATCCCCTGCTCTGGCCCATGCGCAGCGTTGCCAATGGGCTGGGGGTGGCCTGGTGGGCGCGGGTCGAGACCCGTTCCCCCGACGCGGTCTATTGGTTTGGACCCTTCGTGCGCCGCTCCACCCTCGAAGCGGCCTTGGTGTCGTTCCTGGCCGACCTGCGCTCGGAATCCCCCGCTTCCCTCGATCACAGCCTCCAGCGCACCTGCCGCAGCGAACCCCTCACCGAGGCGCCGGACCTCGGCTGAGCTCCGGCTGATAGCGTCCACTCAGCTGAGCAACGGGGTTGATGGGGATCGCCGAGTGGCGGGCGCAGCTGCGTCGGGGCGAGGTTTCTGCCCGGGAACTGACGGAGAGTCACCTGGCCCGGATCGCGGCCGTGGATCCGACGATCCACGCCTATCTGGAGGTCACGGCCGATCGCGCCCGGGCCGATGCCGATCGGATCGATGCGGCCAGGGCGGCTGGCGACTCCCTCCCGCCGCTGGCCGGCATCCCGCTGGCCATCAAGGATAATCTCTGCACCAAGGGCATCCGCACCACCTGCTCCAGCCGCATGCTGGAGGATTTCGTGCCCCCCTACGAGTCGACCGTGACCGAGCGCCTCTGGGGAGCCGGGGCGGTGCTGCTCGGTAAGACCAACCTCGATGAGTTCGCCATGGGCAGCTCCACCGAGACCTCTGCCTTCGGCCCCAGCCGCAACCCCTGGGATCCGGAGCGGGTGCCCGGCGGGAGCTCCGGCGGCAGCGCCGCCGCGGTGGCCGCCGGCGAATGCGTGGCAGCCCTGGGATCGGATACCGGCGGCTCGATTCGCCAGCCCGCCAGTTTCTGTGGGGTCGTTGGCCTCAAGCCCACCTACGGCCGGGTCAGCCGCTGGGGCCTGGTGGCCTTCGCCAGCTCCCTCGACCAGGTGGGCCCCTTCAGCACCAGCGTCGCCGATGCCGCTGAGCTCCTGCAGGCCATCGCCGGCGCCGATCCCCGCGATGCCACCTGCCTCAAGGCCCCGGTGCCCGATTACACCGCCGCCCTGGGCCAGCCGGTGCGGGGGCTGCGGGTGGGCCTGATCCGCGAATGCTTCGAGCAACCCGGCCTTGATCCGGCCGTCAAGGCTTCGGTGTTGGCAGCGGCTCAACGACTCGAGGATCTCGGCTGTGAGCTGGTGGATGTGAGCTGCCCCCGCTTCGACGACGGGATTGCCACCTACTACGTGATCGCCCCGTCCGAGGCCTCGGCCAACCTGGCCCGCTACGACGGCGTGAAGTATGGATTCCGCGCCCAGGCTCCCGATGGGGGCGACAGCCTGGCCGGCATGACCTCCCGCAGCCGGGCTGAAGGCTTTGGCGCCGAGGTGCAGCGCCGCATCCTGATCGGCACCTATGCCCTCTCAGCCGGCTACGTCGACGCCTACTACCGCAAGGCCCAGCAGGTTCGCACCTTGATCCGCCGCGACTTCGACCGTGCCTTCGAAGCGGTGGACGTGCTGCTCACCCCCACCTCCCCCACCACCGCCTTCCGCTTCGGTGCCCACACCGATGACCCCCTGGCCATGTACCTGGCCGATCTGCTCACCATTCCCGCCAACCTGGCCGGCATACCCGCCCTGAGCCT
>Ga0114979_10003498_pt1 | contig 10524 bp, 10 predicted proteins | sample S_140625_EF_Meta_FD_87315 | JGI IMG/M metagenome (GOLD analysis project Ga0114979, IMG submission 87315) | Freshwater microbial communities from Lake Simoncouche, Canada to study carbon cycling - S_140625_EF_MetaG | ecosystem: Environmental > Aquatic > Freshwater > Lake | place: Lake... | reverse complement strand
ATTGAATCTCCAGAAACTGAAGAAGAAATGGGGCGCATTGGCAAGACATTTCCAAATCATCCTTTGATTGCTAATATGGTAGAAAAGGGTAGGACACCCGTTCTCTCGAAGGTAGAGTTAGAGCAATTAGGCTACAAGATTGCTATTTTTCCAGTAACTGCTTTACTTGCTTCAGTTCAGGCCATGACAAAGGTGTATGAACACTTTAAAGATTCTGGATCATCAATCAATAATCCAGTAGATTTATATGATTTTGGAGAATTATCAAAGCTGATGGGCTTTGAAGATGTTTGGGAATTTGAAAAGCGTTTTGTTGAGACAAAATAAAATTAACTAAAGGTTTGACATGAAATTACACCGTTATTTCTCATCTGTCATTTTTTTGCTTACGGCTCTGATGTCATTGGCTAGTTTTGCGCAATCTAACTACCCCAATCGACCTATCCGTTTAATTATTCCATTTACACCAGGTGGTGTGACAGATACCTCGGGCCGTTTTATTGCAGAACAGCTCTCCTTGAAACTGGGTCAGCAAGTTATTGCAGACAATAAACCAGGCGCCTCAGGGAATATCGGAACGCAAATGGTTGCTACTGCTGAGCCAGATGGCTACACCTTATTATTAGGGTACGCTGGAACTTTATCGATCAATCCTTTACTGTTTGAAAAGGTTCCGTTTGATAGCGTAAAAGATTTTGCTCCAATCGGAAAAATTGGCGATGCGATTTTGATTCTAGTAGCTAATAATGATTTTCAGGGCAAGACTTTGACGGATGTTATTACTATATCTAAAAAAGATCCCAATGGCCTCTCTTACGGCACATCAGGCACTGGCGGAACGCCAAATATTGCTGGAGAATTGTTTAAGCAGAAGACAGGTGCAAATTTAGTTCACGTTCCCTATAAAGGTGGCGGCCAGGCCTTACTTGATCTATTAGGCGGCAATATCCCATTAGTGTATACAGCAGTTGCTGGGGCAAATCAGTATGTTGCTGCTGGAAGAATTAAAGCCATCGCCGTATCAAGTGCAAAGCGTAGCCCAAGCATGCCAGATGTACCAACCTTTATAGAGAGTGGTGTTAAAGATTTTGTGATTGATGATTGGGTTGGATTATTAGCGCCAGCAAAAACACCTAAACCAATTATTAATAAACTGAATCAGGCCTTAAATGAGATCCTGAATTCTCCAGAAGGAAGAGCAAAGCTCTTATCTATGGGTATCTTTGCATCTCCTGGAACACCTGAAAAATTTGGTGAACAGATTAAAGGCGACTTAATTCGCTTTGCACCAATTGTGAAGGCTGCTCAAATGAAATCTGAATAAACCTTGGATGGATGGATTGACTCACCTATAAAATAAGTGATCAATGAACGGAAGAGTAACGTCGCTAATAACGTCCTCAGTCCCATCACTAGGCTTGCATAGGAATATTGTCAAGGCCCCAGCGGTGCTAATACCGTTGGGCTGATCCTGCTTCATTTACTCTCGTAATCCTTTGGTCCCAGGTTCAAGTCCTGATGGGTCCACCAGAAATGAAAATACCAATCTTCGGGTTGGTATTTTTATGGCACTACTGAATATGATTCGATATAAAGTGTTATCTCAGTACGTTTGCGGCAATCATTTTGGTGATCTGCTCTTCATTGATGCCAATACTTTTGAGTAAATCATAGGTATGTTCCCCAAGCTTTGGGGCAGTGTCAGTCATTAATTGAGTGCCATTATCTAATGCAAATCCTAGACCAGCTGTTTTGATAGTTTTATTACTCTGTTTAAAGGTCATAAAAGGGGCTGTAACATTTAATCCCTGGGAAAGTTCATCCAAGAATTCAGCAAGAGTTCGCACCTTGGCTGCAGGCACACCCACTGCATTGAGTTGAATTTCAAGCTCAATAGCAGACTTTTCTTTTAAAACATTCTGAATTTTTTGTTTAACAAGATCAGCTTGTCTTGCTACCACAAACCCTTCATTCGGAGCATTAAAGGAGTCAAGATCTAACAGCGTAGGATCATTGCAAATGGCATCAAGATTTAACTGATGCATCATTTTTTTAAATTGCGTTGGAGTATTAGCGGCTGTGGATAGCCAGCCATCTCTACACTCAAATGTATCTGAAGCTGGGCTTCCGCTATAGCCTTTATTGCCAAGACGTTTTGGTACTTTCTGATCTGTTAAGTAATCAGTAGCAAAGGGGTACATCAACATTAACGCTGCCTGAACAAGAGAGGTTTCAATGTATTGTCCTAGCCCATATTTTTCTTTTCTGTATATGGCTGAGATAATGGATAGTGCACCAAGCATTCCTACTGCTACATCAATTACAGGAAAGCCAACTTTCGTAGGATTTTTCTCATCTTCAGGTCCTGACATCATCATCATTCCAGTCAGGGCCTGGATCACTTGGTCGTAACCTCCCCTATTTGACCACTGCCCCTTTTGACCATAGCCTGAAATCGAGCAATAGACTATTTGAGGATTCATTTTTTTGATTGACTCATAGTCAAGGCCATATTTTTTGACGACACCAGGACGGAAATTTTCAATAAAGACGTCAGCATTCTTTGCAAGAGTTCGAATCGCCTCAGATCCCTCGGGAGTTCGAATATCTATTGCTAAGGATTTTTTCCCAGCATTCAAGCCAGAAAATGCAGTTGGAATATCAGTTGGTGAAGCCTCTTTATTAGCCCTCATCACATCACCAGACCCTGGCTTTTCTATTTTGATTACTTCTGCGCCTAATTGAGCTAGATAATAGGAGGTAAGGGGTCCAGCTATGACATGGGACATGTCAATGACCCGAATATCCTTTAATGATGCCGTCATGTTTTAGTCTGCACTAATTCCTGTTAAGCGAATAATTTCAGCCCATTTTTTATTTTCACTATTCATATAGGCGGCAAAGGCCTGTGGGCTCTGGCTAGGCGTAATAATATTTCCAGCATCTTCATATGCAGTTTTTAATGCGGGTGTTGCTAGTGCTTTACTGATGCCTTGGAAAAGAATGTTGATTCTATCTTGAGGTGTTTTGATTGGTGCCCACATGCCAAACCATGATTCTTGAATAGTGAGATCATTTTTCATGATTTCATTTAATGTGGGTACATCTGGTAGTTGAGATAGTCTATTTCTGCTAGTGACGGCTAGAGCACGTAACTTCCCACCTTTTACAAGGGGTACTCCAGTACCCGCTATCGGAAATGCGAACTGGGTATCACCGCGTAATAATGATGCGGCAATTTCTACAGATCCTTTTAAAGGGATATGTGAGACTTTCAAATTATTGAGTGCGACAAAGGTAGCTCCAGCAATATGAGCTGAAGTGCCAATACCGCCCGAACTGTAATTCATTGTTCCTGAACTGGCTTTTGCGGCATTAATAACGTCCTCTACTTTTTTGTATGGAGAGTCGGCAGCCACAACCATCACTGTTGGCGAGGAATACATATTGCTGATTGGAACAAAATCCATCAAAGGGTTGATAGATAGCTCAGGCTTCATAATTTTTTGCACCAATTGAATATTGGACCCAAGTAATAGTGTGTATCCATCCGGAGCAGATTGCGCCACAAATTGAGTTGCAAGTACCCCACCAGCTCCAACTTTATTTTCAACAATGATGGTTTGTTTTAATGCTTCACCTAGGTAAGGGGAAACTTGGCGTAATTGGACATCAGGACCACCTCCCGCTGCATATGGCGAGATAGTTTTAATGGGCTTGTCTGGAAAGTTAGCCTGAGCAATTGATTGAATCGGGAATGCACTAATGATTGGCGCTATCTTTAGAAAATCTCTGCGTTTCATATTGATCCTTACATTTCAAGATATATTCAATCACTATATACGATGCTTATTAAAGCAAAGCATAACCCTATCCTCAAAAAGCTAGCTTAAGGCGCTTGCGGGCAAATCAGAGTGGGGAAGGTTTTGTCTGTTAGAGTTCCTTAAGGTAGAAATTAGGCTTAGACGAGCAATTTCGCATGATGAATGATGATTTGCTATAAATATGACTAATGAATACTTTGTCAGATTAATTAACCAACCCTTTGAGGGCTATACCGATGACAATTTTTGCCTTTAATCCAGCCATTTTTAGGGTATCCCGGTATGCAATTGGTTTATTGCTGATATTTGGTTTTCATTTTCCGCTTTTGGCACAGACTAGCTTTCCCTCTAAGCCATTGCGTATTGTGGTTCCATTTCCCCCAGGAGGATCGACAGATATTCTTGCGCGGGTGATAGCTCAAAAATTGAGCGATATTCTGGAGCAGCCAGTACTAGTAGATAACAAAGCTGGAGCTTCGGGCGCTATTGCTGCAGAGTTCGTGGCTAAATCTAGTCCAGATGGCTACACCTTGATTTTTGCAACAGCTAGCACCCAAGTAATTAATCCAGCCTTTAGCAAAGTCCCCTTTGATCCTGTGCAAGACTTTACGCCGGTTGGAATGATTGGGACTTCTCCGTTAGGGCTCATCATTAATTCTGAGGTGCCTGCATCTGGAGTACAAGATTTGGTAGTTTGGTTACGTGCAAATCCAGGAAAAGTAAATTTTGCTTCCTTTGGCAATATGACGGTATCTCATCTTGCTGGAGAGCTTTTTATGCTCAATACAAATACCCGCATGTTACATATCCCTTATAAGGGCGCTCCAGCGGCGATGACGGATTTAGTTGCTGGCCGAGTCTCCGTGTATTTTGATGCTCTGACTAACGCAATCCAAACTTCCAAGGCGGGACGAGCAAAATTGATTGCTGTTACTGGTCTGCAGCGTAATGTTTCGGTTCCTAATATACCGACGGTTGCAGAGCAAGGCGTTCCAGGATTCGAAGTCGTTACCTGGTATGGCATCCTGGGTCCGGCAAAGATGCCACCAGATATCGTTACCAAACTTAATTCTGCTATTAATAAGTCCTTAGCTGATAACGAGGTTCGTGAGAAGCTAGTCTTCATGGGCGTGGATTCTATTCCAGCAGGTCCAGATATATTGGGAAGCGCTGTTCGCCGTGATCTTGCAAAATGGACTAAGCTTTCTCAAGAAGCAAAGATTAAAACTGAGTAACTTTCTTTCTGTGCCACTCAGTGTCTCAGCAATCTCCACACAGCTCCCAGCGCAATCCTTGCAAATATAACGGTCTGCCAGTGAAGTAAATGAAATTCTTTAAAAAGCTCCGACAGCACTACGATGATATTTTGAGTCTCATCAGAGCTTATTTACGATGAGAGTTTAGGAGCCCTAAAGCCATCCAAGGTGGTTTGATCTATTGAAAGTCTAACGCCGAGCGATCCAGAACCAGCGCTAACAGGTAATTTTCTAAGATTGATTTCAAGTGATTGAATTTCGGAATAATTTGCGCAAGCCTGAACTATGCGAGTCATCAGTCTTTCCTGGGTTTCATAATGGCCATCACCTGCTAGTCTTTCAATTTCGACTACTAAGGGATCATAGTCAAATACATTTTCCATGACATCTTCTGAGATTAAGACTAGTTTTGATTCAATCCAAAGTGTTAGATCTAATAGATGTTGCTTAGGAATGATTGCACCAGGAGCATAGCTTCCTATTTGCGTCAGAAGCTTGAGATCTTTTAATTCAATGCATGCATACGTTGTCATGGTGTTCACAATGATAAGTTTAACAATAGATGGATGTAATTTGGGTGGCTAATTTATAGCCACTAAGCCAAGCACCCTCAACTCTGCCGCCATGAAGCCAGTCACCACAAAAGCCCAGCTTTAGATCCTCACGGATTTTAAAACCTGGAATGGGATGGGTATGCCCGCTTGCGTAACGCCAACGATGAATGGCAATGTTGGCCTCATCACCATCTAAGCCAAGTTTCTTTGCGCAATCAAGGATGAGCTTAGCCGCTTCATTTTTTTCTAACTCTATCCACTCTTGGCTCCATTGCGGATTAGCATGAATGATCCATGTCTCTAGGCCCGAGCGATTTGGTTTGGAGTTATTTCGAGACATCCAGCTAATAATCTCATCATTAATAAATGCTGCATCAAACGGAAGATGTAAATTTTCCTTAAAGCTTGCCATCACTGTCCAGCAACCTTGCATATTGGCATGATTGGTAACTTCTTCAATTGTTTTATTGATTGATTTGGTAAGGGCGACAGATTGTGGTCCAGGCAGCGCTAGCACAAGCCAATCAAATTGCTGCTCAATATCTCCAGATTCTAAGCTGTGCAGTAACCATTTACCATGATCTAAAGTGAGTCGATCAATGGTTTGATTGAAATGAATGGGTAGATCCTTTGCTAAATGTTTGCCAGGAGAATTCATGGCTGGAGTGCCAACGTAACGGTTTTCAGAAGAGATATGGTCTTGCCATTGCTTGTCTTTAAACACTTTTAAACGTGGATTCCAGATGGCAGCTACATCACTATCAATCCATTTATTAAGCTCTTTAATGAATAGGGGATCTCTAGCGGTGAAATATTGAGCACCGTGGTCTGCAGACCAGTCGTTCGCATTGCGAGTACTCATTCTGCCGCTGACCCCACGACTCTTTTCATAGAGTTGAACTAGAAAGCCGAGCGCTTTTAATTGAGTAGCACAGCTAAGCCCTGCAATGCCAGCGCCAATAATTGCAACAGAGGTCTCTTTGGGCTGATGCTTATTCATTGCTGATGATAATTTTTCTAAAGGTTAGGTTAATACGAGGCGTATGAATGGTTTTGGTTTTCAGTAATGCGTGCTGCCAAAATTGTTGAGTAGGTGAGTGCATGATGAGAACGCTACCATTTTCTAGAAAGAGAGGAGCAATTAATTTATCTTTCTTGTGCTTAAAAGAAAATTTACGGGTAGAGCCAAGACTTAGTGATGCGATGGGAGATTGTGTATCCAGTTCTTTTTCATCATCACTATGCCAGCCCATTCCATCTGCACCATCATGATAAAAATTGAGCAGGCAGGAATTAAAGTCTGATTTGGCAAGCTCTTCCAATTGGCATTTAATTGCTAATAATTCTGATGTCCAGGGTTGAGCGTGCTTTTTTACTCCGGAGTAGGTGTAAGCACAATTCTGGTCTCCAACCCAAGCCACTTTGCGACGAGTGCTGACTAGTTTCCCAAACATCAGGAGTCGATCTGATTCCCACTGAAGCGACTGTTGCAATCGATCAAGTAGTTTGGCGCTCTCTACCGTATTGATCCATTCTGGATAGTAGTAAATAGACCCATCTTTAGGCAAGAGGTTGAGCCTACTTTGGGTTAGATCAGCATTAAATAAGGAGGCTTGATTCATCAAAAGAATTGGACGTCAGCAACGAATGAATAAAAACCATAGAATATCCTTAATTTCAATTTCATGATGGACTACAACAAGTTCAAATATATTTTTAACTTTATAGACTATCCAAATAAACGCATAAGAAAAATAAAGTCATTTGACGTGGATATTCAAGAGGTCTCATACCCTAAATTAGCATTTGTAGATATTGAAACTACTGGATCTCATTTCGACCGCGATCGCATTACAGAAATTGGAATCAAAACTCTTGCTGGTAATGAAATTCAGGTATGGGAGCAGTTAATTAACCCACAAACCTTTATCCCACAAAATATCCAACGACTAACCGGTATATCTCCAAAGATGGTAGAGGGCAAACCATCTTTTGATCAGATTGCAAGAGAGTTAAAGCAAGAGCTTGAAGGAAAGATCTTCATTGCACACAACGCCAGATTTGATTATGGGTTTATCAAGGCTTCTTTTAAAAGAATGGGTATAGATTTCAAGCCTAAAGTACTGTGTACGGTAAAGCTTTCAAGATTACTTTTTCCAGATCAGCCCCGCCATAATTTAGATACCATTATTAATGCTCATGATCTGAAGGTTGGTGCTCGTCACCGTGCGCTAGGCGATGCAGATTTGTTATTACAGTTCTGGCGAGTATGTGAATCGAAGTTTGGGAAAGAAAAACTTCATGAGGTGATTAACCAGCTTGTTGGTAACCCTAGCCTGCCGCCAAATATAGATAAGAAATTAATAGACTCTATCCCTGATGCCCCTGGGTGTTATATTTTTTATGGCGATAATAAGACTCCGCTGTATATCGGCAAGAGTATTTCGTTGCGTAGTAGAGTGATGGGGCACTTTCAAGGTGCTCTAACCCAACGTAAAGAAATGAAGTTATCTTTGCAGGTAAGGGACATCGATTGGATAGAGACTAGTGGTGAGCTGGGCGCCTTAATTTTAGAGTCCCAGCTCATTAAAGAGCGGATGCCAAGTATGAATATTAAGCTTCGTCGCTCTAAGGATCTTTGTGCCTGGAGTCTAGAGCAGGATGTAGCTGGGTTACTCAAGCCAACACTTGTCAATCAAAAGGATTTATTGCCAGGTCTTCAAGATAATCTTTACGGATTGTTTTACAGTAAAAGAGAGGCCCACTCTTATCTAAAGGCTGTGGCGAAAAAATATCGACTATGTGAGCTATTACTAGGACTAGAAAAAGCAATAGAAGGAAAATCCTGTTTTGGATACCAAGTAAAACAATGTGGCGGCGCTTGCATTGGAGTAATGCCTACTGAACTACATAATCTTCAGCTTAAGACTGCGATGAATCTCTATAAGGTACAAGTTTGGCCCTATCAAGGTCCAATTGCTATCAATGACGGTGGGGAAATGATCGTTCTGGATAAGTGGTGTTATTTGGGCACAGCCATTAATGAAGATGAGTTGGTTGAGCTTAAAAGCTCTGGCGATGTTGAATTCGATCTTGATATCTACAAGATCGTCAAAAAAGCTTTAGCTGGACACTACAAAAATCAAGTCATTCAGCTGTAATCTTTACAATGTCTAGTTGGCCCACTAGAAAAGTAAACCTTGATCAGTAATGATGGGGTAAATGCCTAGAGTAATTGATTCATGAGCTCTCTAATATTGGAAGATGTCTCAGCTAATCGAATTAACTTACGTGAGTGAACCTGCACAAAGTATGTCATTTTTGGGCTTGATGCGGCTTTTATATCACTCGTATTCTAATAACCAGGCCCTAGGTATTACTGGCGCACTCATTTATGAAAATAATAAATTTGGTCAAGTGATTGAAGGGCCTGAGAAGGATATTGAAGCCTTATGGCAAAAAATACAAAAAGACAGCCGACACAAAAATGTTCGCTTAATAGAATCTAAACACATCAGTGAGCGTAGCTTTAGTAAATGGACAATGGTTTTTCAAGGAAATGAAGAGATTGCTAAAAACTTGCCAGAAGTGAGCGCTGCTATTGAGGATATTGATTTTCCAGTAGGGCACCCCTTATTAGTTGCTTTGAGAAACGGCAGCTAACGCTTGTTTGACTCAATTTAAATCTCATCATCCTTTCGCCCCAGGATCGAGTCCCAGTAATCGGCTTGGTATATTCATTATTCAATGTATTTGATAAATATATTACCGGGATGCTTCCATAAAGATTGAACTGATTAAACTAGGCTTTTAAGGAAAGAGTTTGTCTATAACCATCAAGACAGTAAATTGGGTTATGCGAGGGTTCGTGGTGATTGTTAGCTTTTTTACCTATCTGACCATTGTTCATGCGCAAATGAGCCCTAAAGAAGTGAGGCTATCGAATACGATGATGCTCATTTCAGGAGGAGTTTTTATCATGGGATCAAATAACGGCCCCGATGATGAAAAACCACAACATACTATTTTTCTAAAGCCGTTCTTTATGGATATTCTTCCTGTAAGTAATGCTGATTTTGCGCAATTCCTGAATCACCGGGGTCTTCAAAATCAGCAGGGTGAAGTTTTTTATGATGATCAAGATACCGATGCCAGAATCCATCGGCGTAACTTAGTATGGCAAGCTGATCTTAATTATGAACTTCACCCAGTCAATGAAGTGAGTTGGGTAGGCGCTCGAGATTACTGTGCTTGGTTAAATAAAAGATTGCCGACTGAGGCCGAGTGGGAAAAAGCAGCGCGCGGTGTTGATGGCCGGAAATACCCATGGGGTAGTGCGGTGCCTAATGCAAAGCTAGCTCTTTTTGGCGCTCCCTATAATTCATCGGCACCAGTTAATGCGTTTCCAGAGGGAGTAAGCCCATATGGAATCTTGGATATGGCCGGCAATCAATGGGAGTGGGTATCAAGCATTTATCAACCCTATCCTTATAAAGCGGATGATGGTAGAGAAAACCAAAATGCTGGGCCGATCCGATCCACTCGTGGTGGTGGGCATGATTCGAATGCGGAGGAAATTAGTAGCACCCACCGAGGTAGATTTTTATCCCGCAATCCAAAAGCAGGTCACCACAATATTGGTTTTCGTTGTGCCAGCAATGATTAAGCAATCATTTCTTCTTCCCTTAACATTATTAAACTCTTCAAGCTCTGGTGGATCCATCAGAAATGCTAGGTTTTTTGCATTGTACTTAGCCGGCTGCTGTCGCCACCCCCCAATAAATCATGTTCTAAAAGATAAATTCCTGGATGTGACCCCTGAAAAATACCTTCTATGATTTTTTGTACTAATATCAGATTTATCACTACTTATAAAACTTGAAAAATAAT
>Ga0114979_10003497_pt1 | contig 10525 bp, 10 predicted proteins | sample S_140625_EF_Meta_FD_87315 | JGI IMG/M metagenome (GOLD analysis project Ga0114979, IMG submission 87315) | Freshwater microbial communities from Lake Simoncouche, Canada to study carbon cycling - S_140625_EF_MetaG | ecosystem: Environmental > Aquatic > Freshwater > Lake | place: Lake... | reverse complement strand
CACTGACAGAATTCGACGGCACAACCACCAGTCGGAGTTTTCGCACGTGGCAACTGAACGGAAAGAAGGCCTACACCCTGATCGACGCCACCGACGTAGTCTCCATCTGCACCATCCTGAATCAGGGATCTAAAAGAATCCTTGTTTCCTACTGGGACTCCCTTCCCACCGGTCGCCACTTCTCTTGGTCTACGGGCCAGCTCAAGAGCTACACCCTAGCTGGCCGTTCGGTGCTCTTGCCGGCTAACAACCAGACCCGCGGAGTCGGGGTACCGAAGGATTCCGATCTTAACTTCAAGGAATACTCCGCCATCGGCGTACTCGACCTCCCTGCCACGCAGTACGTCAATTCTAAGAATCCTGCGGACGACGACCAGGCCGAGGCCGCCCTCCAAACCTACTACACCTCCAAGGGATTCCGTTTTAATTGACCAGCCTCCGATACGAAAGCGTTTCAAATGATTCCTTGGCGTTTTTTCTTAATTGGATTGCCCCTCATACTGCTTGCCCCTGTCCACGCTGAAATTCTGGTCTACAAATCCTCCGTCAACCGCTGGTCCAGCTACTTAATCAATGATGGCAGCAAGACCTCCTGGCGCACGGCTCCGCGCGGAAGTAAAATGGACGCTTATTTTTTATATTATCTGGATGGGACCAGCCGGTGTATTCCAGCACCTTTGATGACGTATCGGGGGGAAACTTTTAAGCCCAACGTGATTTACGTGGATCACAAACTGAAGACCAAACAGATAACGGGTGCAACCCCAGCGAACGAGGCCGATAATACGACACAGGCTTTTTACGGGCGGTCGCGGGGACCCGGCGGCCAAAGAATTTTCCGAATTCTCTATCAGCAGTGGGAACCGAATCCGGACGGAAGCTATGACACGGGTGTAAGTGTCTATGATGGCACTTGTAAAATCTTGAACATTGGTGGAGGTAAAAGCGGTTATTACGCCCCCAAAATCACCGGACAAGGCTGGCGTTTGGACGGTTGGTTCAACGGTCCCGCAAGTCCTTACCAGGATGGATTACAATTAAAATACTTGGCCAGCTCCAGCGACCTCGATCTTGCCACGACCAAGGTGATTAATGACAACGCTTTGGCCCTTTCCGAGGCTTTCGCGTACGTGATTCAGGTTATTTTCCCTTCCTATAAAGAGCTAAGTCCAAACATTCGTTGACAACTATTCTCTAAGACTGATCCAATCAAGAGTAGCACTTTGAGCCTATAACTAATGTCCCAAAAGGGGTATTTTCATCTTAAGATATTTTTTGTTTTTATTGAAAATATCTACTGTTAGCCCAAGCTGACCTTTATGAATAAATACATTTATGCCTTGATCGCTGGCTCGTTTCTTTTCCTCCAGCCTCTCCATGCGGGAGGGCCTTGGTTGGTTTACAAATATACAGTTGCAAGCAAAAGCCAGCTATTGGTTTTAAATTTAGGATATGATGATGGACCCCAGTTTGCTTTTACAGAAAGCGATCCTGATGAGGAGGTCTGGCTTGAATTTTCGTCGAAACAGAAAAGGATTTGGAAACATAATTATGATGGCGACGGCACATCGGATAGCACCCAGAATGAATGGCACCGCCTCAGTTGGGGTAGAGACGGCAATAAGTTTGGCCTTTTGTATTCCCAGTACGAAGTTGTAGGTGATCAAGGAACGTCAGACCACGGAGTCTTTTTTGGAACGGGCACCTGCGTTGCTTGGCCAAACAAGGGAAAAAGCATCGGCGTCACCGGCAAATACCCGCAAACTCTTAAGTTTCAGATTCTGCGCTTGGATGGCGGATGGAATGGCTCCGCACTGGGTACTGGATCCCGCCAGCTTAAACAAATTAACTGGACTGGCACTCTTGATATTCCTTTAACCAAGGATCTGAATGATGCCAGTGACACTCTATCGACCAACCTCGAGGCCAAAGACTGGATCATAAGCTACTTCGTCAACAAATTAGGCTATACGCAAGGACCTGATGTGATTGAGGATTGAGTTCTAGGTCGTTATACTTTTTCGCTAACAACTCTTGGAGAACAAAGCCCCTGAAAACTCGCCCCATCCTTGTTGCTCTGCTCTCCCTACTGGCCTGCTTGAGCCAAGCTCACGCCAAAAAGTTTTTGGTTTTTGAGTACACTTCAATGACCGGCAGCAAGTTCGGAAGAGGGCAGACAGTCAAATATAATGTTAGTTCCAAGACATCGGAGACGATGTTCTGGATCATTGAGCTCGACCATATCGAAAACGAAGGCACGGACGGTTATAATGAAGTCGCTTTCTTCACGGGAGACCCAGGGACAGAGCGGGATCTACACGTGAATCATAACAGTAAGAAAATCTTCTATGTACTCAACGGCGGCCATGCACCAAATATGCATCACCGCCTTATCTATGGACGATCCAACGCAGGAAAAGGCCAATACAAGTTTTCCGTCCTCTATCAACAGGTCGACGGCATGAACGACGATGGCACGCATGACAACGCCGTGGGCTACAGCATTACCCCCTGCGTCATGTGGCCCTATAGAAGCCAATCCATCGGCGTAACAGGCCCCTATCCGAAGACAATCAGCCTCAAGATGTGCCGACTAGACGGTGGGGCTGATGAGAACGACCGCTGGCTGAAGGAATGGACACTCAATGGAGTCCTTCTTGCTGAACTTACTCGCCTACTCAATCTTCAGAACGTCGCGAATCTGGCAGATGCCCAAGAGTGGATCACTAGCTATTATACTGGGCGTGGTTACACCCATGCCGCGGATCAGAGAGACGACTGAGATCAACTATCCGCGAAAAGCGTGGGAACCCTCTCTCGACGCAACACCACTAACCATCAAGGATCCGTCAGATACCCTGGTTCGTCCTTCGCGATGCTGGGCTTCCGGTTTGTCTTAGTCCAAACCGTTTTGTCAAAAACTGGAAGATTTCCCACTCGTTTGCAGGGGATATTGGCCAATTCCGTGTTTTCATACAACAAGCCGGATGTGGGGGCCGAGTAGGTCACACGGTCTGTAGTGAGTTTGTTGCCGTTCAGCGTCAGGCGACCTGAATATACTTGGAGCCCAAAATAATCACCAAATTCCTTGGCAGAAAAAGTTCCCGATTTTCCCTTGAGCCGATAGGTGAAGACCTTATTTGCCTCGGGATGGCCTGAGTACTCCCCTTTGCGTCGGCCTTCAAACCCCCACCGATCATTACGAAAAACAATGCCGAAATGGGTGTTGTCCCAAAACCAGATTTCCAACGGAAGATTAATGCGTGCGCCAAGCAAGGAGGGAAAATTAGCCGATCCATCAGGCTTGAGTGAAGCCATGTTGATCGAGCTGATCCACTGAGTCCCCTCCCAAATCGTATCGGCTAACTGCGCGTTAAGCGGAGTCGCGGTTAAACTCAATGAAAAAACGGCCGCCGCAATAAAAACAACACGGAAGCCGTTCATTGAATTCACGACTTATTGGTCATCGTAACTACTTTCCGTGACGGTTTTGAAAGCTGCTTTTACATTTTTTTCTTCGCTTGGACGTCTACTTGTTTTTGTGAAAACACTGTTTTTTCCCAAAGCGGGAAGTGGAGCTAAGAATTTATACGCCCCGCTTCCCAGCGGGTTCGGAACAAGGGCAAAAGTAGCGGTTGTCACCGTAAGTTTGTTCCCATTGATTTTAAACGCGCCATTTACACGCCAGTAAGAGCTTATCCTATGATTTGAAGTTTCATCTAGGAAAAGAGTCTTATGTAGAAAGGTCCCGCTTTTTTTGGCTGTGTTATAAGTGAACGTACTTGTGACTTCTACTCTGCCCATCTCATTTTCTTCAGAAGGGGCCAATCTCCCACCCCCTTCGTACTTTGGGGAATAGTAATTGTAAAAATAGTAATAAGGGTCTCCCGGCGACCCGTCGCTGTATAGTTCTATTCTACGCCTGTTCCATTTTTCATTTGGAAAAACAATTCCGCAGTCGACGTCATTCCAGAACCAGATTTCAATAGGCAATTTGATGGTACCATTTTTTAAGTTTGGTCCTGATTGAACTACACCGTCTTTCACAGCTTGAAGGCTAAGACCGTTGATCTGCACCTCCGCCTCCCAAATCGTATCCGCGAGTTGAGCATGCCCTGCCGAAATGCTCAGGATGCCTAAAATCAGGGCTTTTTTTACTATTTTCATATGCATAGTATTACTTTCCCCTTACTTCCTTAATTGTCAACTTATGAGTGAAAGATCTTCTATTCGAACCTACGGGATCGTTGTCCTAGCTGCCCTATCCGCTGGACTTCTGCTTGGAATGTTCATTCATGCTTTTACTTTTCGGCTTGACCCCCCCTCTGCCCCTAAAGGGCCAAAAGAAAGAGATTCTACAACTCCTTTTCATCCCGTTGCAGCAGAATCCAGCTCTACGCAAGTCGATCTCTCCTCCTCTCGTAAGATTGCGGAAGCCCTTTTTCCCACTGCTCGGATTCGCAAAGGCGAAAAAACTACCCCCCTAGATCCCACCGCTATCCAAATTCAGTCCGTCATTCGTAGCCCTGTCTCCAGTTATCAAAAAGTAGCCTCCTTGATGAATTTAGCCAAAACCCTTCCTCCCGATCATCGTCGCCTCGCCTACGCCAGTGCATCCTTTGTTTGTGGCCCTCAAGAGTTCCAACAGCTGATGCTTCCTCTTGTCTGGGACTCCTCTCTCCCGCCCGATCAGGCCCAAGTCCTCGCAGCCGGCGTTGTTGGGCTGCCCGACCTCGTCCGCCTCCCCATCTGTCTAACTCTTTTAAAACACCCCGATGAATCAGTCCGCGCCACCGCCCACTCGGTGCTGACCGCTTATTTTCCCGACACTGCCGAGACATCCTACCCACAAGCCGTGCAATCCTATCTGGCTCATCCGGATTAAATCTCCTATAGAATAAAATCCTCCCCGTGTTTACGTCTTTCTACCTGATTTCAGCGTGATGATATTTCGTCTCTTCCCCCCTTTCGAATTGGCTCGCCTTGGGGCGTGCTTTATTTTGTTGGTTCTTTCCTCTTGTCGTCCGCCAACTCCCCACCCAAACCAGCTTGTTGACAGCCCAGCCCATTCAAATCCAGCTCCTGACTCTCTCCCAACCTCACCATCCCCTCCCGCATCCACGAACGCACTCTCCTCCACAGAGTCTTCGGAAAATTCCGACCCTATCGGAGATGTTCTCTCTGCCGATCTTACACCCGGCGAAACTACCTCCCGTCTTCTCTCCCTCCTGCCGACCACCCCAGCGGATGACAAATCCTTCCTCGTTCAAATCGCTGGAAACTACTGCCCCGACGAGGAGTACTGGCGGCTTCTTCCCCTACTACTGGACCGCTCCCAACCCGTGGATGTCCGCGACGAACTGATACGCGACATCCTGCGCCGCTCCGATGCTGTCCGCCTCCGTCCGCTATACCGACTCGCCCTCGACCCCTCCCACCCGCTCAGCACCGAAGCCCGCGAATATCTTTTTTCATACCTACAGGACGTGCCAGAAAACGATTTTGCTGCCCTTGGCAAAGCGGTGGACAAAAGTGAGAAAGAAAATCGATGATTGGCAAGATTCCAACGACTAACGGGTGGTGATATCCATCCCTGCCGCCAATAGATTTCCCGTTCTTGTCCGGTACACATCCTTGATTGTTAGCGTCCAAGTTCCGTTCGGGTCGGAACTGGTAAATCCTTTCACGTCTAGGCTGGCCACAAGATCCGCAGGGCTCGACTGTCGGAGTGATACGGATTGCAAAACTGTCACAGCCTTTTTTTGCGGCGACCGAAGGGTAATCACAAGATCCCCCCGTCGGGGGTGCTTGATATAGAAATTGAGTTTTATCGATTGTGTACGCCCCAACATGTTAGAGACTGTGAAGGTTTTTGTCAGGGTTCCTGCGTCAGGAATAGTACCCACTCCATTTACTGCGGCCGTATTCCTAAATACGGGGGAGTCTGGAAACTGGTCTTGCAGCGCTGAAAAGATCAGACTCATTCCTTCAGGATGATTTGCCACCACGCCGACCATCGTTTTGGAATCACTGGTAACAACAACTCCAGTGTGTGCCCATCGACCGTTCACCCACCCCCAGATCGGTCCGCCGCTGTTCCCCCCATAAGTCGTCACTCCGCTGATATCCATATATGGCCAAAAACTCACGGCAGCTCTGTTTCGGAATGGGACGGTTTCGTGCATTCGGTAACGATAGTTTGAAGGGTCACCGGATTGATACTGACCACTCGGATATCCCGAAATCTTTTTTAGAAAGGATGTTTTAGCGCTGCTGGCAGATAAAAGAAAATTAGCCCCCGCCTCTAGCAAGGGCGCAAAATAGCCGTTCGCTGTATTTCTGGAAACGTGATAGTGCACCACATAATCTTTCGCAGAAGTTCCCTTGCTGTAGTCCTCCGAACCAGGAAGCGCCTCAACCAAAGATGCGTATCCATTAAATCTGTAAAAACCGCTTAGCGTCAGCCCCGTGGCACCGACATTACTGGGTTTGGCCGATTGATTCCATTGGAGAAACCATCGAGTGGAACCTACCCCATGCCATCCAATCCTTTTTTCATAATTTAAATGGGCACAGCTTAAAACCATTCGCGGATGACCTGCCACCGCACCCGACGCAACGGATATCCAAGAAGTCCCATCGCCGTAAGGAACATCGTTCTCAATTACACCAGTGTAGTACAGCGGTTCATAAGTTTCATTCCCCTGTGGAACAACAGTCGGCTCAATAACTGCAAACAGCTCAGTTCCTTGCAGAAGGAACAAAATCAACACCCCCCAAGTAGTGGTGCGGATCATCGTCCCTTTATATCCTGTTTCCCAAGGAAATCAAGGCGTCACCTCGTTATGTAATCTATTGATTTTCTATGATCTTTCTAATTTTTGTCAGGGTCTTTGCCCATTCACTTGGGTGTTTTGAAGCCCAAGCCGTGCCATTTTGACTCTGCCACCACTGAAGCGCCGCCCGATCGGAAGCGATGATCTCCCGAGATGAGTTCACTTTGGGCTGACCGGAAAGCCCCGGACTCACGCTAAAGTTATGACACGGAAAAGCGGAAAAGAATAACTCCGCCTCCTGACTCCCCGGCTCGAGTCTTTCAAGATATGACGCCAGAAGCTTTTGTTGGTCCGAATCATTCAATGAAGCTCGGGCAAAGATCTGGGATCTCTGATAAATCCCCCGCCCTAAACTCAAAAGCGAAGGATCCCGTACTAATGCTTCCATGATTCCTCCAGGCTGTTGGACCGCCATTCGTTCCAAGGCGAGATCCACTCCTCCGACCCGCTCGACAGCATTTTCAGGGTCAGCAAGCCAATCGGTCGAAGCTCTGAGAAATTCCGGCATTGCCTCAGGAATTCGACTCGCGAAATCCAAGCTCTCCAGCCATGCCGGATCAGGTCGGGCCGACCAGTCTGGCTTCTTCAACAAACCAAGCCAGGCCTGCGTTAATTCCGGCGTCGACTTCTCCGCGCCACCATAGTTCCACAGAATCTGAAGCGATACCGCATACTCCACCGTAGAAGATTTGGCCGGAATCACTGTGTCCATCGCATACCGACTCGCCATCTCCGGATCGATTTTCCCCAACAGATCCAGAAGGAACGCCCGCAGAGTGGGCCATTCATCCAATCCTGCCTCTCCCACTACGAATCCTAATCTTGTCGACAGATCCTCCCCTGAGCGAAGGAACTCCAATAGCGCCACCGCAGCGGCATCGGGATTTGCTGCAAAAGCTTTTTGGGTGAACTCCCGTAGCAGTCGCAGGACCGTTTCTCGGTCCGGCCTTTGTCCCAGTCGACTTTTCAGTGTTTGAAGTTCCGCCTTTAAGGCCAGATCCGGAGTATGAAGGACTTTCTTGCCCTCCTCCTTGCCCAAATCTTTTTCTGGATCGTTAGAAAGCGATGCGCTCCCATGCTCCGACGTTTGATTCTTTGAATCTTTAGACTGAAGAACTCTTTCCTGTTTCTGCGACTGGTGCAATACAACCCACACCAAAAGAAGAAGCAACAACCCAGCTCCAAGGTAGATGGCGCCCCTTCTCATCTAGTCATTCTCCAGCCTACAAAGAGAACGGGCAAGGTGTTGCCTGATTCCTCCAAAAGAGACTTTAATTACAAATCGATTTATTTCGACCAAGTTTCTGTTCCTGACGCTTTTTCATCAGCCAAGTTTGAATGCGACTGAATTTAAAAATATGGCTGTTAGGTGCAGGGCATTTCCTTAACGAGTTGTGATTTCCAGAGATCCACTTTGAATGGACCCCACATCCTGCTGAAAACCATCCCTTACGCTCAAAGTCCACACACCGTTGGGTGAAAGATTCGTGAAGCCTGAAACATTCTTGCCCGAAAAGACCAAATTCATCCGGGAAGATTTTTTTTTCACAACAGCCGACAGTATTGTGACAGTCTTCCCAGAAGGACTTCGGAGCGTCACAGCCAAGTCTCCTTGTCGGGGGTGAGTGATCGCTAGATTCACTTTTACCCCCTGAATCACCCCTACCAAACCTGAAACGGTGAATGTTCGCACGACGGAAGACTGGTCGGGAATCTCCACGGGTACATTTTCCAGGGCCACTGTTTTTTTGAGAAGATCTCCAGACGAACCTGTTTTTTTGAGAGCCGAAGTGATGACCCCCAACCCCTGCTTATTCAGGGAGTAGACACCGATGGACGACCACTGGTTGTTCAAATATTCCGCCCCAGAAACCAAAACCCCGGCAAAGGCCCATTCCCCACTCTTCCAAACCCAAACCGGGCCTCCACTGTTTCCCGAGCCGGTTTCTACCCCGTCCAGACCAAGGTAGTTGTCCCATTCAACGTACATATTGTTGCTAAACTCCGTTGAGTGCATTCGGTACTCCTTCGGATCGCCCTCATTGTATCGCCCCGCTGGATAACCACTAATCAACTTGTTGAAGCGACCTATCGTAAGGTACTGCTTCCCATCCTCCACCCATCCGCCGGCGTATCCACCCGCCGTGTTCTGTGTGGCACTGTAGTTCGCAACAAAATCGAACTGAAACGTCAAGGAGTCGTCCATGCCGTGCTTCTTCACATTCGTCTGATAGGTCGAAAAGTAGTAGTATCCGGTGAGCATCATTCCAATGGAGTCGTCCGGATAATTTCCTTGGTTCCATTTCCAGAACCAACGAATGGATCTCGCAGGCAACCAGGCGCCGTTGTCTCCATAATTCATATGGGCACACCCCAAAACAAGCTTGGGATGCACAGCCACCGACCCCGATCCCGTATAACCATCTTTTGTTCCGATCAGCCCAGTATAGATATAGGGCGAAAGCGAAACATCCGCGGGATCTACGGGAGATGGAGAAATTATTCCCCCATAAACAAATGGGGTGACCGAAAGGGCCAAAAACAACCCCGCGAAATGCCTCAACTGCATGAGGACATCTTACACAACAAATCCAAATTTGCTAAAATTTTATCCCTCTACAAATCAGCCCTTTGGACCGAGGATTCCCCTGATTTTGTCGATGGCCTGATAAAACCACGGCCGGTGTACGACCATCGAGGGGTCATTTTTCCACCCCTGCAAAAACACCAAATCGGCATGCAGCATATTTTGAATGTCTCCAGCCCCGGGGATGTCCGGTTGGCCCGAAAGCCCCGGCGCCACGCCATAGTTGTGACATGGGAAGGCCTCGTAAAAAGAGTCCGCCTCCTTTCCCCCAGGTTGCAGGTTCTGCAGATAATTCTTCAAGGAAAGGGCCTGCCCTGAATCCGTAACATCGGCCCGCGCAAAAAGCGAGGCACGCACGGCTGGTCCCCTGCCTTCGTTCATCCATTGGGTATTCTCGAGCAGTGCACTGAGAGTCTCTCCTGGATGACGAATCATCATCCGTTCCAGCACGATCTCCGCCGCCTCTGCTTTCCCAGAAGCCTCCTTGGGTCGTCCAAGCCAATCGGTCGAAGCTTTGAGAAACTCCGGCGTAGCCTCTGGAATCCGACTCGCGAAATCCAAGCTCTCCAGCCATGCCGGGTCGGGTCGGGCCGACCAGTCCGCCTTCTTCAACAAACCAAGCCAGGCCTGGGTTAGTTCCGGCGTCGGCTTCTCCGCCCCTCCATGATTCCACAGAATCTGAAGCGATACCGCATACTCCACCGTCGAAGACTTTGCTGGAATCACTGTGTCCAGTGCATACCGACTCGCCATCTCCGGATCGATCTTCCCCAACAGATCTAGAAGGAACGCCCGTAGAGTCGGCCACTCATCCAATCCTGCCTCTCCCACTACAAAGCCTAAACTTGTCGACAGGTCCTCCCCTGCGCGCAGAAACTCCAGCAACGCCGCCGCAGCTGCATCGGGATTCGCGGAAAAAGCTTTTTGGGTGAACTCCCGCAATAGTCTAAGAACCGTTTCCCGATCCAGCTTTTGTGCCAATCGGCTTTTGAGTGCTTGAAGTTCCGCCTTGAGGACCGGATCCGGAGCATGAAGGACTACTTTGTCCTCCTCCTTCCCTAGATCTTTTGGTGTATCCCCGAGATGAGATGCGGTTCCATCT
>Ga0114979_10003494_pt1 | contig 10531 bp, 11 predicted proteins | sample S_140625_EF_Meta_FD_87315 | JGI IMG/M metagenome (GOLD analysis project Ga0114979, IMG submission 87315) | Freshwater microbial communities from Lake Simoncouche, Canada to study carbon cycling - S_140625_EF_MetaG | ecosystem: Environmental > Aquatic > Freshwater > Lake | place: Lake... | reverse complement strand
GTTTGCTTGGTGTGTTTAATAAGTCAACAGAGAGTAATACATTTAATTTCTTTTTCAATATAATTTCAATTTTTTACATAAAACGACATTTAGGATAATATTTTATACAAAATCGATATCATAATTGGGATGATGATTATTATTGTAAAAAGTAAAATGTAAACTATTATATATATGTCTTTGATACATTCGTTGAATATAGATAATTTAAAAAAAGAATTCCAAAACATTATTACTTTAAATGAAGAGATTATTGATAAAAAAGATGTAATTTTTGAAAAATTAGCAAAATTGAAATTAATATATAATGAATTGATTAAAAATAACAATAAAAAAATTTTTCTTTTTTGTTTAGATTCTTTTTATTTTCAATACAAACTACTTACCATTGAAATGGAAAATATTAAAAACAATATTATACTAATAAATAATCGTATGTATGGAGATTATTACAAGTTATATAACATTATACTTTTACAAATAAAAGAGAAAAATATTGAGGTTCCGACACTGTGTATAAACATGAAAAAACACCCAGTATATAAAGATTTAGAACCATACCATGAATACAGTATTGAAAATATAGTAGACGTTCATAATGATATATTAAAGGTAATAGACGGAATTCATAAATATTATTTGTCAAAGGAATCAAATATAAGTTCTCATAATGACAGCACTAAGATAGGAAACTCTATTATAAATTTTATCAATACATTAGAATATGAAAACTCTATTTTAAGAGAGCAAATAGTGTTATACTTCAATTATGTCACATTTTTCCATAATGCTCAACTTGAACATCTTCTCAAGTTAGGCGGAAGAGTAAATGCGTTTCAAAAAAATATTGACGAAGATATTATGACAACTAGAAAACAATTACCTATAAATAGTCCAAACTTATACAAGTCGGAAAATTTTTTAGAAGAGTATTTCGTAACAGTTGATTCTACAAAATTAGAAAAATTATTGAATGATTCTGATTCTATAGTTGATGAAGCAGAAAAATTATTAGATGGATTTGAAAATATAATTATAGAAAATGCTGAAGATGCATCAGAGTTAATAGTTAGAGATTCTTCTGGAAACTTTGTTGAAAAAATTAAAAATGAGTTTTTTCTTTCAGAAAATAAAGATGAAAATTGAAGTTAAAATTATTTCGAGTATTTATTTTTCTTAATTGAATTATCTAACACTTTTATATAAGCGGTATGAATGCAGATAATAAAAACAATTTAGAAGATTTTAAAGAAAAGGAACCACAAGGCGAAGGAAGTAATGCTGAGCGTGACAGTGTGAACACTGCTACTAAACCGGTTGAATGGTCTCCAGAAAATGAGGCTATATTAGTAGAATGGTGTGACGTAGCACAATGTTATAAATGGATGAATAGTGCTTCACATGAAAAATACAGTAACCGACTTGCTTGGTTTACTATACCCGCAATTATTTTATCTACGATTAGTGGGACAGCATCATTTGCACAAGGTAGTTTGCCAAAAGATGCACAAGCATTTGCGCCTGCTATTATAGGTAGTATTAATATTTTTGTCGGTATTCTTACAACAATTCAACAATATTTGAAAATTGCTGAATTAAATGAATCTCATCGTGTTTCCGCAATTTCATGGGATAAATTTGCTAGAAATATTCGTATTGAATTAGCGAAAGCTCCTTGTGAAAGAATGGACGCCGGACATTTTTTGAAACTTAGTAGACAAGAATTTGACCGACTTATGGAAACAAGTCCATCTATTTCAACAAGTATAGTAGATTCTTTCAATACTAAATTTACAGGAAAAGTGGGAAGTTTAGAAAGAAAAAGATTTGACGAACTAAAAAAACCGGATATTTGTAATATTATTATAAGCGCAAACGAATATCGACATACTTGGTATAAAGATTTAAATTCATCATCTGATGATTTTGGAGAACTTAATAAGAATTTGGAGATTGCTTACAAAGAAAAAATTGTCAATGAAAAGGAGGAAGTTGTTATTGCAAAAGAACGTCAAATAAAGCTGAAAGAGTTGGAGGAATTGAAAAAAATAAAACAAAAGGAAGAAATGAAAAACAATTTTCAAAAAACAGCAATGGAAGCGTTGAAAGTTTTCAAAGAACAAACAAAAAAAATTGAAGACTATGTCGTTACATTTGAAGAAATGTACGGAAGAAAACCACTTACAGAAGAAATTATGGATAATATGAATGATGAGGTTCCAAGAGAAGTAATGGATAAATTTTTAGAAAAATATACATTGGAAGATGGAAGTAACAGTGTATAATGTTTCAAAGTGGGACTTTATAAAAATCTATACTATGTACAATGTATTGTATATAGTATATAAAAAATGTGTAAATAAAAAGATTATACTAATTTAGTACTCAATAAACTGAGATATATTTTTTATTCCCCATAATTGGAGATTATTTTCATGAAAGTAAATAGTGGACGCTGGAAGTATTTGTTTTTGATATTCCTCTCTTTCTTCTTCTTGGAGTTCATTAATGTCGCCTTTTATGTAGAGACCGTTTATTATAAAACAAGCATATCTTTTTAGTGTTTCAACATTACTATTTATTATGGGCAATGTAGTAAAGTAATAAGCTATTCCAAAAAAACTATGTTCGTAGGATGGATATTTTTCAGGACTTTCAATTGATATGTTCTCATATTCGTCTGTAAATTTACATGAATAAAGTTGAAATGGAAAAGGATATATTTTATCATCTATGGTTTTTATACTACATAGTTGTTTATTTTGTTTGAAAAAATTGGTTACTATTTCATTAACCGGAGTGGAGTATATTATTTTTTTATAAACAATTTCATCAATAATCGCAATTGTAAAACCTGGTTTTAATTTACTAATTAAAGACGTGATATCAAAAAATACAAATAGATTTGTTTCATCTTTTTCAAGAAAACCTTTATATAAGGATGAAATATCAAGTTGTTGTTCATGAATCTGTGACTCGTCTTGTAAAATAGAAAATAAGTATTTAAAACATTCAGTTTCGAAATGAATTTGTTCTTGTGATTTTTCTTCTACTATAGGTTCTCCATTATCTTGAGAAAAATCAGTACTTTCCTTTATAACTGGACATTGATATTGAATAATTGGGAAAGAATACATATCATCTTCTTTATTCATAAAAAATTGTAAAAATGGGTATCTTTCATTATATTTGGATTGGATATCGCTTAATTCTTCTGTATATTCACTTTCTTCGTATGTACCTTCAATAAAACATTTTGTATTAATTGAGAACATTGCAAAATGAATATTATATGTTGTATCTTGTGTATTCATACAAAACCCAAACATCTTGTTTAGTTGGTCGTCATCTATATACTTGTAAGTTATTGGCTCAGGTAAAGAAATAACAGGATTAGGTTTATCTACTTCTGTTCCAGATAGAACTTGTGTGTTAGTAACAGAAGAATCTTGTTCTCCAGTTGTTAATTCAACCGGAGGAACAGCAACTGGTTGAACAGCAACTGGTGGAACGGCAACTGGCGGAACGGCAACTGGTGGAACGGCAACTGGTGGAACGGCAACTGGTTGAACGGCAACTGGTTGAACAGCAACTGGTGGAACGGCAACTGGTGGAACGGCAACTGGTAGAACGGCAACTGGTGGAACGGCAACCGGAGGCACAGGCTGAACGGGAACCTGTTTTTCAATAAAAATGTTATTTTCCTGATTATGCATATTTTCTTCTTTTATTTGTGGGTTCATCATAGTTTATATTAACAATTAACGTCTATATAATATAACGCATATTATCTAAATAGAGTATTTTTTGAAAAAGGTATAAAGGTTGTATTATATATTAATTAAAGTCCGTGTTACTAGCAAGCGATTTTATAAAGTTTTATTACTTACTAAATGTTTGACGATTACAGTTACGAGTATGAAGACCATTCAGTTTACGATAATTCAGTAACTGATACTTTTACTGATAACAATACAGTTACATCACAAATGAAGAAACAGCGTAAACTAAATGAGGATTACAAAAAAATGGACCCCGACTTTAACAGTATAAAGATGCGGGTTGATGGTCTTCTTAAAAAAATTGAATTTTACGAAACTGGAATGACGCCCGGTAAAAAAATTAGATGTGCAGTTACTGGTTCACGTTTCAATGAATATCGCGTAGGAAGTTCTGCAGAAGATTTGTTCTTCAAAGTATGTTATGCAGTCGGCGACCTTGGAAAACGTGATTCATCTTTTTTGTTTTTTGATAACCCTGAACAATATGAGAGACACTTCCATTGCACTCTAAGTACCGAAACTAAAGAGAAATGGAATGAAAAATATCAAAGCGAATGGAGAAAGAGAAATTTATAATTTTTTGAAATTATATAAAACAATTATAGTTTATATTTTAATTTATGAATTGTTTGTTGCTTTTTTTTATTTATGCAGATATTACAAGAAAATTTTACGCATTTACAATGACAAAAAATAAGGATAATAGAATATTATCAAACACCTTTTCAAATAAAATTTTAAAAAGCGGTGGTTTTGATGAAAGATTCAATCAAACTTCTGACAACAATTCAGAAATGTTAATTACTTTTCAAAAAAACATGGTAAAAATGAATCTTTTAAAAAAATTACAAAGTATGGATATTAGCGAAGCCGAAAAACTTAAAGAAGTAGAAAAATATCAAAATGACAATTATGAGTCAAAATACTTATATAACTTAGAAGCCGGTGGACTGTACAATGGCTGGAATTTTAATATAGATTAATGTCTATCATACGTTTAGAGCCATCTCCTTTTCAGCTGATAAATATAATTATCTACTGAAAGAAATTAAAAACAAAATCGAATAGAATTATACAATAATGTCAAAAAAAATTATACATGCAATTGCGGTATTTGACAAAAAAATAAAGGGGACAGTTATTTTTACAGAGAATATTGAAAAAGATACGGTTGAAATAGATATTAATATTTCTGGATTGAAGAAAAATGGAAAACACGGTTTTCATATTCATGAATATGGGGATATGAGTGAGCAATGCGAAAGTATGTGTGCACATTTCAATCCAACCGGAAGTCATCATGGCGGCCCTGATTCAAATATACGCCATGTTGGTGATTTAGGTAATTTGATTACAGACTCTAATGGAGTGGCAAAACAACATATTTCAGATAGTCTTATTAAATTAAGAGGTACAAAGTATAATATTATTGGAAGGGGGTTGATAATTCATGCAGATGAGGACGACTTAGGAAAAGGAAACAATGATGCAAGTTTGATAACAGGAAATGCTGGCAAAAGAATTGCCTGTTCAGTAATAGGATATGCCCGACCAAATGTAAAATGAGATTAATTTGTGATATCTTTTTTAAAAAAATATGACAAAGTTATATATAATGAGCGCAATATTAGGAGGAATAGAAAATTTTTATAGAAGTACAAAAAGTGGCGCTAGTGCAATACAATACTCAAAATTGCAAGACGTATCACTTGGTGGAGTTCCATTACTAACATATGGCTTGATAGGTATTACTACTATTGTTTTAGCCACAATAACTATATACGAGTCGACAGACAAAGAGGATGATTCGAGTGATAGTATGACTTCTCAACTCCCAACATTATCTGCGACGGCTGCATCTCTGAATCCATTTACACCAACGACCCAGCTTCCATCATCAACAAATAATACCGCGGAATCTGAAAAAAGTATTATTCCCAATTTTTCTAGTTCTCCATCATCGACAAATGAATCATCCTTAAAAATACCAGAAGTATTTGATAAACCAACAGAACCAGAATCACAAAAAGAAGAACCTTTACCTAAACCAGCATTAGGCGGTAAGAAAAAAAAGACTCGTGGAAATAAATCCAAATATAACAAAACTAAGAATTTCAAGGCGAAAGCATAATCTGTGCTTGTTTATAACTTCTTTCAAAAAATAGATTTAGTTGATTCAAGTCAGAGCCCATTGTCATATCATCCGGATATAAACTTGTATTTCCTGAATAGTATGCGATGACAGCAGGAACACCATTAAGAACTCTTTTGTTTTTAAGAGCAGAATATAATTCTGAAGATTGGTCAATATCAATAATAAAACTTTGAACATTATTTGGCATTTGTGGAAATAAAGAATTTAACGCTCTTTCAATTGCTTTACATGGTCCACACCATGTTGCGCCAAATTTAAATATAAGTATTCCAACATTGGCATTTAGAAGTTGATTAAATATATTAAAAGAGATAGGCTCTTTTATAACAGGTAGCGAAGTATTCAAAGCAGTTGACATAAAATATATATTTTTTATACATATTTTATTATATTTAAAAACCCGCATCGGAATATATTCATAATTTCTTTCTATGGCGAATTTATAAAAATGTCTCAATTAAAAGAACATAACTTGGACATTAATATGTATTCGTTTGAAGAAATATTAGACCTATTTGATTTATCGTATGATATTTCTCTTGAAGATATGAAACGTGCCAAAAAAAAGGTTCTCATGCTTCATCCAGACAAATCAAAATTATCATCATCCTACTTTTTATTTTATAAAAAAGCCCTTGATATTGTATTTAACTATTATCAAAACAATAATAAACAAAATCAAGTAGTATCAAAAGAAAACTCTGAATATTCTCTGCCTGAGAATGATTTAAGTAAACATAATACAAATAACATTAAGAAAACTATTGGACAAATGGACCCTAAAGAATTTCAAAAAAAATTCAATGAATCATTTGAAAAAAATATGTTAACAAAAACAAACCCTGTAAATGAATGGTTCTCAAAAGATGAACCTGTTTATAATATACAAGAACCGGTATCAAAAAACAATATGGGGATTATTTTAGAAAACATTAAAAAACAGAACAATGGCTTAGTAAAATACAATGGTGTTCAGAATATGTATTCGTCTGGAGGTACAAATTTATATTACGACGAGGAAGAAACTGATGATTATGTAACGAGTGACCCTTTTGGTAAATTGAAATTTGATGATTTACGAAAAGTACACAAAGACCAAACTGTTTTTGCGGTTAGTGAAAGTGATTACAACAAAGTTACACAGTATAGAAGCATAGACGAAATCAATAAAGCAAGAAATGAACAAAATTTGAAACCGGCATTGAAACCACATGCTGAAAAAATGTTGATAGAACAGGAACGAATATTGAAAGAAAAAATGGCCGAAAAACAGCATAAATCTTTATTAAAAACAAATGAATATGCAGACAAGAACAAATTAGTAATATCTAGTTTTTTACAGTTAAAAAATTAGGAAGATAAAAGTTATCAAAACAAGATGTTTCAAAAACTTCAATTTTTGGATTTAATGTTTTACAAGAATTTACAACACATTCCAAATCATTAAAAAAAACTCTATCTGCTCCAAGCAATTCAGCTATTTCATCCTCCTTTTTATTATGTGCAACTAAATCATTTGTATTTGGTAAATCGATTCCATATAGATTGCGATATCGTATAGGTGGTGCGAGGCTACCAAAATATACTTTTTTTGCACCGGCTTCTCTTGCCATTTGAATAAGCTGAATAGAAGTATTACCACGAACGATAGAGTCATCTATAATCAAAACATTGCGTCCAAAAAATTCGCTTTTAATTGTATTAAATTTCATTCGAAGAGATTTTTTACGAATTTTCTGTTCCGGCATAATAAATGTTCGTGTACTATATGAATTTTTAATAAATCCATCGCGAAAAGGTTTTTCAAGTATAGAAGCTACACATAATGCAGCTGCACGAGATGTCTCAGGAACTGGCATTACAGAATCTATGTCATTAATTATATCTGAATGGCAAGACTTCATTTTATATGCTAACTTTTCACCCATGTTAATCCGAGCTTGGTATACTAATATTCCATCCATAATTGAGTCTGCTCGAGCAAAATAAATATATTCAAATAGACATATTCTGGGAGAAGGTCTTTCTTGAATCAATATTTTTGAGAACAATTCATTTTGTGGATTGATATAAATACATTCACCTGGGTGTAAGTCACGAACCAATAAATAGTTAGAATTATCTAGAACAACACTTTCTGATGCAAACAAATAATTTGGATTATCAGAATTATTTTGTTTAATTCCATATAAAATAGGTCTTATTCCATAAGAGTCGCGAAATGCAATCATTCCAACCTCGTGTATAAGCAATAGTGCAGAAAAAGAACCCTGACAGATTTTCATAACATTTCTGATAGCATCAAATAAGCTTTCTTTTATGTCTAATTTGTTATTTTTTTTTTGTAACTCTAATGAAAAAATATTTAATAATAATTCAGAATCGGAATCGGTATTTATAGTATGGTTATTCTTTTGTAAGATATATCTAAGCTCTTCTATATTTGTTAAATTTCCATTATGTGCAAGAGCAATTCTATAAGGCGAATTAATGTATAAAGGTTGTGTTTCTTCTAATGAAATACTTCCAGCCGTTGAATATCGTACATGTCCAATACCAATTTTCCCAGTCAAATGTTGTATATTATCTTTTGTATACACATCATTTACTAGTCCAATTCCTTTTTGTGAATGAAAGGTGTCTTCATCTAGAGTATAAATACCGGTAGAATCTTGACCGCGATGTTGTATCATATTTAATCCATTTATTAGTAAAGATGCTATAGGTTCTCCATCGTTCGAGGTAGCTCCTACAATACCACACATGCTTATCTAAAATTATATAAATTTAAATGTTTATATTTATATAAATTATATTATTTTCCTTGAAAAAATGTCATGTTATGAATTTTTGGTTGTATTGGCGGAGGTTGTTTGTTCAACAACCATTTTTTTTCCAAATCAGTCATCAAATATTGATAGTTAACACGTCGTTTTTCAATGTCGCTATAGCTTTCATATTGAACAACCGTTGGAGGAGTAATCATAAACCAAAATCCTTCAATCTGTAGACGTTTCCAAAAAATATCAATAGCAAACTCATTTATTTTATTGGGATTTCTTAAGAGATTAGCCGCACTTTCTTTAAAATTACTAATAAGAGTTTCATAATAATGTTGTTTTACAATGTACCCAGTAGTTGTTTGGCAGTTAGATACACGAATAACAAAATCCTCTATTTTTTGATATGGCGGACAGTTATTTCCACCTATAATGAGAACATCAAAATTTTCAGAATGTGGTGATTTTTGAAACTTATTTAAACTATTCAAAAATGTTTCTGGCTCCAAAAATGTAATATCATCCTCACATATAAAAACATATGGATAATTTCGTTCTTTTGCAATTTCCAAACACTTTATATGACTTAATGTGCAACCAAGAGCACCATTTGGAGTTTTTTTTGCATTGAAACGCTCGCCAATAACTTTTATTTTTTGTAATTCTTTTTGAATATGCTCTAGTCTATCGACTCTTTCTTCCAAGTTGATAAACAACGTATACTTAAGTAAATCCATTTTTATATTTTTATGTGAAAGTCTTTATTTCTATTTCTTTTTATCTATATTATTTTGTTTTTGTCATATATTCCAAAATTTGATTGATACATTCTAAAATATCTTCATCTCTGTATTTTTCATGATGTTTTTTGTAAATATAAAATATTTTTTGTATTTCAGCAGGAGATATAATATAATCGGTCATTTTACAAAATTCTGCGTCAAACTTGGAAATGTCCGAATCATCCAAGTCAAATTTTTGTTTCAACATTTGTTTTATGATGTATACCGATGCATTATTAAGATGCATTTTAAAGTTTATTCTACCAGACCGAGTAAATGCAGAATCAATTTCTTCCAAACGATTTGTAGTGAAAATCATCATAGAATCTTCTAATTCTATACTTCCATCCAAAACATTAAGAACACAATCCAATGTTAAACCGTCATCCATTGGTTTATTAAAAGACGTTACTCCAGAACTAAGTAATTTTATTTTGTTTTTATAACCTTTAATCATTTTTTGATATTTAGATTTTAAACGTGAGTCGTGTAATTGTTCTTCAATTTCATCATTACAATCATCTTCTACTGTTTCAGATTCATTATTAACCATCAAAAATACATCAGATAATTCAGAAACTGTTTTTGATTCAGTGTCTCGTTTTTTTAAAACTTTATTTTCATTAGCATCAAAGTCTTCAAATATATAACAAACATCTTTGAGTTCATATTTTTTACCATTTATTGACAATTTTCTGAACAAAGAGACAAATTCACAACATGTTTTTATTTTCGACCACTGAACAAAAATACCAATTCTTTTTGTTTTATTCAATATTGCGTTTATGGTGGATGATTTTCCAGTGCCCGGTGGACCATGTAATAATATACTTGCTTTATATGTAAATCCTGTTTTTTTATATTCTTCATAGCAGGAATCACGCATAGGATTATCTGTGCAAAATTGATTTACATAATCAATTAATTCTTTCTTATTCTCGATAAAAATATTTTTTTCCAAATCTTTATTACTTTTGAAAGGACACTCATCAAATATAATTTTTACATTATCATCTTCGTCAAGAATACTTC
>Ga0114979_10003491_pt1 | contig 10536 bp, 8 predicted proteins | sample S_140625_EF_Meta_FD_87315 | JGI IMG/M metagenome (GOLD analysis project Ga0114979, IMG submission 87315) | Freshwater microbial communities from Lake Simoncouche, Canada to study carbon cycling - S_140625_EF_MetaG | ecosystem: Environmental > Aquatic > Freshwater > Lake | place: Lake... | reverse complement strand
GAGCCGGCCGGGCCGTTGCGGCAGCTTGGCGAGGTAGCTGGCCAGGGTGGTGAGCTGGCCGAGGGTGTCGCAGCCCCGCGTCAGCATCACCACCCCGCCGGGGCTGTCCGCGCCGGTGGTGTCCGAGAGCAGGCCGCGGCGCCCGAGCTGGCGACGGTTGACCGCCTGGCTGTCGGGGCGGCCCTGCAGCACCAGCAGCGAGCCGGGCCGGGTGCGCCATAGGTCTAGGGCCGCCACCGTGCGCTGCGGATCCTCCACAAATACCGTGATCACCTCGGGGGCGCCCGGTCGGCGGGCGGCGGCGCCGGTACCCACTCCCACCACGGTGGGCCACAGCAGCCACAGTCCCGCTGCCGCCAGCAGCCCGGTGGCGATCGGATGGCGCCGCGGCAGCAGGCTCAGCAGCGCCAACAGCTCGGCCAGCGGTCCGGTGCGCCACCAGCGACGGCGGCGCTTGCGGCGCCGCGGGCTGGGATCCTCGTTGCCGGAGGCGTAGCGGTCTTCGCCGTAGCCCTCGTCATAGCGCCAGGCCTTGATGGGTTGGCGGCGTTGGCGGCTCACCGGTGGGGCCAGAGCAGAACGCCCATGCTACGAACCTCTGGCCTGGTGGCCAGTCGGCTCAGACCTTCGAGAGCGCCGCCGCCAGCCCCTCGGTGACGCGGGCAAAGAACCCCAGGTTGAGCGTGGCTATCTGATCGCTCATGCGGTGGTAGTGGGGATTGCGCAGGAAGGAGGTGTCGGTGACCATCACGGCGCGGTAGCCGGCATCCCAGAACGGGCTGTGGTCGCTGCGGCGCACATCCGGCAGCAATCGACCCCGCATCGGCACCGGCAGAAGCTTGGTGCGCACGTGCTGGCCCAGCCGGTGGGTGAGGCCGGGCAGCTGGGGCAGGGCCTGCAGGTTGCCGATCACGGCGATGAAGTCGGCACGGCGGCCATAGAGCCAGCGAAGGGCCGGCAGGGGGTAGCGCTGTTCGGTGCCGGTGAAGGCGAGCATCTCCAGGCTCACCATCAGCGCCAGGGGTTGGCGACGCAGGCTCAGCTCGGCGGCGAGCGCCTTGCTGCCCAGGCAGCCCCACTCCTCCTGGTCGAAGGCCACGATCCACACCGGCCGGCGCAGCGGCTGGGCAGCCCAGCGCCGGGCCAGCTCCAGCAGGGCGGCCAGTCCGGCGGCGTTGTCGTCGGCGCCGTTCGAATGGAGGGGGCCGTCGTACTGGGCCGCCACCAGCAGGGGGGCGAGGTTGGGGTTGCGGCCAGGCAGGCGCAGGATCAGGTTGGTGCCCGCATCGGCGCCGCTGCCGAAGTGGTGCTCCTCCACCGGGCCGAGGGCGGCGAAGCGGTTCAGGAGGGTGGAGCGAACGCTCATCAGGCCCACGGGATCCCAGCGGGCGTGGCGGGGTCGGGCCAGTTCCTGCAGGTCGTTGAGCAGGCGCTGGACCAGCAGCGGATCGCCACCGGATCGGGTCAGGCCGGCGGGCAGGCGCAGAAGCTGGTGCGGCGAGCGGATCGAACGCCGCTCCAGCGCCGGGCTTGGAACGGGAAGGATCCCGGCAGCTTCTGCGGCCGGCAGGGAAGAAGAGACGGACTGACTCAAGAACGGTGCTGCGGACCCCCCCGCACGGCATAGGTTATGGAGAAAGGCTGTGTCTTTCTGGCGCCGCGAACAGAAACGCAGAAACTCTTTTGGTTTTGTGATCACGTCGCCCGCGGGCGATTGCCGCGATGATGGCGAGGCTTCCGCCGTTCGGGTCGCCCATGGCTGCTGCGTCGCGCCCCGCCCGCCGTTCCCACCCTCCACGCTTCGCCGCCCTGATGGCCGGCTCCCTGGTGGCCGCCCTGCCGTCTGCTGCCGCCGCCGCGGGCGACTGCCGCTTCCTCGAGCCGATCGGCGGCAACGGCATCACGCCGATCGTGAGCAAGAAGGTGGGCCCCGCCAAGCTGCTGCCTGCCGCCATGCTGCTGGGCCGCCCCAACTGGAACACCGATTTCGTGGTGGACGAGCCCTACCGCAGCTATCGCTTCTTCTTCACGGCCACCTCCACCGACCCCCGGGCCCGCTACCCGGTGAGCGGCACGATGAAGTTCACCGATGGCTCCAGCCTCCAGCTGTTCCAGCAGACCCTGAGCCCGCCGGTGGGCCGGGGTCGCGAGTTCGGTCCCTATCCCACGGTGCCGGGCAAGCAGCCGAGCCAGATGAATTTCCGCATCGGCGCCACCGACCAGCCTGGAGCCCAGGGCTTCAGCTATCGCATCTCGGTGCAGGGCTGCCGCTGAGCCGATGGGCCCCTCCCCAGCGCTGATGGGACGCTCCAGCCGGGTCGCCCGGGTCGCCCGGATCACCGCCCTGCTGCTGCTCTTCCCCTTCGCGCCGCTGGGGGCCCTGGCGGAGGAGCGCGGCTTCCTCTGGCGGGTCCGCGACGGGGCCGGCACGGTCTTCCTGGCGGGCTCCCTGCACGTGCTGCCCTCCGGCGCCGGGTTGCCGCCCCCCTATCTGCGGGCTTACGACGCGGCCGAAGGGCTGGTGATGGAGCTGGATCTCCGCACCCTGGAATCGCCCGAGGGGCTTGGGCAGTTGGTCGGCGCGGTGATGGCCCGGGCGCTGCTGCCGCCGGATCGGTCCCTGCGCAGCCTGCTGGGGCCGGAGCGCTGGTCGCGGTTGCTGCAGGCCCTACGCCCGTTGGGGCTGCCGCCGGAGGGGCTCGATCGCCTCGAGCCCTGGGCGGTGAGCCTGCTGCTCACCTCCAGCTCCCTGCAGCGCAGTGGCTTCGAGGCGGAGAGTGGGGTGGAGGGCCAGCTGCTGCGGCGGGCCAGCGCCGACGTCAAACCGGTCGATGCCCTGGAAACGCTGGAGCAGCAGCTCGATCTTTTCGATGGCCTGCCGGAGGCGGACCAGGTGGCGATGCTCGATCAGAGCCTGGCCGAGTGGGCCGCGGTGCCGGAGCAGGTCGCCGCGATGGAGACCACCTGGCGGCGGGGCGATGAGGCGGCGATGGAGACGCTGCTGCGGCGGGCCTTCCCCGACGGCTCCAAGGTCCGCAGCCGCTTCCTCAGCCAGCGCAACCAGGCCTGGCGCCAGGCGATCGAGGCCCGGCTGCGGCGAGCCGACGACACCTTGGTGGTGGTGGGCGCCCTGCATCTGTTGGGCGAGGACGGTCTGGTGGCGCTGCTGCGGCGGCGGGGCTTGGTGGTGGAGCGCGTGGAGTCGGCACCCTGAGCGGGGCCGGCCCACGGCCCTCTTCCCCCTCAAGCCGATGGGCCGAGCAGCGCCAGCACCGCGTCGTCGTCGAGCTGCTCGAAGTGCTCGAACCACTCGCCGACCGCCCGCAAGCCATCCACTACCGCCAGCGCCTCCAGCCGGTCCACCAGCGGCTCCAGATCGGGCAGCACCCGGCGGTCGACCACCGGCACCGCCAGGGTGAGCGAAGCCGGCCCGAGCTGCCGCAGCGATGTGAGCGCCGCCCGGGCGGTCATGCCGGTGGCGATCCCGTCATCCACCACCACCAGATGGCGGCCCCGCAGGGCCGTCGGGTCGGGGTCCCCGAAGCGCCGCTGCCGGCGTTCCAGCTCCCGCAGCTGGGCGGCCACCAGCGCCGAGCGCTCCGCCGCCTCCAGGCGCCAGCCGCCCCGCTCGGGCTGCTCCCACAGCACTACGCCGCCGGGGGCGATGGCGCCGATGGCGGTTTCGGGGCTGGCCGGATGGGCGATCTTGCGCACCGCCCAGCAGGCCAGGGGTAGCCCCAGCGTCTCCGCCATTGCCGCTGCCACCGCCACCCCGCCGCGGGGGAGGCCGAGCAGCAGGGCTTCGTCACGCCGACCGCGCAGATCGGCGAAGCGCCGGGCCAGGTCCCTCCCGGCCTCGCGGCGGTTGCGCCAGAGGGGGGGAGAGAGCATGGGGGCCATCGCCGGCGAGGGCGGATGCCCCCATCATGGGGCCAGTGCGCAGGTCGGGGCTCCGCGGCGATGGCAGGTTCCCCCCCACCCCCACCCGGGCCGAGCGGTCCCCGCGGCTGGCCCGCGGGGGTGAAGCTGCTGCTGGCGGCGGTGGTGTTCACCTTTGTGTTCTCGCCGTTCCTGATGCTGTTGCTGCGCTTGTCGCAGGAGCGGCCGCAGCTGGAGCCCACGGGCGGAGCGCCGCCGGTCAGCGATCCGGGGATCGGGGCACCAGCCGCTCCAGCTCCCAGCCCTTGATGACCCGATACACCGACGGCACCACCAGCAGGCTGAGCAGGGTGGCCACCAGCTGGCCGCTGAACACCACCGTGCCAATGCTGAGCCGGCTGGCGGCGCCGGAGCCGGTGGGGAAGAGCAGCGGTACGCAGCCGGCGAGGGAGGAGACCACGGTGAGCAGGATCGGCCGCAGGCGGGCCACCGCCGCCCCGTGGATCGCTGTATCGAGGGGCACGCCGGCCGCCAGGCGCTGATTGGCGAATTCCACGATCAGAATGCCGTTCTTCGCCGCCAGGCTGGCCAGCACCAGCAGGCCCATTTGGCCGTAGACATCCAGCGGCAGGTTGCGCAGGGCCAGCCCCAGCACGGCGCCCAGCATCGCCAGGGGCACCGTCACCAGGATGATCAGCGGATCGAGGAAGTTTTCGTAGAGGGCGGCGAGCACCAGGGCCATCACCAGCAGCGCCAGGGCGAAGACGCGGGTGGTGCTGCCGCTGGCGTTGGCCTCTTCGCGGGCCAGGCCTGCCCATTCCAGCTCGATGGCATCGCGGCCCCGCTCCTGGTGCAGGGTCTGCAGCAGGGCCATCGCCTGGCCGCTGCTGACGCCCGATCGGGGTAGGGCACGGATGCTGATCGAGCGCACCAGCCGGGTGTGGTTGATCGAGGTGGGTCCGGCGCCGGGCTCCAGGCGCAGCAGCTGGGCCAGGGGGATCAGGCGCCCGTCGCGGTTTCGCACCGTCAGCGCCAGCACGTCGTCGGCATCGCGGCGGGAGCTGCCCTCCAGCTGCACAATCACGCGCCGCACCTGGTCGTCGGCGAAGCTGTCGTTCACGTAATCGCTGCCGAAGCTGGCCCCCAACGTGTCGACCACGCTGGACAGGTCGACGCCGAGGGAGGCCAGCCGAAGGCGATCGGGCACCAGCTCCAGCCGGGGGGCGCCGCTGCTGAAGCGGGTGGAAACGCGCTCGAAGGCGGGGCTGCCGCCGCTGGTGAGGGTCTGGGCGGCGGCGATGAAGTCGCGGGCCTCCTGCTCGAAGGCCGTCAGGCTGAGCTGGCCGGAGCTGACATCGAGCAGTTCGAGCTCCAGGCCGCCTTCGCCGCTGAAACCGCGCACGCTGGGGGCCTCGCTGAGCTGCACTGCGGCGTCGGGGATGGCGCGGCGCAGGCGGCCGTTGAGCCGCTCGGCCACCGCGACGCTGCTGCGGCCGGCGCCGGAGCGCTCCTCCACCGGCTTGAGGCGCAGGAAGAACTGACCCTTGTTGGGGCTGCTGTCGCCGAAGGAGCGGCCGGCGTAGAAGTTGGCGCTGGCGATCAGCGACTCCTTGCGGGCCACCCGCCGCACCCGCTCCAGCACCTCCTGGGTGCGGGCCAGGGCGGTGCCCTCCGGCAGGATCACCACCCCCCGCAGCTGGCCGTTGTCCTCCTGGGGAATGAAGGTGGTGGGTCGGGCCCGCAGGGCAACGGCGGTGAGCAGCAGGCCCACCAGCAGGGTGACCAGCACCAGGCGACGGTGGCGCAGCACCCGCTCCAGCAGGCGGGCGTAGGGGGCTTCGAGGGCTTCAAGCCAGCGGCGCGGCGGATCGATGGCCCGCTTCAGCCAGGCCGGTTCGCGCTGGTCGGCGTGCAGCAGGCGGCTGGCGGCCACCGGCGTGAAGCTGATGGCGTTGATGGTGGAGAAGACGATGGCGGCGCTGATCGCCACTGCGATCGGGGCGTAGAGCCGGCCGACGCTGCCCTCCAGCCCCAGCACCGGCACGAACACCACCACCAGCACCAGGGAGGTGGCGATCACCGCCCCGCCCAGTTCCGCCATCGCCTCGCGGGCCGCCTGCAGGGCCGGCGTGCCCGCCTCCAGCCGCCGGCCGATGTCCTCGCTCACCACGATCGCGTCGTCCACCAGCAGGCCGGCGGCCAGCACCATGCCGAAGAGGGTGAGGGTGTTGATCGAGCCGCCGCTAAGCCGCAGCACCGTGAGCGAACCGATCAGCGACACCGGCATCGCCGCCGCCGTGATCAGGGCCAGGCGGCTGTTTCCCAGCCCGAACAGCAGCACCAGGAAGACGAGCAGCACGGCATCGCGCAGGGCCTCCACCGCCCGGTCGATGCTGGCGCGCACCGTGACCGCCTCATCGACGATCACCTCCATCGCCACCCCGGGGGGGAAGCGGGGTGCCAGCTCCTCGAGGGCCACCTCCAGGCCGCGGCGCACCTCCAGGGCATTGCTGCCATCGCGCTGGTACACGCCCATCGCCACGGCGGATTCGCCGGCGAGGTTGGTGGCGATGGTGTCGTAGGACTCGCTGCCGAGGCTGACGCGACCCACATCGCGCAGCAGAGTCACGCCACCGTTGGCGCTGCGGCCCACCACCAGCTGGCCGAGCTCCTCCGGGCTGCGCAGCCGGCCCTCCATCCGCAGCGGCAGGGTGGTGCGTTGGTCGGGCGGGGCGGGGGCTTCGCCGGCCTGGCCCAGGGCTGCCAGAACGTTTTGCTGTTGCAGGGCCTGGCGCACCTCCACGATGGTGAGGTTGCGCTGCTCCAGTTTCAACGGATCCAGCCAGAGGCGGAAGGCGAGGCTGCTGCCGCCGAAAAGGCTGACATCGCCCACGCCGGCAACGCGGCGCAGTCGGTCTTTGACCACCGAATCCACCCAGCCGGTGAGGAAGGTGTCGGCATAGAGGCCGCGATCGGCGCTGAAGCTGAGCACGAGCAGCAGGTCATCGGAGCTGCGCCGCACCTGTACCCCCAGCCGCGCCACCGGGGCCGGCAGCTGGCGGTTCACCACCGCCGCTTCGTTCTGGGTGTTGATCTGGTTGAGCTCGGGGTTGCCGCCGCTGAAGCCGAGGGTGATGGTGCTGCCGTTGGCGGAGCTGGTGGAGCGGATCGTGTCGAGACGCTCGAGGCCGTTGAGCTGCTTCTCCAGCAGCGCGGTGACCCCCTGCTCCACCACCTCGGGGCCGGCGCCCGGATAAGAGGCGCGCACCGTGACGCGGCCCGGCGCGATCGGCGGCAGATTTTCCACCTGCAGGGCCGGCAGGCTGATCAGGCCGCCGACCAGGATCAGCAGCGAGATCACCAGCGTCAGCACGGGCCGGCGCAGGAAGGGATCGGAGATGGATCTCACCGTGACCTCACGCCAACATCACCGCAACTTTTTCGGCACCCTCACCCAAGCAGGCCGAAGCTGAGCCTGATCGTCGACTCCGGCTCACGGAGGATTTCCCTCAGAACCAGCGGTGCCTGCATTCTTTGCCGTTTCACAGAACGTCCGCCGTTTCCGGAGGGTGCGCTGTGCCACGGGGATCAGACGGCATCGCGGCGCAATACCACCGCCAGATAGTCGGGCGATTTATAGCGACCGGGCAAGCACAGGTGGAGACGCTCAAGGCGACTCCAGGCCACGGTGCGGCGAATTGCCTCCAGGCTGCGGCCCTCCTTCAGGAGGCGACGCATCGCTTTGCAATACAGCGGATAGTTCGCCTCGAGTTCCCCGATGGTGGGGGCCGAAGTGGAGCCAGAAGCCATGGCAGGGGGGGCGCCCGGGGGTTGCGAGGGCGCCAGATAAGCCTACGGGCTCGCCAGCACCGGTTGGACGCCGTGGTCTACGCCGTGGTCGAGCAGGGCGGCCTGGCTATCGCTGAGGCGGCCGGCGTGGTGCAGTACGCGGGTGATGCGGGGAATGTCGAGCACGGCGTGCACGCGGTAACCGGCCTCCGCCAGCCGCTCGCAGGCGCGGCGATCGTTCTCGCCGCCGTGGTCGATGAAGACCACCACATCCTCGACGCAGAGGCCGGAGCTCTCCAGCTTGGCGATGCCCTCCAGCACGCTGCCGCCGGTGATCAGGATGTCGTCGATGACCACCACCAGATCGCCCTCCTCGAAATCGCCTTCGATCAGGCGGCGGGCACCGTGGGCCTTCACCTCTTTGCGGGGGTAGATGAGCGGCTTGTGCAGCAGCAGTGACAGGCCGGTGGCGGTGGGCAGGGAGCCGTAGGGGATGCCGGCGATGCGGTCGAAGGCGAGGTGCTCGAGCGGCCCGGTGTAGGCGTGAAGAACGCGGTGGAAGAGGTTGGGATCGGAGATGATCTGGCGAAGGTCGATGTAGTAATTGAAAACAGCACCTGAAGCCTGCACGTACTCGCCGAACAGTAGGCAGCCGATATCAAAGAGATCGAGGATCAGGCTGGCCAGCGGATCGGATGCCGCACCTGTGGTACCGGTCGGATCGCCCGTGGTGCTGTTGGGCAACCAGACGCTGCAGGTGTCCCCCTCGGCGCGGGGGTGGTTCTCCAGCCAGTGGAGGCGGCGTTCCTCGATCCGGTGCTTGATGCCCTCGGCCCGCTCGGCTATGTCGTCCTCCACCAGCAGGTTCTGGGGCAAGGGCAGCAGCAGGCCGTCGGCGGCCTGGCTGAGGCCGGCTTCCAGCAACGCATCGAGGCGATCTTCCTCGGCCCAGAGGCTGCGGAGGATGAGAAAGCGCTCCGGGGCCTGCTGGCGCACCCGCGCCAGGATGGCTGGGTCGCTGGTGCCCACCTCGAGCAGCAGCTGCTCGGGGGTGGCCCAGAGCTGGCATTCGCGCACGATGCGCAGGTAGAGCGGATCCTCCTCGTTCGGATGGTGCTGGATCAGGCGGGCGGCGGGGTTGGAGCTGTGGCAGGTGACCACCACCGCCTTCTCGGGGTAGAGGAGGAAGGGGGCGGCGATGTCCTGGCCGGGCAGGGGCGAAAGGGTGACGGCGTCGGCGCCCAGGTCGCGGAAGACGTAGTGGGCGAGGGCGGAGGAGCTGTTGAGGTCGCCGTGCTTGGCGTCGATGATCAGGGGGATTTCCAGCGGCACCAGCTCGCGCACCTCCCGCAGCAGCTCCAGGCCGGTGGAGCCGAGGGCCTGGTAGAAGCCGAGGCTGGGCTTGTAGGCGCAGACGTGGGGGGCGGTGGCCTCGATCACCGCCTTGATCCAGTGGCGGGCCTGGGAGAGAAAGGAGCGGTCGCCCATGCCGCGGCGATGGGCCCAGCTCTGCAGCATTTCCGGGTTGGGGTCCAGCCCTGTCACCAGGAGGGACTGGCGCGCCGCGATGGCGTCGGTGAGCTGGACGAAGAAGCCCACGGCATGGTCACGGACCCGAAGGTGCTAAGCCGTCGCGGTGTCCCTGCGCGCGCCGGTGACACAGCTCTTATTGGTGCGCCCTGCTGGGGTGGCGCTCAGGGGGCGGGCTAGGGGGCGGCCACCACGGGGCGGTAGGCGGGCCGCCAGCGGCAGGCCTCCAGCCGCGCGAGGGCCTCGGCCTCGTTGATGGCGTGGCGGGCCAGGCCCTCCGCCACCGCCGCCCGCGCCACCGCCTCCGCCACCGCCTGCGATACCGCCTGCACGGCGGCGAGGGGCGGCATCAGGGCGGCCTCGGGGTTGAGGGCCGCCGGGATCACCGCCGCCAGGGCCTCAACGCTGGCGTCGATCATCGCCTCGCTCACCTCACGCGCGCCCACGGCCACCGCCGCGAAGCCGAGGCCGGGGAAGACGAAGCAGTTGTTGCACTGCCCGATCACGCGCTCGCCGCCGGGCCGCGGCACCGGCGGGAAGGGGCTGCCGGTGGCCACCAGGATGCGGCCATCGCTCCAGGAGAGGAGCTGCTCGGGGGTGGCCTCCGCCAGGCGGGTGGGGTTGGAGAGGGGCAGCACGATCGGGCGCTCGCAGCCGTCCAGCAGGGAGTGCACCACCGAGGCGTTGAAGGCGCCGGCCACGGTGGAGGTGCCGATCAGCACCCCGGGGCGCACCGCCTCCACCACCGCCTGCAGGCCGATAGGCCCAGCCGCCGCCAGCCCCACTGCCGCCAGCTCCGCGGCACCCTTGCGGCAGGCGCGCGCCACCGGATTGGCCGGCTCCATGGCCGAGACCAGCAGCCCATCGCGGTCGATCAGCCAGAGACGCCCGGCCGCTTCTGAGGCTTCTAGCCCCTGACGGATGAGCAAGCGCAGCAACCGCTCGGCGATGCCGCAACCGGCGCTGCCCGCCCCGAAGATCACGATCCGCTCGTCGGCGAGCGAGCGATGGAGGCCCCGCAGGCCGGCCAGGATCGCCGCGCAGGCCACGCCGCTGGTGCCCTGGATGTCGTCGTTGAAGCTGGGCACGAGGGCCCTGTGGCGATCGAGCACCCGGCGGGCATTGGGGGCGCCGAAGTCTTCCCAGTGCAGGAGGGCGTCGGGGCAGACGCTGCGCACGGCGGCCACGAAGCGATCGATCACGGCGTCGTAGGCGTCGCCCTGCAGGCGGCGTTCCCGCAGGCCCGGATAGCGGGGATCGGCGAGCAGTTCGGGGCGGTCGGTGCCGACATCGAGCATCACCGGCAGGCCGCGGCTGGGGTCGAGCCCGGCGCAGAGG
>Ga0114979_10003488_pt1 | contig 10541 bp, 12 predicted proteins | sample S_140625_EF_Meta_FD_87315 | JGI IMG/M metagenome (GOLD analysis project Ga0114979, IMG submission 87315) | Freshwater microbial communities from Lake Simoncouche, Canada to study carbon cycling - S_140625_EF_MetaG | ecosystem: Environmental > Aquatic > Freshwater > Lake | place: Lake... | reverse complement strand
CTGGAGCTTCACCGGACAAAGCATCCGAGCTGAGCTCGGTGGCTATGCTTATATAAAAAATTCGGTGATGCGAGTCGCAGGAATTCCAGTTCTTTGGTTCCCCTATTTAATTGTGCCACTGAAAAGTGACAGGCAATCAGGGCTGCTCACTCCCACCATTGGTTCCTCTGAAGATGGTGGAGCAGAATATGCTCAAAGTTATTTTTGGGCTTTGGATCGCAGCCAAGATTTGACAGTCACTTTGAAGAATTTCGAAAAACGAAGGCTTATGGGTCTTGCTAACTACCGCTACGTTTTATCTGAAAAATCAAAAGGTGGGTTAGATACGGCTTGGATTAACGACCGAGTTTTTGCAAAATCGAACGGATCATTACAAAAGTTTAGAAGCAATCCAGGTGAATTCACTCAATTTAGTCGATGGTCGATTTTTTATCAACACCACTTGGAATTGAAAAATGGCTGGACACAGCGAATGCAGGTTCACAACGCCTCCGATCTCAGGTTTCCATTGGATTTCGAAAAAGAATCTAATCAGCGGGGCTTAAGCGATTCAGCCTTAGAAAACAGAATCAGTTTTTCTAAAAATACTCACTCCCTTCACTCCAGTGTGGATAGTTCCTACTTTATTAATCTTCTCAGAGCAGATCCCCTTTCAAACAATGAAGATGCGGTTCACAGACTTCCAGAAATTAGTTTTTCTCAAACTTCAAAAAAAATCGAAAACACCCCCTTTCATTACAATTGGGATTTTAGATATTCGAACTTCACAAGATCTTTTCAGGGCTATGATGATTTAACAGATAACGGAACTTTCAAATTTCCGGATAATAGCGAAGGACCCTTTTGCGATGACAGCCCCACCTGTGAATATCAATACGATGGTGTTTTCAATGAAGGTCGCGATCTGATTCGAGTTGGACAACGATTGGATTTCAAGCCACAAGTGTCAGGGTTTTATCGCTATAACGAGATCATCGACATCATTCCCAAAATGACCTACCGAGAGACCCAATACTTTTTTCCAGTGGGTGAAGATCGCCAGCTTTCAAGGCGATATTTAAAAACAGAACTCTCTGGTCGCATACAATTCTCTCGAGTTTTCGGCCACAGTGAACTTGAAAGTGAGCGCTTTAAACACCTCATCGAGCCCGAAATCTCTTATGCCAATATCCCCATTCTGGATGTAGAAGACAGTCGTTTTTTTCCCTCACAAACCTTTGTCACACCTTCTGCCGGCTCAGCCACACCTGTCAGTGATGGGGATTTAAGAGGTGGATTGGGTGTCCAGTTTGACGAAGTGGATCGAATCCTTGATCGAAATCTGATTACACTTTCTCTGAACAACCGTTTGATCCAGCGCCTGTGGAATGGGACAGCTGGGCAGTACCGCCAAGTGGTTCAATTTAAACTTTCTCAAAGCTACAATCTCAGTCGTGAAGCCCAACAAAATGGAGTCAGCCCCTGGTCAGACCTTGCAGGTCTATTGACCGTTCGATTTAACAACATCGAAACCAATACCAATTTTAATTACTTTCCAAAACAAAACGTAACCAACATCAAAACTAGAACTGCCTTTATTAACGATAAGGGGCAATTTTTTGAACTGGGTCTAGAGAAAACCTACACCATCGTTCAAGGTCAAGATGCTGAAAAATCCAAACGAGTTGAAGATATTAGCTTTGGACTAGGATTTTCCACTCGTGCACTGAATTTTGTTGGCCAATTTGTTTTTGATAATAACTTTAAGAACTCCTCTCAAGGGCAACAAATCAAATCTTGGGGATATATTGCTCAGCTCAAACCGCCGGGTGAGTGTTGGCAAATTAACTTTACGCAAGATCAGCAAGTGGGTGGTGACATCAGAACGCTGATCGGTTTCGAGTTCAGCTTTGATGGAGTTCCCAAGCCAGCGCCGGCCAGATCCACCTTAGATCAATTCAGAAATTAATCTAAATAAAACTTTGTTTTTAACGACAAAGGCAGCTGCCAAGTGAACGGGTTTCTTTTGCAGATTTTGTAACCACTGAGCTGACCGCAGCAAACGCAATTGTTGTTTTCGAGAGATTCGATTTTCCATCCAGGCCCAATTTTTTAGAGTTTTGACTTCGAGAAGAACATATTCATTTTTTTTATTCTTAAAAACTAAATCCACTTCAGCGTAAGGGGTGCGAAACCGGTGGGCTAAAAGTTCATAACCAAGACTGATTAGTTTTTGAGCGACACAATACTCAGAGTTCAGACCCTGCTGAATTTTGAATGTGGATGTGCTCTTTGACTCCACTAAAAGTTTTTCGATGCAACTGAGTGACACCAAATCCTTGAATGGATTTTCTGTGTTTGGGTGTACCGTACCCTTTGTGAATATCAAATCCATACTGCGGCCAAACTTTCGCTAAGCTTTTCATATATTGATCTCGACTGACTTTCGCAACGATGGAAGCCGCACTGATCGGGGCCAATCTCAAATCTCCTTTCACAAAGGTCATTTGCTCAAACCCCGCCAAGCCTGGAATTTTTTGATTCCCGTCAATCAGGACGATCCCTGTTTGAATATTTAAATTTTCAATCGCCCTCTTCATTGCAAGCAGACTGGCCTTTAAAATATTCATTTGCTCAATTTCTTCTACACTTGCGATCCCGATACCAAATTTTTCTGTGGACTGAATGGTTCTCGCCCAGTGCTCACGACGTTCTTCGGATAAAAGCTTAGAATCTGTCAGTTCCTGATCCCACTCATGGTGAGAGAGAACAATAGCAGCCGCATAAACAGGTCCGGCAAGACAGCCCCGTCCGACTTCATCGACACCAATAACAAAAAGCCCTTCTTTGCAGAAGGGCTTCCAATTGATCTTATCAATATTTTTGAATTTCACTATTCTTCAGTCGTGGTGGATGCAGAAGGCACCGCGAGCTCAGATTTAATACGAGCTGCTTTTCCGTCAAGTCCACGCAAGTAATAAAGCTTAGATCTACGAACTTTTCCTGTGGCTACAAGTTCTACTTTGTCTAAAGAGGGGCTGTTGAATGGGAAAGTTCTTTCAACTCCGATACCTGCAGATATTTTTCTAACAGTGAAAACTTTAGTTGCGCCCTTACCTTGAATTTTGATCACAAGGCCTTTGTAAAGCTGAACCCGTTCTTTTTCGCCTTCTTTTACTTTTACATAAACAGTGACTGTATCACCAGAGCGAAACGACGCGATGGATTTAGAAGTTTTTTTGTAAGTCACACGTCGAATAAGATCAGTTTCAACAGCGTTATCTTTAGCGACTTTAGTGGTTTTCTTTTTTGCCATAATATCCATCCTTCAAGCTTTAATTCATAAGAGTCTGTTTTGTTACCACGAGCCCATCAGTCGGTCAAGAATGATACTAACAGCTGATCTAACAGATAAATGTCGATAATCTTGAGGGCCAGAACCCTTGATGCTTTCCAAAAGGCCACCTTGAGCCCTCATATAGTCGTCTGTGAGCCCGTAGCCCGTCCCAAAAATGATGAAAACTGGCTGATCTGCCTTTTTTAATATCTCTCTGACTTCATTGAAGCTGTAGTTTTGACAGCCTGAAACACTCCGTGCGTGAGTGCACAGAACCAGGGGGTTTTCAGCTCCCCAATCCTTCAAGGCCTGATCCAGGTTCAGGGCCGTTCTGACGGGGTTGAGCGCTGTTTTTCTCATGGGGTTAAACTTAGCTCCAGTGCCAACTTTCCAATGATCAAGAACTCGCTCAACAAACATCAATTGTTCTTGTACGGGATGAATGAGGTAGTATTTTTCAACTGCATAAACTGTGGCGGCTCTTGCGATATCGTGAATATCAAAATTTGTGATATTGGTCGCCACCACATCTTTTTGTCCGTCCACAATAGGAAAGTGAACCAAAGCAATCGCCACCCGTGGAAACTTCAAAGGTTCAGTCAAATTTCTCTCCCTCAAGTCCGCAGGCCGCTTTCTCTTCGTTCGACATTTTCTCAAAAAATGCTTGAAGCTCTTTTTTGTTAAAATTTTGAGCTAAATCCGGCCGCTTGAAATAAGTGACAAGTTCAGAGATTCGTTTTTTCCAAATTAAAATTTGTCCATGATGGCCACTTGTTAAAACAGCCGGAACAGATTGTCCCAAGAACTCCTGGGGCCGAGTAAACAGTGGGCCTTCAAGTCCCATGTTCCCAGCAAAACTGTCTGTGCTGGCAGATTGGGCGTGTCCCAAAACCCCAGGAATTTTTCGAGCGACAGAATCAATGACGGTAAGTGCGGCAAGCTCTCCACCGGATAAAACAAAGTCACCTATGGAAATTTCTTCATCTACATATTGATTGATAAATCGCTGGTCCACACCTGCGTAGCGGCCGCATATCAGAGTGAGAGAATCAAGACTTGCCAACTCCACCACTTTTTTCTCATCTAATTTTTTTCCTTGAGCCGACATCAAAATCACTCGGTCACTTTGATTTTTGCGACTGAGCAAAGCTTTCTGCAAAACTTCAGGCCTCATGACCATGCCATCCCCACCGCCGAAGGGCCTGTCGTCAACACTTTTATGAATGTCGTCAGTGAAATCACGAAGTTGAATAAGTTGCATTTGTAGCTTTTGTTTTTTAAATGCTTGGCCAACGACTCCATCGGCTAAGTAGGCTTGAAAAAAATCGGGCTGAAGAGTCAGAACTTGGAAGTTCAATTGTTCGACTTTCGATTGAGCTCGATGAGGTCTAAAGGAAAATCCATTAAAATTTTAGAGTTTTCAAAATCCATTTTGACAATAAACTGCTCGACAAATGGGACCTCAAATCGATGATCCTGATTTTTAATAACAATTAAATCTTGTGATCCATTGGAGCTAAAAGAATCAACCAAACCCACACTTTGACCTTCCACTTGCACATCAAAACCAAGGATCTCTTTTAAATAAATGGTTTCACCTTTTTTTGATTCTAGTAATTGAGTCGGTATGTGAACTTCAAGGCCTATGAGATCTTCAGACTGATTCCTGTCTGTGACACCTTCGAGAGTCGCAATCAGGCCTTCTTTGTGAGGTTTTGATTTCAACACTTGGTAGGATTTAAATTCATTTTTTAAGTTTTTAAGCGTCAGAGTTTTGAGGTTAGGATTCCAAGAAGTGTCATGAGAGAAAATAAGAATATAAACTTCACCCTTTAAGCCATGGGCTGATTTTATTTTACCGACTAGAATTTCGGGTTTCATAATTACTCGACGATATCGAGGTGATACCTTTTGTTGAGCTTTGTACCTGCAGCACGAATGATCGTTCGCATGGCAGCCGCCGTTTTTCCCTGCTTGCCAATGACTTTACCGAGATCATCTTTATCAACTTTGAGTGCAAGGAGGGTTGTTTGCTGACCTGGAATTTCATCGACTTCAACATTTTCAGGCTTATCCACCAATGATTTCGCCATAAATTCAACTAAGTCTTTGAGATTTTCCATTTTTTCCCTCTTGAACTGAAAAGTTGGGGTTTTCAAACCCCTTCGAATTATTTATGGCAAAAATGTGAGAGATCCAAGCTTTATTTTGTGCCTTGAGCTAACTTAACAACGTGCTTAACACGATCAGTCGCCTGAGCACCTTTTGCAACCCATGAATTGTATTTATCCATGTCGATAGCTACTTTTTTATCTTGTCCCTTAGGAGTCGGAATATAATAACCTAGAATTTCTAAATACTTACCAGTCACATAGCGGCGAGAATCTGCCACAGTGATGCGGTATTTAGGAGTGTGCTTTGTACCTGTACGAGCTAAACGAATGACTACCATTTTTAAACCTCAGTTTTAAGTTCGAGTGTGTTGTGTAGCGAATTTTGATCCAGGGATCAAGTTCAAAATGGCATTCTGGGTTTTCCAAGGCCCTTCATCGCGCCGGGACCCATTTTCATCATTTGACTCATCATTTTTTGCATCTGTTCAAATTGCTTCACCAGTTTGTTAATATCTTGGACTTGGGTTCCGCTGCCGCTGGCAATTCTTTGTCGTCTTGAGGCATTCAGAACCCGATGATCGCGCCTTTCCTTTGGGGTCATGGACCTGATGATGGCTTCAATTTTTTTAATTTCATCATCGGGGGGAGACAGGCTTTTCATTTGTTTCGAAATTTCACCAAACCCGGGCAAAAACTTCAACATGCTCTCGATCCCACCCATTTTTTTAAGGCTTTGAATTTGAGACAGGAAATCTTCCAGAGTGAACTGATTCTTTGCCATTTTACGAGCGGATTCTCGGGCGTCTTTTTCGCTGACCACTTCCTGTGCTTTTTCCACAAGGCTGAGAACGTCCCCCATATCCAGAATTCGCTTCGCAAGACGATCGGGATGAAAGACCTCAAGGCCAGAAACCTTTTCCCCCACACCTAAAAATTTAATTGGCAGGCCTGTCACTTCACGAAACGAAAGGGCGGCACCGCCACGGGCGTCTCCGTCTACTTTTGTTAAGACTAAACCAGTTAAATTGAGACGTTGATTAAAACCTTGAGCCACATTGACGGATTGTTGACCCATCATTGCATCAGCCACCAAAAGAACCTCTGAAGGGTCAGCTAACTTTTTGAGTTCATCCAATTCACTCATCAAGGCTTCATCAATTTGCAGTCGTCCGGCCGTGTCGACGATCAAGGCCTCTACGTCATTGGCATGGGCCCAAACTTTTGCTTTTTCAAAACGAACCAGTGGTGAATCTTTTAGGTCCACGGGGAAATACGGAATGTTGTTTTGCTTGGCTAAAATTTCCAGCTGTTCAGCCGCAGCAGGTCTGTAGACGTCCACTGAAACTAAACCCGGTTTTTTTCCCAATTTTTGGCGAATAAACAAAGCGATTTTAGCTGAAGTTGTGGTCTTTCCATTTCCTTGAAGACCCACCAGCATAATCACGTTAAAGGACTTTTTCACGTCTAAGAAAACGGGCTCATTTCCAAGAGTTACGGTGAGTTCATCATGAACTATTTTAATGAATTGCTGGCTGGGTTCTAAACTTGTCAGAACCTCTGCACCCAATGCTTTTGCTTTCACCCGATCGAGGAAGTTTTTGACCACCTTAAAGTTAACATCTGCTTCTAAAAGACTGAGGCGAATTTCCTTTAAGATGTCCTCGATATTGCTTTCAGTAATTCGGCCTTGGCCTTTGAGTTTTTTAATCGAGGCTAAAAATTTATCAGAGAGTTGTTCAAACATGCATTTTGATTACTACGGATTGATTCGGGTTGAAAGGGGTTTTTCGCGGTGGACTCTGGGCACGAAATATCGCCATAATGAGCCCATGACAAACAGCAATGAAAGCCTGACTCGTTTTACCTGGCTTATTCGATTGGGAAGTTTACTCAAAGTTCCCCTTCTTGGCATTTGTTTTCCGAAGGTCAAAACTTTGAATCACCAGACAGCTGAGATTCAGCTGAATCGCTGGTGGCTGACAAGCAACCATGTGGGTTCCATGTATTTCGGGGCCCTTGCCATGGGAGCTGAGCTCAGCATCGCCACTCGCCTGCTGCAACGGCTTTATAAAGAAAAAATACCTCTCAGTTTTATTTTTAAAGATGCCAGTTTTCAATTTTTATCTCGCGCGGAAGATCATGTTATTTTTAGATGCGATGAGGTCGAACTTGCAGATCAACTGATCGAGCGCGCTCTGAGCACGACCGATCGATGTGACCATAGGTTTCACGGGTATGCTTACTGTGTTTCAAACCCGAGTCAAAAAACACTCGAGTTTAAAATTACCTTGTCTGTGAAAAACACGTCGACCAGGAAGGCTTTATGATCTTTGCTAAAATATTAGTTTCAATTGTGGCCCTTCAGCACCTATTTTTTATGATCCTCGAGATGTTTTTATGGACAAAGCCTTTGGGTCTTCAAGTTTTCAGGCAGTCTTTTGAAAAAGCAGAGTCTCAAAAAATATTAGCTGCCAATCAAGGGCTTTATAACGGCTTTTTAGCAGCAGGACTGATCTGGGGATTATTACATTCTGAAATATTTATGGGATTTCAAATTCAAATGTTTTTTTTAGGCTGTGTTTTTATTGCCGGTGTTTTTGGCGGACAAACTTTTTCAAAACGAATTTTTTATGTGCAAGCCTTGCCAGCGGCTTTGGCCGCTGTGCTTTTGTGGTTTGGGATTTAAAACGATTATCGATTGATCGAACTTGCAAATTCAAGACTTGGATTTTCTCGTTTCACCCAATTGAGATCCCACTCTTGATTCAACAACAACACCGGTTGATCTTGAGTATCTCGAAACAAGCTAGAGCCCTTCACTTCGAAACAGGCTGAACCATCTGCGTTTCTTGGCCAGCGGGCCACCGTGTAAGGAAGCCTGATGAGCCTGGCTTCTAAGTTATACTCGTCTTGAAGCCTATGAACCAAAACCTCAAACTGCAATTCTCCCACAGCGCCGATGAGGGGATCCTGGTGACCAATGATGGGATCAATAAAAATTTGAATGGCCCCTTCTTCTGATAAGTGCTTCAAGGCCTCTTGGAGTTTTGATCGCTTAAGTGCGTCTCGCACAGAAAGTTTGGCAAAAAGTTCGGGAGCAAATTTTAAAATATCTTCGAATTCGACCTTACCAGCTGATGAAACGGAATCCCCGATGGCAAAGTTACCCGTATCATTAATGCCAACAATGTCTCCTGCAAATGCGATGTCCACGGTTTCACGGTCTTGGGCTACAAACTGGTTAGAGTAGGCCAAGCGTAATTCTCGGTCCAATCGAGAGTGGAAGACTTTCATCCCACGATTAAATTGGCCAGAACAAATCCGGATGTAAGCCACTCGGTCCCGATGCCTGCGATCCATGTTGGCTTGAATTTTAAAAACAAAACCTGTGAATCGGTTATCCAGTGGGCTTAAGGACTCTCCGGATTTTAAAGGTCGCTCCACGGGAGCTGGGGCATATTTGCAAAAGAAACTCAAAAATAAGTCCACACCAAAATTTTGTTTAGCTGAGCCAAACGTAACTGGCGAAAGTTCGCCGTTTAAAAAGGCCTGCTCATCAAAGGGAGGCAAGGCCCCTTCGATGAGCTCAAGCTCGTTGAAGACTTGCTCTGCAGATTCATGATCCAGGTATTCCAAAAGCAGGGATTTAAGATCTTTGCCAACAGTTGAAACAATTTTAAATTGCTCCACTTCTTCCCGGCGCTGATCGTAGATCATCAGATCTTTTGTTAAACGATTATAAACCCCGCGAAACCTTTGCCCGATTCCCAATGGCCAAGTGACCGGATAACACTGCATACCTAAGGTCTTTTCGATCTCATCGATGAGGGTTAAAGGATCTTTCCCTTCTCGATCTAATTTATTTACGAAAGTGAAAATGGGAATTTTTCGATATCTGCACACTTCGTAAAGTTTTTTTGTTCGCTCTTCGACACCTTTAGCGACGTCAATCAACATACAGGCGGAATCCACAGCCATCAGAACTCGGTAAGTGTCTTCAGAGAAATCTTTGTGGCCTGGAGTATCCAGTAAATTCACACGCAGTTTTGAGTAATCAAAAGTCATGACTGAAGAGGTGATGGAAATTCCCTTTTGGCGCTCTAATTCCATCCAATCTGAGGTCACGGCTTTGGTGCCAGATTTTCCTTTGACCTCGCCAGTTTCGTGAATGACGCCGCCATGATAGAGAAGTTTTTCGGTCAATGTGGTTTTACCCGCATCTGGATGGGAAATAATGGCAAAGGTTCTGCGCCTTTGAATTTCCTGAGCTACAGCTGGTAATACGTTCATCATCTTGACCCCGAACTGAAATAGTGAGAATTAAAAGCGAACTTCCACTTGGCTTGCACCCAAGAAAAGGACTTTAAATATGAATCAACCAATATCAGATAAGCTGATCCCTGGCACTCCCTTTTTCATCACCTCATTCTATCAATTCATTCAAGTGGAACACCCCGAACAGCTCAAACAAGAGCTCGAGGCAAAAGCCCGAGAACTGAAAATTGTAGGACTGATCATTTTAGGATCGGAAGGCTTTAACTCGACCTCGGCTTGTCAAAACGAGCAAAGCTTGCAAACTTGGAAAAATTTCTTCATAGAAAGGTTTAAACTTAAAGGTTTAAACTGCAAAGATTCTGTCAGCGAAAAACCACCGTTTTTGAAACTTTCAGTTAAGGTTAAACCAGAGATTGTGACCACGGGAAGAACTGATTTAAAGTTGGAAAATCAAAGCCAAAACCACCACCTGTCACCCACCCAGTGGGATCAATTGATCCAAGACGAAAAACAAGATGTGGTGATCATCGACACCCGCAATTGGTATGAATATAATTTAGGCACTTTCAAGGGGGCCCTCAACCCGAATATCGAAAAGTTCACAGACTTTCCCAAGTACTTTGAGTCTCAAAAGATTGATAAAGATAAAAAAATTATGATTTTCTGCACGGGTGGTATTCGCTGCGAAAAAGGGATCCTCGAGCTTCAAGAAAAGGGCTACAAGAACGTTTATCAACTGGACGGTGGGATCTTGAACTATTTAAAAGAAAAGCCCCGTCAGTCCTTCGAGGGCGAATGTTTTGTTTTTGATAATCGAGTTTCAGTGGATCAAGACT
>Ga0114979_10003485_pt1 | contig 10547 bp, 8 predicted proteins | sample S_140625_EF_Meta_FD_87315 | JGI IMG/M metagenome (GOLD analysis project Ga0114979, IMG submission 87315) | Freshwater microbial communities from Lake Simoncouche, Canada to study carbon cycling - S_140625_EF_MetaG | ecosystem: Environmental > Aquatic > Freshwater > Lake | place: Lake... | reverse complement strand
GGCGCCATCATGGCGGTGCCGGCGCACGACGAGCGCGACTTCGAGTTCGCCAAGGAATTCGCGCTGCCCGTGGTGCAGGTGGTGGAGATCGAGGGCACGCCGTGGACCGGCGAGGCGGCCACCGGCGGCGAGGGCCGCGCGGTGAACAGCGCGAACGCCGGCGCGGGGCTGGCCATCGATGGCATGCAGACGGCGGAGGCCAAGCGCGCGGTGATCGCGTGGCTCGAGAAGCGTGGCATCGGCGCGCTGCGCATCAACTACCGGCTGCGCGACTGGCTCTTCAGCCGCCAGCGCTACTGGGGCGAACCGTTCCCGGTGGTCTACGACGCCGAGGGCAACCACTATCCCGTCGGCAACGCGGCGCTCCCGGTGACGCTGCCGCCGCTCGCCGACTACCGGCCGGTGGAGAGCGACACGCCGCAACCGCCCTTGGCGAAGGCGCGCGAATGGGTGCAGACCACCGCGGGCGCGGCGGGCGTGGACCCGGCGTTCCTGCCGGCCGCGACGCCCGTGACGCGCGAGACGAACACCATGCCGGGCTGGGCGGGAAGCTGCTGGTACTACCTGCGCTACTGCTCGCCGCATGACGCGCAGGCGTTCGTGGACCCGAAGGCGGAGCAGTACTGGATGCTCTCGCGGAAGAAGTCCGCGCAGGCGGCGGCGGGCGCGGGTGCCGCGCCCACGCCGGAGAAGTACGACCCGGCCACCTGCCACGCGGGGGGCGTCGACCTCTACGTGGGCGGCAGCGAGCACGCGGTGCTGCACCTCCTGTATGCGCGGTTCTGGCACAAGGTGCTCTTCGACCTCGGGCACGTGAGCACGCCGGAGCCCATGGGCAAGCTGTTCCACCAGGGGCTCATCACCAGCTACGCGTACCAGCGCGCCGACAAGACCCTGGTACCGGTGGACGAGGTGGAGGAGCGCGGCGAAGGGCAGTTCCTCGAGAAGGCCACCGGTGCCAAGGTCTCGCAGATCGTGGCCAAGATGTCCAAGAGCCTGCGAAACGTGGTGAACCCGGACGACGTCATCGCCGAGTACGGCGCGGACACGTTCCGCCTCTACGAGATGTACATGGGTCCGCTGGAAGCGTCGAAGCCGTGGAACACCCGCGACATCGTGGGCGTGTTCCGCTTCCTGCAGCGCGCATGGCGCCTGGCGGTGGACGAGCGCACGGGTGCGCTGCTCTGCGCGGCCGCGGCGGACGAGAAGGTGGAGAAGCAGCTCCACCGCACCATCGCCAAGGTGGGCGACGACATCGAGCGGCTCAGCTTCAACACCGCCATCGCGGCGATGATCGAGCTCGTGAACGCGGCCACGCGGCCGAGCGACATGGCGGACCCCACGAAGGGCGGCATGACGCGCGACCAGCTGCGGCGCTTCGCGTGCATCCTGTGGCCGTTCGCGCCGCACCTGGCCGACGAGCTCGGCGAGCGGCTCGGCGTGGCCGGCGGCATGGCCGGCGAGCCCTGGCCCGCGTTCGACCCGGCGATGCTCACCGACAGCGAGGTGGAGATCGCGGTGCAGGTCCAGGGCAAGGTCCGCGCGCGGATCACGGTCCCGGCGAAGGCCGCGCCGGCGGAGATCGAGGCCATCGCGCTGGCGCACCCGCAGGTCGTGCCGCACCTCGGGGGCCAGTCACCCAAGAAGGTGATCGTGGTCCCTGGGCGGATGGTCAACGTCGTCCTCTGAACAGGTGCCGCACCGACGCGGCACCTGTTCACTTGCGTTCGGACAGGTACTTCAGCGCCTCGCCGACGACATAGAAGCTGCCGGTCACGCAGATGAGGTCCTCGCGGCTGACGCCGCGGATCGCCATCTCGATGGCCTCGGGCACGCTGCGGGCGATCTGGCTCATCTTGCCGGAACGCTCCTGGAAGAGCTTCTGCAGGTCCTCCGGGCTCGCCGCGCGCGGCGTGGTGGCGGCGCGCGTGAAGATCACCTTGTCGGCGCCGAGGTTGACCTTGTCGATCATCTCGCCGATGTCCTTGTCCGAGCAGCAGCCGAAGACGCAGACCATGCTGTCGTACGGCACGTGCGCGCCCACGCAGCGCATCAGCGCGTTCATGGCTGCGGGGTTGTGCGCGCCGTCGCAGAGGATCCGCGGGCGATGCGAGACCACTTCCATCCGGCCGGGCACCTTGGTGGCGGCCAGGCCGGCGGTGAGCTTGTCCTCGGGCAGCTCGAAGCCGAAGCCCTTCAGGACGTCCGCGGCCGCGAGCGCAAGGCCGCAGTTGATGGCCTGGTGCTCGCCCGGCATCGGCACCGGCACGTGCTCGAGGCGGCTGGTCTTGGTGTACAGGCAGACGCGCGTGTGCGGCCCCAGGTCCGGGGTCACGCAGAAGCGGCTCGAGAACTCGATGTCCTTGTTCACGATGCGCAGGTCGGCGCCCACCTGGGTGGCCACCTCGCGCATCACGGCGTCCACCTCCGGGTCCTGCTCGAAGAACAGCGCGGGCACGCCCTTCTTGAAGATCCCGGCCTTCTCGCGCGCGATCTGCGCCTTCGTGGTGCCGAGCAGCCTGGTGTGGTCGAGGTCGATGCCGGTCACGATGCTCACGAGCGGCGTGATCACGTTGGTCGAGTCGAGGCGCCCACCGAGGCCCACCTCCACCACCGCGATGTCCACGGCCTGCTCCGCGAAGTGCGCGAACGCCATCGCGGTCATCAGTTCGAAGAACGTCGCCTGCTCGCCGAGCTTCTCCGCGGCCTTGGCCACGGTGCGGGTCATCTCGACGAAGTCGGTCTTGCCGATCTGGTTGCCGTCGATGGTCACGCGCTCGCGGATGTCGATGAGGTGCGGGCTGGTGTAGGTGCCAACCGCGTAGCCGGCGCTGCGAAGCATCGACGAGATCATCGCCACCGTGCTGCCCTTGCCGTTGGTGCCGGCGACATGCACGGTCTTGATCTTCTGGTGCGGGTTGCCGAGGAACTCAAGCAGCTTGCGCATGCGGTCGAGCTTGAAGGTCTGCTCGCCGTACTTCGGGGAACGCAGGCGCTCGAAGTCCGGACGCGCCATCAGGTAGCGCGTGGCCAGCGTGATGGTGGTGATGTCGTTGGGCTTCGGGCACTCGAGCGGCGCAGCGGGCTTCGGCTCCACCGTCGCGGCAGCCTTGGGAGCCGGGGCCTTGGCCGGCGCGGCCTTGGCGGCGGGGCCACTCATCGTGGCCGCGGTTGTGGCGATGGTCTTGGCAGCAGCCGCCTTGGTGGGCGTGCCCTTCGCAGCAACCGCCGCGGGTGCCGCCTTCGGTGCGGGCTTGGCGGCAACCGGTGCCTGCGACGAGACCTTCACGCCGGCCTTGGGAGCCGCGGCAGTGACGATCGTGGTCTTGGTTGTCGCGGTGGGCTTCGAAGTCGTTGCCGGCTTGGAGGCTGTCTTCGTCGTGCCGTTGCCACTGGTCCTTGCGGTGGCGCTCTTGACGGGTGCGAGTCGGGAAACCGTCTTGGAGCCGGCGCGCTTGGCGCTGGCGGAGGTCACCTTTGGCATAGCGCACCGATTCTACTGAAACCATGCAAAAAACGCGAATTCTCCGACGTTAGTCATGCCCCTGCAGGCACTTGCGTCATCGCCACTCGTGGCGCGGATAGCGCCTCTTGAGTTCCTTCTTCACCTCCGGATAGAGGCGCTCCCAGAAGCCAGGCAGGTCTTCGGTCACCTGCACCGGCCGGTAGTTGGGACCGAGGAGTTCGAGCACCAGCTTCACGCGCCCGCCGGCCACGGAAGGATGCCCCGCAAAGTCATAGAAGTCCTGGATCTTCGCCATGCCGCGCGGCGGCTTGCCCTCGGCGTATTCCACCTTCATCCGCCAGCCGCGGTACGGCAGCACGATCCCCGACGGCGCCATCTTCTCGACGAACTGCTGCTCGTCCCACGAAAGCGCGCCACGCAGGATGTCGAGGACCGGTCGCGTATCCAGGTCCGACGCGCGCGCGCACCCGTGCGCAATCTCGCCGGCAAGCACGCCAATGTCGTCCGCGTCGTACGTGATCAGCTTGCGATCCGGGAACCACGCCGCCACGCAACGCACACGCGCGATCCACTGGTCCACGGACTCGTCCCACGACGCGGGCTTCAGCTCGCCGCTCGCCACGCGTGCGGCGAGTTCCTCGTGGGCCGCGGCCTTCGCCTCGCGACCACGCAGCGGGCGCACCACCTGCGCGAACACGATGCCGTCGAAGACCCGCTCCTCGAACTCGGCCGGCGCGCCGAGCGCCTCGCTGAAGCGCACCTCCGTGACGGTCGACACGCGCTCCGGCATGGCGTGCTCCACCCACTCCGCCTCGAGCGGCGTCACCATGCCGAGCGACTGGTGCACCTGGTCGCCGCGCCCGCCTTCGCGGACTTCCAGCGCCAGCACGAAGCCCGCGCCGCGCTGCACGCTGGTGGGGTCGATGCTCACCTTGCGGCGTCCGGGCATGGCCACGTGCGGCCGCTGCGAATCCATCCGCCAGCCGACGTGGTCGCCGAAACCGGCGAGCAGCGCCCGGGAAACGCGCGCAAACGAATCGCCTTCGAACGCAGGCCCGGCATCGGTCGCCGCACCCAACGCCTCCCCCTCATCCCCACCCTGCGCCGCGCGCATGAGTTCGCGTGCCGCCGCGGCCACCTCGCGGCACGCACCGAGCGAGGCATCCACGCCTTCGTGGCGCGCGTTGCGGAACCCGCCCGACTCCACGCGTCGCAGCAGTTCCTCGCGCACGCCCAGGTCGCTCGGCGGCTCGCCGTCCGGCGTCAGGCGCACCAGCTGCGCCGGCCCGCCCACGTGCACCACGTCGCGCTCGGCGACGATCGCGCACCAGCGCGCCGCACGCTCCAGCACGCCCAGCGACGAAGCCTCGAGCAGCACGCGGCCGAGCCGCGGATGCGCCGGAATGCGCGCCAGCCGCCGCCCGAGCGCCGTGAGTGCGCCGCCGGCATCCACCGCGCCGATCGCCACCAGCGTTCCGCGCGCACGCTCCACCGCGTCCGCTTCCGGCGGGTCGAGCCACGGAAAGCGCTCGAACGGCCCGAAGCCCATCGAGAGCACCATGAGCATGGATTCGGCCAGGTCGATGCGCCGCACCTCGGGCGTCTCCGCGGCGGGCCGCTGCGCGTGTTCCCAGTCGGTCCAGAGGCGCACGCACACGCCGGGCGCGGTGCGTCCGGCACGGCCCGCGCGCTGGTCGGCGCTGGCGCGGCTGATGGCCTCGGTGCGCAGCGCGTTGAGCCCGCGCCGCGGATCCACGCGGAAGATGCGCGCCAGGCCGCTGTCGACCACCATGCGCACGCCGGGAATGGTGATGGACGTCTCCGCCACGTTGGTGGCCACGATCACCTTGCGCCGCCCGCGCGCGGCCGGTGCCACCGCGGCATCCTGGCGGTCGGGCGGCATGCTGCCGTGGAGCGGCACCACGTCGAACGACGCTCCGCCAGCCACACCGCGCAGCTCCGCGCGCACCGCGTCCACCGTGCGGTCGATCTCGAACGCGCCGGGCATGAAGACGAGCGCATCGCCCTCGTGGCCCTCATCCACCAGCCGCCGCACCGCGCGCGCCGCGCGGTCCCAGACGGGAACACCCTGCTCGCCGGCGTCGTTGCGCACGGCAACCGGGTACGCACGACCCTCGGCGGTGACCACCGGCGCGGCCAGGTACGCGGCCGCCTGCGCGGCGTCCATGGTCGCGCTCATGGCGGCCACCATCAGGTCGGCGCGGCGCTCGCGCGCGGCGCGCACCACGCCGAGCGCGAGATCCGCGAACACGCTGCGCTCATGGAATTCATCGAGCAGCACGCAGCCGATCCCCTTGAGCGACGGATCGCGCTGCGCCTGGCGCAGGAACACGCCCTCGGTCACGAAGCGGATGCGCGTGCGCGCACTCACCACGCGCTCGAAGCGCGTCTGGAAGCCCACCTCCTCGCCGAGCGCGCAGCCCATCTCCTCGGCCACCCGGCGCGCCGTCATGCGCGCGGCCAGGCGCCGCGGCTCGAGCACCACGATCTGTCCCTGCACGCACCCGGCGCGCGCCAGGATCTGCGGCACCTGCGTGGTCTTGCCGCTGCCGGTGGCCGCGGTCAGCACCATGCCGCGCGAACCCTGCATGCAGCGCACGATCTCCTCCGCGGCGCGAAGCACCGGGAGCGGCTCGCCGGCCTCGCTCGTCCGCTCGCGGGTCACTGCGCGGTCAGCATGCGGGTGCGCACCGCATCCATGAAGCGCGAGATCTGCGCCTGTTCCTTGGGGCTCGACGCCGGCTCCACCTCGGACTGCCAGAAGCCCAGGAAGCGGTCCGCGCCCTTCTCGCCGAGGGTCTTCCCCTTCATGCGTTCCTGGGTGCGCTGCTCGCCGCGCCGCGCCTCGGCGCGCGCGCCCTTCAGGATCTCCTGGTCGCTGCGCGTGGACTCCTTGCCGGTGGCCGTCTCCTCCGCCATGCGGAACCACTCGGCCACCCACTTGTCGATGAACGCGTCGCGCTCGGCGGCGGGCAGGTTCACGAACGTGCCGGCGCCCTCGATGAGGATGTCCTTCGCCAGGACGCGCACGTTCTGCGTCATCTGCTCGCGCACCTTGCCGGTGACGCCGGAGAGGAACGCCGCGGCCACCACGCTGTCCTGCTGGCTCATGCCTCGGAAGCGGCCGATGAAGTCGCGCACGTACTTGACGCGCTCCTGCACCGGCAGGCGGTTGAAGTCGTCGGTGGTGAAGTAGCCCAGCACGTTGTTGACCGGCGCATCGAAGATCGACGGCGGCGCCTTCCAGCGCACGGCAAACCACCACCATGCCCCGCTCGCGAGCGCCAGTGCCACCAATGCGGCGGCGAGCGATGCCAGGATGCGGCCCTGGTGCTCCTGCCAGAGTTCGCCCAGGTCCATGTCGCGGGAGCGGATCGAGTCCATCAGGTTCATGGGTTTCCTCCGGTGGCGGCCTCGTCCATCGGCTTGGCCATGCGCGCGCCGCCGTCCAGGTAGACGCCGTTGCGCTCCACGCCGACGCGGCGGTGGCGGTCCTGGCTGTCGGTGAGGAGCGGGTAGTCCTCGCCCGCGCGCTCGTAGAACTCGGTCATGGCGCGCGACTCCGCATCCAGGCGGATCTCGTTGAGCCGCTGCAGCGTCATCGACCCCGGCTGGAAGCTCATGAGGAGGCCCGTCACGTCCACCTGCACCGCGGGGGCATAGCGGAGGAGCCCCGGCACGTACATGTAGCTGGTGCCGGTGGCGAGCGATTCCTCGTCACGGTCGGCGGGGCACTTCCACGATTCCGAGTCCGCGGGGATGAAGCCCTTGAGGAAGTTGGGCAACCCGCCTTCCACGCCCGTGTCGGTGACCACGGGCAGGAACTCGCACATCGGCAGCTTGCCGGAGTTCTGCTGGCGGTACGAGTCGATGGCGATGAAGTCCTGGCGCAGGTTGGAGAGGCAGCCCGCATTCTGGCTCTCGCGCTGGATCGCGCGCGCGCTCGGCACGATCATGCCGATCAGGAGCCCGATGATGGCAACCACCACCATCAGCTCGACCAACGTGAATGCTCTCCGTGACGCGCGGGCCATGAGGCCATTCTAGGCCCGCACGCTCACTCCGCGAACATCGCCTCGACGAAGCGATCCGGGTCGAAGGGCTGCACGTCGTCGGGGGTCTCGCCCACGCCCACCAGCTTCACGGGCACGTCCAGCGCATCCCGGATGGCCACCACGATGCCGCCCTTGGCGGTGCCGTCGAGCTTGGCCAGGAAGATGCCGCTCACGTCGCACGCGGCCTTGAACGCCGTGGCCTGCTGCACCGCGTTCTGGCCGCTGGTGGCATCGAGCACCAGGAGGATCTCGTGCGGCGCGCCCGGAATCTTCTTGGCGATCACGTTCCTGATCTTGGTGAGCTGCCGCATCAGGTTGTCCTGCGTGTGGAGCCGGCCCGCGGTGTCCACGAGCAGCACGTCCACGCCGCGCGCGAGCGCCGCCTCCGCGGCATCGAACGCCACGGCCGCCGGGTCGGCGCCCTGCGCGCCCTTGACGATGTCGACGCCGAGGCGCCTCGACCACGTCTCGAGCTGCGCCACGGCACCCGCGCGGAACGTGTCCGCCGCGCCGAGGAGCACGGTGCGGCCGTCGTCGCGCAGGCTCTTGGCGATCTTGGCGACGCTCGTGGTCTTGCCTGCGCCGTTGATTCCCACCACCAGCACCACGGTGGGCTTCTGCGCCGCCACCGCAATGCCGCGCTCGCCGCCGCCCAGGCGCTGCTTGAGGCGCGCCTTCAGGAACTCCACCGCATCCTCGCCGCGTGGCACGCGCCCGGAGCGGAACTCCGCGCGCAGCTCCGCGGCGATCTCGCGCGCCGCGCGCACGCCGACGTCCGCCGAGACGAGCGTGCGCTCGACCTCGTCGATCAGCTCCTCGCTGAGGGTGCGCCCGTGCAGGATGGAACGGAAGCCCGCGCCGAACACCTCGGCGGTCTTCTGCAGCCCGCGCTTGATGGCTTCGACGGCCGCGCGGAAGAACATGTCAGCCGGCCTCCGCGGCCCCGGCCGCGCCTGTGTCGGCGGCCGCCGGCCCGTTCAGGACCTTGTCGAGCACGCCGTTCACGAACTTGCCGCTGTCGGCGGTGCCGAATTCCTTGGCCAGTTCCACGGCATCGTGGAGCACCTTGCGCGGCGGCTCGCCGGACTGGCGAAGCTCGTACCAGCCCATGCGCAGCAGGTTCCGGTCCACCAGCGGCTGCCGGTGCGGCGGCCACTCGCGCGCCAGCGTGGCGATCTCGCGGTCCGCCTCGTTGCGGAACTCCCAGACCAGCGCGGCGAGCGCCATGCCGCGCTCGATGTCGTTCGCGGGCGTCTCCTCGTGCTCGCCGTCGTCGCGCAGCGTGCCCACCAGCGCCACGTCGTCGCTCTGGCCGGCGTCCAGCTGGTACAGCGCCTGCAGCGCGCAGCGTCGCATGGCGAGTGTCGCGGCGCCTTCGGGAAGCCGCTCGTCGGTACTCATCGGCGGATCTCCTCGCAACGGCGGACGCAGGCGAGCGCGGCGCGCATCGCATCGGTGCCCTTGTTCCCGACTTCGCCACCGGCGCGGGCGCGCGCCTGGGCCATGTTCTCCACCGTCAGCACGGCCAGGCCCACCGGCTTGCCGCGCGCCACGGAGATGCGCGAGAGCTCGCAGGTGACGGCCATGCCGAGGTGACGGTCGTGCGTGGTCTCGCCGCGCACGATGCAGCCGATGGCGACCGCCGCGTGCACGTCGGCGCGCGCCAGCGCGGCGTCGACCAGGAGCGGCACCTCGAACGCGCCGGGCGCCTCGATGCGCATCACGTGCGAAGCCTCGCCGCCGGCGCGGACGAACTCGGCCACCGCGTCGCGCTCCATGGCGTGCGTCACCTCGGCGTGGTACGCGCTGGTGACGATCGCCACGCGCAGGCCGCGGGCATCGGCGGAGATGTTCGTGTCTGCCTTCATGGTCGGTTTCCGCTGCCGGCCTCGGGGCCAGGAGCGGACGGAGGATCCTAGCAGCGCCCCGTTACGATGGCCGCATGCGACCCGTAGCCGAGCGCATCCTCGACGCGTTCCAGCTGACGCGGCTGTCGCTCGCGTTCGGCGCGGTCTGCGAACTGTGGCTGGTGACGCTCCTGACGCGGGCGGACCCGCGCTACGTGCACCTGCCCGTCTACCACATGCCGCTCTGGAAGGCGCTCGTCTGCACGGGCGTGGTGTCGGTGGGGCTCTTCGCCTTCGCGGCCAGCCTGAACGACCTGCTCGACATCCGACACGACAAGCGCTTCAGCCCCGACCGACCGCTGGCCGCGGGGCGCATCCGCACCTCGAGCGCCGCGCTCCTCTCCTTCGGCGCGCTGATGGCGGCGGTGATCTGCGCAAGCGCGCTCGGCGAGCCGGCCCTGGTGCTCACGGTGGGCGTGGCTGCGGCCGTGATGTTCTACGACGTGGTCGGCAAGCACATCCCGTCGCTCGGGATCGTCACCATCGGCCTGGCGCACGCGGCCAACATGTTCATCCCGAACTGGTCGCTCGCATTCACGCTGCCGGTGTGGTGGTCCATGTCGCACGCGGTGGCGATCGCCGCCAGCGTGCACCGCTACGAGGACAAGCGGCCGTACTTCGGCACCAAGCGCATCCTGTCGCTGGTGGCGGCGTGGCTCTTCTGGTCCATCGTGCTCCTCGGCGGCGGCGTCATGATGGCGCGCGACTCCGCCGGCGGCTACTGGCCGCAGGTGGCGCACGGCGACGAGGTGATCGGCGCGGGGCCGATCGGCATCGTCTGGCCGGTGCTTGCCCTGGTGGCGTTCCTCCTGCTGGTGCGCGCCAAGGTGGCGGGCTCGCGCGGACCCGTGGGAAGCGAGAAGCTGCGCCGCTACGGTGCCATGTGGCAGGCGGTCTACGCGGCGGCATGGCTGATGGCCGCCGGGCTGCGCGCCGAGGCGCTCGGCATGGCGGTGCTGGCCGTTGCCGGGCTGGTGGCCATGACGCTCCTCAAGGAGATCAACGGCCTGAGCGGACGCCCGATCACCTGGCGCTGAACCGCCCGCGAACGCGCGCGCGAACCCCACGCCGGGAGCCGCGCAAGTAGCCTTCGCGCCG
>Ga0114979_10003484_pt1 | contig 10551 bp, 7 predicted proteins | sample S_140625_EF_Meta_FD_87315 | JGI IMG/M metagenome (GOLD analysis project Ga0114979, IMG submission 87315) | Freshwater microbial communities from Lake Simoncouche, Canada to study carbon cycling - S_140625_EF_MetaG | ecosystem: Environmental > Aquatic > Freshwater > Lake | place: Lake... | reverse complement strand
GTTCCCCGAGTATCTCCTTCAATTATTTTTGTGCTATGTGTGCTATTCTTATTTACTACGATCGCTTCACACTATTCTATGTTTAAACACGAGTATAGATTAAATAGTTGGAGAGATCAACTAAAAGTATTAGCACAACCTATTTTAATTAGTATTATTACATTAGGTGTTCTTTACGGTGTACTACAGATGATACCAAACTTTACTATAACTAATATTATTAACAAAGCAAAAGATGTATTAGCACCTTCTAAATACTCCAACATTTCGCCTTCACAAAGGGATGAACTAGAAAAACAACTATAAGTAGATGGGTTCAAAAAGTAGGAACATTACTCGAAAAAGAAGATCAAGTAAAAAGGTTATGACAATTCCTCAACTTCGTAAAGCATTTGATACACTTGAAAAAGAGACAAAAAAGATCTTACAGAATAAAACAACTTCTGTTTCAGAGTTTCAGAAACTTTGGAAATCGTTATTTCATAAATCAATTGATTCAAAAGCTGCCGAGGCGTATTTAGCAATGGCAAGGCGTTCTAACCGTTCTTTTACACATAAACATAAGAAACAGTTAGGTGGTTCAGCACCTTTGGATTATATGCTACGCCCCGGTGTTGATAGCTCATCGTATGGAAACTATCTACCTTATGTAAGTTCTGGCCTTGACTTCTATAATAAGATAAATAATATTGGAATGGATGCTGATTGTGGAAAACAGAATATAAGCCCCACTATCTCTGCTGAAATGGGATCAAATAAAATAACATCCGGTGGAAGTTTATCCGAGTTCCTATCACAACGTTTAGTTACTGCTACAGTTCCTGCCAGTCCATTGCAAGATCTACAAGATTCTATGCTTGGAATTAAACTTGACGCTTCTCCTGACCCTCTACAAACAAGGTATACAGGGAGATAGGAGATTTTGTGTGTAAAAAAGTAACATAAGAACAAAACTATATTAGTAATAGATTTGTTACTATGGACTCTAGGTTAATTTCTGAAAAACTAATTGAAAAATACTATAAAACATTTTCATACCCATTTACACATCATCAAATCAATAGTTTTGACCAGTTCATCTCGAGTGATATACCTGCAATTATCAAATCTTTTAATCCAATTATTATACTTCAAGATAAGATTGGCACAAGTAAGAATGAAGATGTATATGCTTATACCACAGAAATCTATGTTGGTGGATTAAATGGTGATCGATACTATATCGGAACACCTACTATTTCATTAAAGAACAACTCTGATGTGCGTGTGCTCTTTCCCAATGAGGCGCGTTTGCGTAATCTCACGTACGCTTCAAATATCGAAGTTGATATTGTAATTAAAGTTACATTTGCTAAATTAGACCTAACGGTATCAAAACAAGAAACTTTAAAAAATACTATACTAATGGATCCAGTTGATAAGAAGTATGAGTATCTAGGACGTATTAATCTTTTTAAAGTTCCTCTTATGTTGCACAGTAGATACTGTTTACTACATAACAAACCAAACCTCTTTTTAAGAGAAGTTGGAGAGTGTCCTTACGATTATGGTGGCTATTTTGTTGTTGATGGTTCCGAAAAAGTCTTAATTACTCGTCAAGAACAAGCGTTTAATACACTTTATATTACGAAACAAGAGAATAATCCTAAAGTGGAGATATACGCTTCAATACAGTGTTTAAATCCAGTGACACGACAGGTGAAGCGTATAGCATTTGCTTTTGATAGAAAGAATAGTGTTCTCTACGTTAGTATCCCTTTTGTGCGTAAACCACTCCCTGTTTTTGTCCTCTTTCGCGCACTAGGTGTTCAAGCAGATAATGATATCCTTCGTTTAATATTTCACGATGAGAATGATATTGAAACAAAGATGTTAGAACCTTATTTGCACGAAACCTTATTAGAGTCACGTCCTTTTATGGATCAGTATTCTGCTATACAGTATATTAAACTTCTAACCAAAGGTTTTTCAGAAGCACACGTTTTTGATATTATATTAAATCAACTTTTTATTCATGTGGAAAATAAACCTAAAAATAAGGCGTACTTCCTTGCAGAATCTATCAGACGTATACTTCGTGTAAAAGCCAATATTGATAAGGAAACCGATAAAGATGATATTAGAAATCAACGTTGTTTAACATCTGGTTTTTTAACAAAGATGTTGTTTCAGAACATCTATAAAAATTGGGTGAAGTATATGAGTGTAACAATTGATAAAGAGTTTAAGTATAACGTATCAAACTATTCTAATGAAAACTTCTTAAACCTCTTCTTACCAGGGAACATATCAACACTCTTTCAACTAAACTATATTACCGATGGGATAAGTAAAGGTTTTAAAGGAAAGTGGAAAACAGGTCCTGGCTCTAAAGATGATCAAACGGGTGCTTTACAACCACTTTCACGTTTATCATATTTAGATTTCTTATCGCACTGTCGTCGTGTAAATCTTGATTTTGATACAAGTATGAAACTTCAAGGACCTCGTCGTTTACATACAACACAGTTTGGATACTTTTGCACATCTGAAACCCCTGGCGGTTCATCAATTGGTATTACAAAAAATCTTTCTAACTTTACTGCTATCAGTTTAGGTATGGAACCTCAATCTTTTATTCAGTGGCTTGTATCAAAGATGAATGTTATTCTAATTAACGATTTAACACCAAAAATGATGAAAATTGGTGTTCCTATTTACGTTAATTCTGGTATTATTGGATATACGTTTGAAAAGCCTTTTGATCTAATAAAAGTATGTAAGTTATTAAAGTATACTGGTTGTTTACCTTCATACTCATCTATCGCTTTTAATATTCGTCAACGTCTAATCTCATTCTATTTTGATGAAGGTCGTCCAGTAAGACCAGTGATTCATATAGAAGATGGGAAGTATCCATCAGAGAGACTAGTTAAAACAAGAACCTGGAACGAGTTGGTAAAAGGAACTTACTCAAAAACGAAAGACTATGATATTACAAACTCGATTTTCACTGATCCACTAAAAGATAAAGAAAATGTAACGGTTGAAGACTACGTGAAAGAGTTATCTTCGCACACTGGTCTTATCGAATACTTGGATCCTTACGAGTCAAACGAAGCGTATATTGCAATGTATCCAGAAGAGATACAGCGTGAAACCACACACGTAGAACTACATCCTTCTACTATTTTTGGAGTGCTAACATCAATGATCCCTTTCCCTAATCATAACCAGTCGCCTCGTAATCAGTTATCTTGTAGTCAGTCGAAACAAGGTGTTTCAATCTACTCTACCGCTTTTAAGAACCGATTTGATAATCAAACACATATCTTATGTTACGGTGAAGCTCCACTTGTTCGAACCTTATACTACGATTACGCTGCGGATGGTATGATTGGTTATGGACATAATTTGACATTAGCACTAGGTTGTTTTACAGGATACAATCAAGAAGACGGGATTGTAATGAACGCGGATACGTTTCAGAGAGGTATGTTTCGTAATATGACATATCGTTCATATGAAGCGTTTGAAGAAGATGATATGAAAGCGAATACTAAAACAAGAATTGCGAATCCTGCGAATACACCAGGCTGGACACAGTTGAAACCTGGCATTGATTATACCAAACTAGATGATCTTGGTATTATTAAGAAAGGAGAGTATGTTGATGAGAACACTGTTTTAGTTGGTCGTTATATACAAGCGGGATCGTCTGATATGAGAGATGCCTCTCTTACAGCACAAGTTTGGACGTCAGGTATTGTGGAAGATGTAGTAGTAACAATTAATAATGCTGGGTTAGCACTTGTAAAAATTCGTGTGATACAAGATCGTATTCCAGAGTTAGGCGATAAGTTCTGTTTAACAGATGATCATGAAGTGCTAACAAAAAATAGAAGTTGGTTGTCTATTAAAGATATTACACTTGATGATGAAGTAGCACAATTAAATAGAGAAAATAATATTATGGAATATGTAAAGCCAAAAGAAGTATTCGTTTTTGATTGTAATGATGAAAATTTATATGAAGTAGAATCACAAGGTGTTAGTTTGAAAACAACATTGAATCATAGAATGTGGATAAAAGAAAGAAATTCAACTGAATATAGTTTAATTAAAGCATCTGAAATATATGGGAAGAGAGTAAGATATCAATCTGATGCAGCTATAAGTAATGATGATATTGATATAGTAGTAGACAATTATAATTTTACTAATGGTGAAAAAGCTAATGCTTGGTTGAATTTCTTTGGAATTTGGATAGCTGAAGGATGGGTATATATTAAAGAAAATGAATATATAAGTAGAGTTGAATTTGCTGCTAATAAAACAAGAGTTTATAATAAATTAAAAGAATCATGTGAAATATTAGGTTGGAACTACTCTTTTAATGATAAATCAAGTAAATTTTATGTTAATGAAAAAGGAATAAGTAAATATTTAAATAATTATAATGTTGGTGCAATAAATAAGTGTTTACCAAAATGGGTATTTAATTTATCAAAAGAACAATCAAAAGAATTATTAAATGGATTATGTTTAGGTGATGGACATGAAACTGAAACATCTTTACACTATTTTACTTCTTCAATTAAATTAAAAGATGATATTCAACAGCTTGTTCAACATTGCGGTTTTACTTCATATTCAACAGTTAGATATGAGAAGGGTTGGATATCACCAATATTAAATAAACAAGGTAAAGAAATAAGAGCAAATGCTGATGCTTGGGTAATAGGTATAAGAAAATCAAGATTAAGACCTACAATTAATCATGGTCATTGTAAAGAACAGAAAGGACAAAAAGAAGTTATTGAAAAATTTAGTGGAAAAGTATACTGTATTAGTGTACCATCAGAAGTATTTTTGGTTAGACGAAATGGAAAAATTGTATTTACAGGTAATAGTAACAGACACGGTCAAAAAGGGACGATTGGTATGTTGGTGCGTGCGGCGGATATGCCGAGAACAGCGAACGGTCTAGTCCCAGATATGATTATGAATCCTCACGCGATCCCTTCACGTATGACGATCGCGCAGCTCTTGGAGAGCTTATTAGGAAAGGTAGCGTGTCAAGCGGGTTTTATTGGTGACGCAACTGCATTTATGAACGAGTCGGGTATTGAAGAGTCTATTGGTAAACTCTTACAAAATAAGTATGGTTTACATAAGTATGGTGAAGAGTTGATGTATGATGGAACAACCGGTTCAATGATTCCAGCGACGATGTTCGTAGGAAATGTTTATACAATGCGACTAAAACATATGGTAGAAGATAAGTGGAATGCTCGTGGAGAAGGTCGTCGCGAGATACGCACACACCAGCCCACAGGTGGTCGTGGTAATCAAGGTGGTCTTCGTATTGGTGAGATGGAACGTGACGCAATTACTGCTCACGGAATATCGGCTTTCTTACGTGAATCTTTTATGAAACGTGCGGATGGTGCATCAATGATTGTATGTAACGGTTGTGGAACTGTTCCTATAGTTAATCCTACAGAAAAGTTTGAAATATGTCCACTATGTAGTGGACCACTACAGTTTATCGGTGAAACACCGACAAATCTAGAACTAGTTCCAACGATGAAACGCTCAACATCTACCTTTTCAAAAGTTGAACTACCGTTTTCATTTGAGTTACTAAATAAAGAGCTAAATACTTATATGAATATGTATGTGAGATACTTAACAACTAAAGATGTATCACAGTTCCGTAAAACAAAGTTAAGAGGGCTGAAAGAAGAAGAGATATCAGAACTCTTAAATACAGAACTACCAGAACGTATTCTAAAAGAGTTATATCAACCGGATATTACTGAAGAAGAAGTTCTTCCAGAAATGACAAAAGAAGAAGAGAAGGATTTAGGAGTTATACCAGAAGTAGAAGAGGAAGTTGAACTAAGTTCACAGCCAACTTCACAAAACTCTACAGAAGAAGTAACACCAAACTCTACAGAACCAGAAAGACAAACAGTAATGGTTCCACAGAGTCCCATTACAATGACAGTCTCGCAACCTCCAGTAGCAATGAAGTTAGTTCCCCAAAATGAAGTTTTAGAACAAGAAGGTGGTGGAAATGAAGTAAATAAACCTTATGTACTAATGCCTATTGTACCATCGATAGCACCAATGTCTATAATTCAAAGTGCAATTCCTAACTCTCCAGCAACTCTTGTCGTTGATACATCAACTCAAGCTATGGAAGCAGAAGGGTTAACAAGAGAGATTCAACCTCGTTCGATATTGAAAAAAACGGGTAGCCCAACATCAACTCGTTCAAGATCATCATCATTTTCAGTAAATAAGATGGGTTCAGATAGTAGTAGTGATACATCTGTAAATGGAAAATCAGTTATTAATATTGTGAAAGAAGGACAGTAAACTTAAAAAATTGATTTATTAACTTATATAGAAACTAGTAGGAAAATGAACATTGAAGTGTATGATACCCTTTTTCGGAGTCGTAAGACTTTACTAATGATGTTAGATAAAAAAGGATATAATACATCTATGTATGAGAAGTTTGGTCCTTATGAGATTGAAGCGATGATTATCCACGAGAAGAAGAACGCACTGCATATGAACTTATCTCAAAAAACAGAATCAAATGTTCAGAAAAACTGTGTGGTAATCTACCGATTGAATCGTTTGAAACAGAGTTTACAGAAGTTCCTTGCTTCATTTACAGAGGATGAAGATTCCGAAGATTTTATCAAAGATCTAGAAAACACGGAGCTTATTGTAATTCTCCTTGAACCTGTAAATACAGTAGATGCATTTCATAATGCAGCATTAATGTGTTATACGAAGTATAAACTTAAAGTCTCTTTCTTTCAAGCAGATAGTTTAGTGAATAATCCGTCTGAACACATTCTCGTTCCTAAACACGAGATTGTTTCACGTGAAGATATCCCAGAACTAAAAAAAGAGTTAAATATTCAAAGTGTTGCAAATCTCCCTTTTATTCGTTTTCATCAAGATATACAAGCAAGATTACTAGGAGCAGTTCCCGGTGATGTTATAAAAATTACAAGACCTAGTCCATCTTCCGGTGTTGAAATAGTATATCGTGTATGTGTTGCTTAATATAGTATGATTATATTAGATTAAAATGGTAGCGGGTGATACAGTAATACAAGATTATGGAACTGCATCTATAGGAGAAGTTCAAAGTAGAATAGATTTTTTGAAAGCAAAAACAACTAACTTTACACCAATCGAACAAGGAGAGATTGTTTTGGCAATTGAACAACTTCAATCCCGAGTAGATCAAAATCCAGCAAATTCTTTAGAAGTTTCAAATTCACAACTATTAGCTTTAAAAACACAGATTGAAGAATCGAAAAAAGATTTGAAAATAGCGGAAGATCGTGTTGCCACACTACGTCATCCTGAAAAAGATAAGAGTTACTATGAGAGTTGGTTTCCAACTAATAGACCACTAACAAATCGCACTATTATAATTATTCTTGCAATAGGAGTATTTTTCTTTATCTTATCATTTTTAATAATTTTAAAATCAATCGGCTTTAATCTAGAGTTCTCTGTCCCTTGGGATAATCCAGGATTAGGTGTAAGTTTTATTAGTTTATTTCCTCCATTTATAACTCAAAACTTTTCTACAATAGTTAACGTAATAATGATAATAGTGGCAACAGTTTGTATAGTATTATATACTAATAAAGCATAAGTAGTATCAAAAAAATATAGATGTTCTATAGATATGCTAATTATAAAACTAATAGTAGGCATACTTCTTTTAGTATTTACAGTAATATTAAGTTTGAAATCATATGAGAAGTTTGCTGTTGCGAACTGCACAACGATAACCGATTGTAAAAGGTGTGCCAACACAATGGGTTGCACATACTGTTCAGTTGCTAAAAAGTGTGTAAATATTGAGAACGAGAAAACTGCTTGCCCAAACGATTCTCACTTTCCTGTAGACACTTTTCATAATACTGCGGAAGATTGTATAGACTGTTCAGCGGTCAAAGATTGTGTAACTTGTGCTAAACTTGATCCTTGTGCATATTGTAAATCATCAAATAAGTGTGTGGAAGCATCTCAAGTTTCTACATTATGTCCCCGAGAATCTTACGTGGTTGCGCAAGATCCTATATATGGGATATCTACTGAACAACTTTGCGGTACAACCCGAACAGATGCCAGCGGAATAAGTTTTAGAGGAGGTAGAGCTTATATAACGGATGGAAGTGGAGGAATCCCTTATGTATTTGATCAAGAAGCTTCACAAGCTGAAATAAGAAGACAGTTAGATTCTGGAGCATATAATCAAACGGTTCCAACATCGCTTCTATTAGGCACAGCGACAGGTTCCGCCACAGGTTCCGCGACAGGTTCCACCACAGGTTCCGCGACAGGTTCCGCCACAGGTTCCGCGACGGCCAGTGGCTCAATGAATTTTGGTACCCCAACAACAAGATTTGAGTCAAACATAGGTACAACATTTGATTATTTAGATCCATCAATTGAATATACTGGTAATTCTATAATACCAATTTTGGGTCTATCTCGAGACATTAGTGATCATTTAACAAGAGAATCACTTAAAACAGTAGTTCAAGCAGCAAGAAATCTAGGATATACGATAAGCACCGAAAGAGAAAAACAGAAGCTTTTAGATGATATAGAAAAAGAGAAAAACTTTTATATAAATCAGAAAAAAGAGTATATGAAGAAGTATTTAAGTAATTCAATTGAATATATAGATGATTCTAATTCACTTAAAAAAGTAAGAGAACTAGATATGAGAATTATGGATTTAAGTGATATTTCCGGTTTTGTAAAAGGAATCAACATAAAAACATCTGATTTTATAGAAGGATATCAAAGTATGGATCAGAAAGATGTGTTTGATTATACACTTCAGAAAAATAAGGTAAAGAACGGACAGTTAGAAATGTTATGGCTTCTAAATTTAGTTGCTATTGGAACATTTGTTTATTTTATTAATAGATAAAAGGAGATAAAGATGAATGCAAACGAACAGAACTTTTATAGACGAATGAATGAGATTGGGGAATATCAGTATAATAGTCATCTTGATACAGTATTTATATTTCAGATATTCTTTATTTTTTTATTAGTTGTTATTGGTCTTTTGTATTTAAAATCGATTAATATAATAACATCGTTTTTTACTTATCCCGTTATAATATTTCTAACAATTATAGTAATTCTTATATTTGTTAATAGAGTAGTTTTTACAAATCGTATTCGCAGTAGTAGAAATTGGGGTGAACTAAACTTTAATACTCCTACACCAGTGAACTATGTAAAAGGAGGAACAAATGAAGGTTCTAAAGGATTAGTAAATGTTGCTGTACCACCCCAATCTTCTCAATGCCCCGCTGGACAACAGATGAGGTCTCAATGTACTCAAATATAAAAATAGTTTATAGTAGATGGCTACAAATGATAATTATAAAACACTTTTAAATACCGCTTCATTCTTAAGTGATAAAGTATCAATCGGTATAGCTAATTCAACCGCATTTAATGGTCAGATCTCTCAAAATTCCAATTCAACTGAACAACACAAAGTAATACTTCAAGATATAAAAGATGCTATTGAAACCAAGAATAAAGAGTTTTTAGATAGATCAACGGATATTAAAAAGAATGGTGTTCCAAAAACAACAACTCTACAAGATTGGAGTTTAACTATTCTTTACTCTGGTTTGGGGATCTTCTCTTTCTTATTTTTATTTTACATCTTTCTTCCAGCAAATAATGTTAGTAACGCTTTTTTTAAAGCAGTAGTTTACTTGGTGCTCTTATCAATATTTTTTATATGTATAATTTTTGTTATACAAAGATACGGATAGATTTCTAGAGATTTTCTTTCTGTTCTTTCTCCCAAATATCAAGTGCTTCATCATTTTCAAACAGTAGAATACCAACATATGTTTTCTTATCAGCTGGTTCTCCAAACTCTTCATTAATACGATTTTGTAAATCTTGGGGAGAGAGACGACGAGCAAGATTACCCGTTCCTTCAATCCACTTATTATACGATTTTAAGATATCCTTAAATATTACTCTTGCTTCAAAGCTTATTGGGTCTTTACGAATACGATCGGTTGAAAACTTTGCATATGAATCGTTTGTTTCTTTATACTCATTACTTGCTTTGATTACAACATCAGGAATAGGTTCGAGTCCATTTACTAGATACTCTTTTTCATATATATGAACTAGATACGAGAAGAACGGTTCGCGCCACTTAATAAGTTTCTTGTCTAAATCGTTATCACGTAGAAACACGTTAGGTCGTTTTAAAATATACTCTGGATTTGTTGGATCCACAAACTTTGATACAAAAGGGATAACACGAATACGACGCCAAGTGCCTCGATCCATAGTTTTAATAATAGGCATCGAGTTACACATCATAAACATCTTACCCATTAGTTTAAACTTCTCTTGGTCCCCATACAAGCGTCGTGCTTCGATCATATCCTCACCAGAAAACTGTTTCATTCGACTTGTATTGAGTGGTTCTTTATCATCTGGTTCTTGAAGATAGATAAAACGACGATT
>Ga0114979_10003483_pt1 | contig 10553 bp, 8 predicted proteins | sample S_140625_EF_Meta_FD_87315 | JGI IMG/M metagenome (GOLD analysis project Ga0114979, IMG submission 87315) | Freshwater microbial communities from Lake Simoncouche, Canada to study carbon cycling - S_140625_EF_MetaG | ecosystem: Environmental > Aquatic > Freshwater > Lake | place: Lake... | reverse complement strand
CGAGAGGTCAACAGTGATTACGTCGATGCCGTCGGCACGCAGTCGCTTGGCCGCCGCGGCCCCAAGGCCACTGACTCCTCCGGTGACAACGGCGGTTCGGGTCATCTTTCTTCCTTTTGCAAGTGTTTGACGGGCGCTCAATCCGGCGACGCTGGGTATCCGGAGTTAGCTTTCTCTTGTTTGGCAACCGGTTGACAAGTACCCTAGTGGTGTCGCGCGCTGGAGCGCAACCGTTGAAAGCGAAAACAGAAAGAGGACTGGAATGGAATCAGTTGTCGTTACGGGCGCCGCCCAAGGAATTGGCTTTGGAATTGCCTCGCGTCTATTGCAAGACGGTTATGCCGTTGTGATGGTTGACGTCAACGGGGACGTCCTGAACTCTGCCGTCGAATCACTAGCCGGGGCGGGAAAGCTCGTCGCTGTCGTTGGTGATGTCGCTCAGCGATCTACGCACGAAGAAGCGGCTCAGGCGGCTCAGGCTCTTGCCCCGCTGTCGGGCTGGGTAAACAATGCTGGCTACAACATCGTTGCGCCTATTCACGAGATCGATCAGGAGACATATGACCGGGGATTATCGGTTGTTTTCGGGGGAGTCTTCTGGGGAACTGCCGTCGCAGTGGAGCACTTTCTTGCTCGCGGAAGCGGATCAATTGTCAACATGTCTTCGATACAAGCACTCGTGGCACTCCCGTCGTTTCCTCTGTATGCGGCCGCAAAGGGGGGGATCATCTCGCTTACGCGCCAAGTGGCGGGCGAATACGCGGCAAAAGGCATTCGGTGCAATGCCGTGGCGCCTGGTCTGATTGCCACGCCGCTGGCGGAAGCACTCCTAGACTCTTCTGAAGATCGACAATCCTTAATCGATTCCTGGAACGTGCTGTGCCCCATCGGAAGATGGGGCCGGGTTGACGATGTTTCAGCTGCCGTTTCCTATCTGCTTTCTGCCGAGTCAGGGTTCATGACGGGACACACGATGGTAATCGATGGAGGTGCGACGGTCCTTGCCCGGGGGTACTAATGAGCGTCGGCCAGCCAGCCGGTCTGGCAAGCAGGAGCCGGACGCAGGCACCTCAGACGGTCTGCGTTCTCGTCAGCGCGCCACAATTCGAGACGTGGCGGAGCTCGCCGGCGTGCACCCTTCTACCGTCTCACGAGTGCTCAATGGGGACGACTCCCGCGCCGTAGCGCCGACGAGGCAAAAGATTCGTGATGCTGCCGCGAAGCTCGGTTGGCGACCAAACTCCATTGCGAGGAGCCTGTCTGTGGGCCGCTCGTATGCGATTGGAATGAGCATTCCGTCCTTTAGCTATCCACCCCATGCCGCCATGATTGCTGGTGCTGAGCGCGCTGCCGAGTTGAGCGGAAACATCCTTGTGGTGATGGACTCTTCCGAAGATGAGGAACGCCTTCAATCACAGTTGCTCCGGCTCTCGGACCGTGTCGACGGTTTCATCGTGTCGTCCGCGTCACTCTCTTCACGAGTGATCCCTGTGCTGGAGGACCGGAAGATTCCCTTTGTGCTTCTCAACCGCCGAGCCAGTGGCTCACACCGATCAGTAATCGGCAATGACGAGCAGGGTGTTCGACTTGCCGTCCAACACCTGTTCGACGCCGGCCATAGGCGCTTGGCCTATCTCGGAGTATCGGACGAGATCGACACTGCGGCGAGAAGATTTCAGGCGTTTTCGGAGTTCGCCCGAGAGTTGGGAGTGCCCCTGGACAAGGGAGCAGTAACGCGCCTCGGTCACGCCTTGCAGGACGTAACTCCACAACTATCGGCACTTCTGGCTATGCCCGAGGATCGCCGACCCACGGCGCTCTTCGCTGACAACCTGCTAACCGCTGCGAATTGCCTCACCACACTTCGATCGCTGGGTGCGTCTGTGCCCGAGGATTACTCCGTAGTTGGCTTTGACAACGCGCCCATCGCCGCCCACCTTTCCGTGCCGTTGACGGCAGTTCAGATGCCCAACGAAGCCATGGGTGCAGCCGCAGTCGCATCCTTACTTCGCTACTTAGAGCAAGGGGATTCAGACCTGGAGTTGGTAGTGAATGACCAGCCTCACCTCGAAATCAGAGGGTCTACGAGGCCGCTCGGGCGCGCGGGCCGCGCAAGTTAAACCCCGTCGAGCGCTTCATGGTTCTCTCAACGGCAATCGTTATCAAAAAACTGAATCGACTATTGACAACCGGTTGCCAATTCGTGCAGGATACTGACAACCGGTTGCCAACAGGCGCCGACTATTCCCGCATCGGACCAGAAAGGGCTGACGATGGACGCCATCGGACTCGAGCACGTTTCCGTCTTCGCCAGTGGTCTTGATCACCCGGAGTGCATTGCGGTTTCGGCCGAAGGCGTCGTTTTTGCCGGTGGTGAGGCTGGGCAGGTTTATCGAATCGCCCGTGATGGCTCATGGGAAGTAGTCGCCAACACTGGGGGCTTCAACCTCGGACTTTGCCTTAACCGCGATGGTGAGTTGCTGATTGCGGATGTCGGAAATACAACAATTTGGTCGTGGACTTCCGACAACGGACTGGTTGAACGACACAGGGCTAGCGCGGAGCAGCCACTTGTGCACCCCAACGCGTTTGCCGACTCTCGGCACGGAACATACTTCTCTGACTCCGGCAAGTGGAAATGTTCTAATGGCTCTATCTGGCTGATGGGGCTCGACTACGAGTGCCGGCAGGTAAGCACCAGAGCAAGCCGATTCCCCAACGGAATGGCGATGTCGCCGAGTGGAGAGTACCTCTATGTTGTCGAATCAAACTTTGGCGTCGTTCGCCTAGAAGTAAAGCAAGACGGAGAGCTTGGGCATCCGGAACCGGTGATTGCTTTACCTGGTCAAGTGCCCGACGGCATCGCTTTCTCACCCCAAGGTCAACTTTACGTCTCCTTCTATCAACCCAACCTTGTAGGGCGACTTACCGACGAGGGCGCCTTAGAAACGGTTCTTTATGACCCCGAGGCTCAGGTGCTCTCGATGCCCACAAATATTGCATTCTTTCCGGATGGGCGTCTGATCATCGCCAATCTGGGGGGCTGGCACATCGCTGCCAGTGAGGTCTCCGCGTTGCGGTGACAAAACCAAGCGAACCGCCATACTCGCAACAGCGCCAAGCTAGGAAATTGTTCTGGCCGTTGCAAGAGGCGGGAATCGCAAATCACATATCGAAAGGAATAGCAATGAAGCTAACACAACGCAGTGCGAATCCATCGGGGTTCGACGCTCGATATCGGCGCCTCGCTTTACCGGGCGTCGCCGTTATCGCCATGCTCGTTCTCTCGGGGTGCTCGGCTGGCACCGGGGGAGACGGGGGATCAAGTGGTGGCTCGAACATCGATAATTTCGAGCAGTACATCGGCAATCCTGACCCTGCAATCTGTGGGGGCCGTGAGTACACCTTTGGTTACAACACGTTCTCGGACACGGAAGAGTTCGCTGTAAACCTCTGGGATGGTATTCAGCGAGTTGCCGACGAGCTCGGCTGTGTAACGGTCACGAAGCTCTCCGACAATATTGACCCCGCTCTGGCAGTACAGAATGCACAGACTTTCGTGCAACAGGGTGTTGACGGGGCCCTCCTGTTCAACGTCCTCGAAGCTGCAGGACCGGGACAGGTCCAGGTGCTGAAAGCGGCCGGAATTCCGGCGGTAACAATCGTCGTCCGGGCTGAAGGCGAAACGTTTGTCACGAACGATGACCTCAAAGATGGTCTCTCGGCAGGTCGGGAACTCGGTCAGGCGTATCTCGATCGAGGACTTGATGGCCCAGTACACGCCATCATCGGTCTCTTCGACAACCAAGGAGCGACGGGCATTGCTCGCATGGATGGCGCGCTCCAGGGGCTCGAGGAAACTGTCCCCGGTCTCGTTGTGCACGAGTTTGAAACCAATGCAGACCCGATTGCCGCACAATCAGGTGCTGCTGCCATCCTTGCCACTATTCCCGCGGATGCGACGATTCTTATCACGGGTATCAATGATGGAATCGCGAACGCCATTGTACAAGCGGCAAAGCAAGCTAACGCATCTGACCGCACCATGGTCGCGGCGATTGGCGCCGTCAATCCTGGCGGCCTGCAATTCATGTGCCAGAACTCCGAGTACGTGGGAGCTCAAGGGTTCTTCCCGGAGCGCTGGGCGGAGTACATGATTCCTGCCCTTATCGCCAGGGTGCAAGGGATTTCCATCGCTGAGAAGTATGTCGTTCCGACTGAGTTCATTCGCGCCAGCGCGATTGGCGATTTCTATCCCGACTTCAAGTGCAACAAGTAACGTGCCCGTGAAGTCAAACACTGAGTCGGTACCCCCCGCGTCGGAGGACGCGGGGGGTACTCCTCCAACACTCGCAATCACTGGCGCGTCGAAACGCTATGGCGGCGTTTTTGCGGTTGAGTCAGTTGATTTCCATGTTCAACCCGGCGAGATTGTCGCGCTTCTTGGTGAAAACGGAGCCGGTAAGTCAACCCTCGTCGGAATCGCCGCGGGGCGTGTTGTTCCTGACGCCGGAAATGTCTCGGTCGGTGGAACCGACGTCACTGGCGCGACGCCCGCGGAGGTTTCCTTGGCTGGCGTCAGGCTGGTGCCACAAGAACTTTTGAGTTGCCTCGACATGAGTGTGCTCGACAACGTACTTCTCGGGCAGCACCCCACACGGTGGGGGGCGTTCATAGACAAGGCCGCAGCGCGGATTGAGGCGAAGAGGAGACTTGAACTACTGGGAGTTGGCGATATCGATATGCGTGCAACTGTCGGCTCATTGCCCATTGTTGATCAGGCGTTTGTGCAGATCGCTCGGGGGCTTGGGGACGGGGCTCGGGTGTTCTTACTCGACGAGCCGACGGCTCCCATGGATGATGCCGAAGTCACTCGCTTTCTAAAAGTCCTCAAGACCGCAGCGGCTGCGGGGGCGTCCATCGTCTACATTTCTCACAGGCTCGACGAAGTGTTTAAGCTTGCTGATCGAATAGTCGTTTTGCGCGATGGCCATTTGGCCGGAGCCTTCGTGACGACGGAAACAAGTGTCCAACAAGTTGTGTCCGCAATGGTGGGTGGTCGTTCACTCATTCAAGAGGACCACGTGACGAAGGCGTCATCGACACAAATTGCGCTCGATGTTCAGGGCATTCAGGGGGACCTCATTGGAGACTTCTCACTTCGCTTGCCAGAGGGTGAGCTCTGTTGCATATACGGCATCAGTGGCTCCGGGCGCGAGGAAATTGGTGGCCTGATCAGCGGAGCAGCCCGCCGCAAGCGCGGTCAGGTAATCCTCAAGGGGCGAGAGATTCCAAGCGGAGGCATCGCGCGCGCAATTCGGTTGGGCCTCGGCTACGTGCCTGCAGAGCGGCGAAGCCAGGGCCTGATGATCGAGGCCAGCGTTGCGGCGAATCTGACGCTCGCGATTCTTGGGAAAATCTCGAAATGGGGCTTCTTGTCACCTTCAGCTCCGAGTCGTCGCGCACTTCACTGGATTAAGAGCCTCAGCATCAAGGCAAGAAGCCCAGAGGCCCCTGTGGGGTCACTCAGCGGAGGCTCACAGCAAAAAGTCCTTCTCGCTCGGTGGCTTGCCGCGGATAGCGATGTCTTGGTTCTCGAAGAGCCAACTCGGGGAGTTGACATTGCAACAAAATCCGAAATTTACGAGCTATTGCGATCGCTAGCTTCGAGACAGAAAACAGTCCTCGTGGTTACCTCCGATATCGAGGAGGCCGCACTGATTGGCCAGCGAGTGGTCGTCGTTCAGTACGGCAGTATCGTCGCCGAGTTGAGCAAACCCACCCAAGAGGAAATTGCCCTCGCAGCACACGTTAAGAAAGGAAGTTGAGGCCGTGAAGACGATTCGCGCAACGAAGAGTGAGAACCCTGTTCAGAAGAAAGGAGTCGCGGAGACAGAAAGCGCATCCGTGAGAAGCGAACATCGTCGCGCACGATTTGCGGCAGTGTTACAGGGGCAAGGATTAATCGCGATGCTCGTCGTCATTGGTGCCTACTTCGCCTTGAGCTCCCCGTTCTTTTTGACGGTCAACAATATGCTGATCATCGGTGCGGGAATTGCCGCACTCGGAATCATGGCTATTGCCCAAACATTCCTCATGATCTCTGGCGGAATCGACATCAGTGTCGGAAGCGTGGTGGCGGTCAGCGGCGTCGTAATGGGTATCGTGCTCATGGCCGGCGCACCTTTCGCGTTAGCCGCCCTAGCTGCCGTCGGCACGGGTGTCCTCGCCGGGGCTTTCAACGCCCTCTTGGTTGTCGTTCTAAAGATCGGACCCTTCATCGCAACTCTGGGCTCGCTCTCACTTTTCTCCGGTCTGGCCTACACGCTCACCAACGGTCAAACACGAGCCCTCAGTGACCCGGTTCTCACCTTCATCGGCATCGAGCGAATCGCTGGAGTCCCGCTCCCCCTTGTTCTTTTTATTCTCCTGCTCCTTGTTGGCCTCGCAATCGAAAGGTTCACGACCTGGGGTCGGACAATCTACGCAATCGGTGGTAACCAGGAAGCCGCCCGATTGTCGGGTGTGAACATCAAGCGATCACAGGTCATCCTTTACGTCGTGTCGGGCACGTCGGCCGGCATTGCAGGTGTTCTCACCGTTGCGCAGCTGGCGAGTGCGTCACCCCAAGTCGGAGCGAACTATCTGCTGTCGGTTGTGACGGCAGTCATTCTTGGAGGAACATCCCTGACCGGTGGTCGTGGCTCTCTCTTGGGTACTTTCGTGGCAGTTCTCATCCTCGGAGTTTTGTCGAATGGATTCGCTTTGCTTGGCTGGAGCTCTAACGCACAGACCACCGCGCTGGGTGCCGCGCTGATAATTGCGGTCCTCCTCGATCAGGTCACCAGGCGTCTCCGAGGTCGCACGTCTTGAGCGAATCAACCAATCAGAGCGACCTCATCCGCTTGCGCACCACCGAGGTCGAAGTGACAATCGACCCCACATATGGGGCCGACATCACGAGCATCGTCACGCGAGAAGGACGCAAGGAGATCCTGTTCCAAAGCCCGTGGCAAGACGCGGCAGACTTTGCGATACGGAATCCTGGAAATCGCTTGTACTACGATTCGCAATCCGACTGGCTTCAGAAGTACAGGGGAGGCTGGCAAGTGCTGTGCCCCGTTGCGGGAGGCGGGTTTGGTGAACCAGATTCTCAGACGCTCTTTCACGGCGAGGCGTCCCGGGTGCCCTGGCAGGTGCAACACGTTGAACCTCATGAAGTCCGCTTGCTCCTCGACTTGACCACTCAACCTCTTCGCATATCCAAAACCATCGAAGCACTCGGCAGTCGCGTGACTGTGCGGGATTCGGTGCTGAATCAAGGTCTCCGGGCGGTGAGCTTTGATTTTGCGCACCATGTTGCTCTCGGCGGCGATTTGCTCGATGAGGACTGCACACTAACGACGGGCGCAACCCGGTTTGTGAAAGACCCGGCATCATCGGCCGCGCCTGATCGTGAAGAGGCGATGTCCTTGACCGCGCTGGAAGCCGAATTCGGATACATTCCTGGGCCGCCAGCCAAGGCTTTCGAATTCGGATGGTTCGGAGAGTTCAGCTCGCGCTGGGCGGAAGTGAAGACGGCAAGTGGTGCCCTTTCCGTTCGGCTCGAATGGAATGACAGCATGCCCTTTGCATGGCTCTGGAAGGAATTGGGGGCTAGCCCAGATTGGCCCTGGTTTGGCCAAGCTCGCGTTCTTGGAATCGAGCCTTCGAACACGCCGACGAGCGGGCCCAACAGAGGTGTTCGCACTTCCCTTGAGCCTGGTGAATCCGTCGACTTTGAGATTTCCCTGCAAGTTAGGTCCTGAAAGCTTCATCGCCCCACGCATCACTCAACCCATTTCCCGAAAGGCCAACGTAACAAATCATGATCCTTACCGAATTGCTCTCCGCACGACCGATTCCACTCTGGAATATCGTTAAGCAAAGTGGGGTAAACGAGATTGTTGCCCTCATGAGGGGCGCGGAACAAGAACAACGCACTTTTCCCGCGGCTGCCAGCAGGGGGTCTGAAAAGGACCCTCGTGAGCACGCGCCCTGGAGCTTTGAGTCGCTCCGTCGCGACAAGGAGTTGTTCGCCGAGCACGGGTTTTCGGTGGTTGCGATTGAGGACACGCCTCCGATGGATCTGATCCGTCTGGGGCTGCCTGGTCGCGACGAAGAAATCGAAAACTTCATCACCCAACTTCGGGCGATGGGCCGCCTGGGAATCCCTGTATTGGGTTACAACTGGATGGCTGTTTCGTCTTGGACCCGCACGAACGAAGCAGTTACCGGAAGAGGGGGCGCTCTTGTGACTGGTTTCGACAAGGCCGAGTCCGAGGGGATGCCTGCGCTGGCAGAGCCGGGGTCAATAAGCCCTGAACAACTGTGGGACGGCTTGCGCTACTTCTTGGATGCAATAGTTCCGGTGGCCAAAGAGGAGGGTGTTCAGATGGGTATGCATCCAGACGACCCGCCACTTCCGCAGCTTCGGGGAATTCCGCGCATCATGGGTTCAGTGGACGCATACCGTCGGCTTCTCGAGTTGAATCCCTCTGATTCGAATGGAATCACCTTCTGTCAGGGAAACATCACTCTCATGACAGACGACATGCCATCGCTGATTCACGAATGGAAAGACAAGATTGCCTACGTGCACTTCCGCGACGTGCGTGGCACCGCGGATTCTTTCGTCGAAACTTTTCACGACGAGGGAAGAACGGATATGGCGGAGTGCATGCGTGCATACTCCCAAATTGGTTTCTCGGGCCCGATGAGACCTGATCACGTCCCAACGATGTTTGGGGAGTCGAATGACAACCCGTCTTATGGAACTTTGGGTCGAATTTTTGCTCTCGGCTACATTCGAGGTCTCGAACACGCCACGTTCGGTAAGGCACGTGACACTCCCTGAGAAGCCCCTGCCCCATTTGCCTGATGTCTGGGCCGTCCAATCCTCGTTCAAGCGACACTTTAGACAGGAGCTTTGACATTGGATCACAGATACTCAACCCGGACAATTGATTTGGTAGCGATGGCACACGACGCCAGTCACTATCTGCTTCAGCCACACACGGTCGCGACCCCCGAGTCGATCGAGCAGGTCGCCCGGTTACTCGAGCACTCCTCGCGAACGAGCAGCCCGGTTACCTTCCGATCGGGTGGCACGAGCTTGTCGGGGCAGGGCGTGACCAATCAGATGTTGGTCGACACGAGAGCGGGTTTTCGAGACATTGAGGTGCTCGATGCCGGTGCGCGCGTGCGCGTGCAGCCCGGTGCTACCGTTCGCCAAGTCAACGCTCGTCTCGCGCGGTTCGGACGAAGACTCGGCCCCGACCCGGCGAGCGAGATTGCGTGCACCATTGGCGGTGTCATCGCCAACAATTCCAGTGGTATGGCTTGTGGTACCGAGCAGAATACCTATCAGACCCTCGAGTCGATGACACTGGTGCTTGCGAGCGGAACGACAATTGACTCTGCATCACCCAACGCGGATGAGCAGTTACGCCTCTCCGAACCCGAACTCTGGGCTGGACTGTCTGAGCTGCGCGAGCGAGTGGTCGCGAATCCAAAGTCGGTGGAAAGCATCCGTCGCCTGTTCGCGATGAAGAACACGATGGGTTACGGCCTCAACAGCTTCCTGGACCACGAGCGGCCCATCGACCTGCTCGTACATCTTCTGGTTGGTAGCGAAGGCACACTCGGTTGGGTGGGTGAGGCGGTCTTCCGCACGGTGCCAGTGGCACCGCTCGTGACGACGGGGCTGCTGGTGTTTCCGAGTCTCGCGCAAGCGATGGCGGCACTGCCCGCGCTCGTGGCGACCGGCCTCGCGACAATCGAGCTCATGGACGCAACCTCATTGCGCGTCGCGCAAACTCTCTCCGACGCCCCGGCTGCGATCACCGCCCTCACGATCGACCGACACGCCGCGCTGCTCGTCGAAGTGCACGCGACGACGGATGCTGAGCTCGCCCGCGGCATCACGGCCGTCGATCGGGTCGTCGCCGGTCTGTCGCTCGCCGCACCGTTCTCGTTCTCGGGCGAATCCGCCGAGCGCGCTGCACTGTGGCGCGTACGTAAGGGCCTCTACCCGGCGGTTGCCGAGGCGCGGCCGAGCGGAACGACGGCAATCCTCGAAGACGTTGCGGTTCCGGTGGCAAACCTGCTGCCCACGTGCGAAGGCCTCGTGGCGATGTTCGAGCGGCACGGCTACGAGAGCGCAGTGATCTTCGGGCACGCGAAAGATGGCAACATTCACTTCTTGCTCACAGAGCGCTTTGACACTGCCGAGGGCGTCGCGCGCTATGCCGCCGTGACGGACGAGATTGTTGAGCTTGTTCTCGCCCAAGGTGGCACACTCAAGGCGGAGCACGGAACGGGTCGCATCATGGCACCGTTCATCGAGCGTCAGTACGGCGCAGAGCTCACCGATGTGATGCGCACGCTGAAGGCACTGTGCGACCCAGCGGGTGTGCTCAACCCCGGAATTATCATTACGGACGACGAGCAAACCCACCTCAAGCACCTCAAGACCACCCCGACAGTCGAGGCGGAGGTCGACCGATGCGTCG
>Ga0114979_10003479_pt1 | contig 10560 bp, 9 predicted proteins | sample S_140625_EF_Meta_FD_87315 | JGI IMG/M metagenome (GOLD analysis project Ga0114979, IMG submission 87315) | Freshwater microbial communities from Lake Simoncouche, Canada to study carbon cycling - S_140625_EF_MetaG | ecosystem: Environmental > Aquatic > Freshwater > Lake | place: Lake... | reverse complement strand
TTATATTGTTTGTTGTATGAATAAAGGTTGTTTGATTAGACATATTCATTAATTTATTGTGTAATTCTTTATTTTGCTCTACCAAAGATGTTTGTATTTCCTTATTTTGTTTTATTAACTCCATAACAATATCAGATGTTATAGAATTTGAAACAGTTTCTACTTTTACATCGTTTGTTTTTTGTAGCTGACACGGTTCTTCATGTTTTTGATTTAATAATAATGTTTGCTTATGCTTTTTGGTCTGATTATGTCTATTAAAATCATATTTATTTTTGGTATTGAAATCGCAGCATTCACAAGTGTATAATTGTTTAAAATCATCAATTGAATCCTTACCAGTGGTGTTGAAAAGCGTCAGTCGTTTATGTTTTGCAGTCAATAAGTGTTTTTTATAATTAGTAATGTCACTCGTAGAATAGTTGCAGATTTCACACATTTTTTCAGAAGTATTTTTCATGCGTTTTTATATACTATTATTGCGAGAAAAAACGCCTAAACAGTACTAGTCCAAAAAATGTCCGAAAAGTTATGCAGCGCACTTTTTGGATGATTTTTTTGGTATTTAAAGCACCGCCAGGCAAAAACACAAATCCCAGACCCCTTTTTAAATTTTATTTTCAGAAAAGTAAAAACGGACAAAAATAAATGTCCATTTTTGGAAATCGGTCCGACTTTATTTCCCTGTTTTCTCTGGGGTTTTTAAGTATTTTATGTCAAAGTATTTAAAAAAATTGAGTAGTTTTTGTTATAATAGTCATTTATAATAAAAAGGCATCAAAACCACCATTAATAAATGGACATTTCAGAACTTCGGCCAGGTCAGAGATATTTGTTTCATTACAAACGAGAAAATGAACGTGAGTGGTTCAGAGCAAATTTTATAACACTTGTTACTTATGGTAATTATAAAACACTGATTGTTAATAAATATGAGAATGAAACAAATCCCATGAATCCAGGTCAACAATGGTGCATTAGTTTGGAAATGATTTCAAAAGTAGAAACATTACCATGCTTGCTTAAAAGTGGTGATGTTGTTTTGCCGGATGATGTGTTGTTACTTGTTGATAATTACTTTTGATATTATTTTACACCTTTGCACATTTAAAACGCCGACTTAACGACGGAAAAAATAAGCAAAAAATGCAAAAATTTGGTTAGTATCCGTCTTGAAACGGATATGAAGTTTAAGAATTTACTGCTCTGCAAAATACATCTGGTCGTTTTCCTGTATTAAATACAGAACTTACTATATTCAACATATTTTGCACAGCATTCTTATCTCTGTTATGAATTATTTCGCATTTATGCTTAACCGATTGACATCGTAATAATCCATGACATATTTCTATTTTATTTTCTTTCTTATATTTTGGTTTTTGACTTGGTTTTACTAAAAAATATTCTAAATCATTATGACAACAATTACACAATTTGGAAGTTCTAAATTCATTTACTAAAAATGTTTTATATCCAGCATTCTTAAATATTCTTCTAAATTTTTTACAAATAACTGGTTCTTTACCTTTCATATGGTAATCGCCTTTATCATAATCACCCATCACAAATATAGTTTTATCGGGGTTTCCGTATTTGTTTTGGAAATTTTTAACCATTTTTAATTCGCTTTTTTGGGTGTTTGTATATGAGTTTAACTTGAATTTTCTAAAATATCTTTCTTCGTAATATGCGTATAATTGATAGTTTATTTTATTCTTTTCAATACAATAATTTTTGAACTTATCATAGTCGCATGTTTTAGAATTTAAACTACATAATGTCGTTTCTAATTCTTTTACTGATTGTTCATTTACAAGTGTTTCTTTACTTAATTTATCTTTAATTTTGCTATATTTTTTCATTCTTGTTTCTAATCTTCTTTGGTTTTGTGTATAACGAAATGTTTGTAAATTTCCGCTTTCATCTTTAGAACCACAATAAATTAAATCGCTGTAGTTAGGGTCAGCACAAACAACCTTCATATTTTTTACATCATCTATATTTGCCTTTTCAATATAATCAATATTTTCTTCCTGACAACATTGTTTATTCTGCCATGTTTTAGGTAATGGTTTTCCATTTGCATCTACTTTTACAAATAAAACACAACAAGAAACTCCATCAGTTCTTATCATGTGTGAAAATGTATATTTTTGTCCTTTCTTGAATACTTTTTTGTTTAACTTAAAATATTTATTCCACAATTCAAAATATTTATTTTGTTTTTTATAAGTTGTTAATAATTTACTGTCATAATCATCACCCATAAAATTTTGAATTATACCGCATGTATCAATACAAATATTTTTAGGAATAATATTTGTTCTTAATGGTAATACATTAAATAACCTAATTTGTTTTTCATTATTTTTAATCCTTTCAACATTTATTTTTTCAAGTTCAATAGAAATATGAAACATACCAAAAATAAAATATTGCGTATTAGATTTGACTTCATAATATATATTATTTTCTTCAAACCTATTTTTGTTAGGAAATAATTTTAACTTTTCTTTTTTAATCCAACTATGATATTTTTCATCACTTGTAAAATCACCATAGGTAATTAAATCTTTTTTAACTTTATTAATTTCTTCATATAATTCTTTATGCAATTGTTTTCTAATGTCTTTGTCTTTATTATTTTTTGTTATTTCATCACGCTTTATTTTAATGTCAAATACAATATTAACATACATATTAAGATGGTCAATAAAATGTTCTTGAATATTATTCGTGATATTTGTAATCATATCAATTGCTTCATATGCAAGTATATATGGTAATTTATCATAATAAAGTATTTCATCGCTTGTGATAGTTAATGCATAATGACTTTTATAAAAATTCGTAAGTTTCCTTAATTGTTCAGGCATATTTTCTTCAGTATAACCACCACTATTACATTTTCGTTTTGTAATTACTTTGAAAATATCACAAATATATTCTTTATCTAAAACTGGAAAAGGTTGATTATTTTCATATAAATGCAATAAATACAATTTTAGAAACTGGTATGAATGTATAACAATTTTATTAGTTCTAATTGTAATGTCATTAATAATCGGTAATAAATCTACATTTCTTATAACATTCTTAATATTATCTTTATTTGTTTTCATGTAATCAAAATTTTCTTCTTCTTTTTTCTTTTCCTTAACTTTGGGTTTTGCTTTTTTCATTCCTATATTATTACTAAAGATTATAATTTTAAATAGTTTAACGCATAAAAATTTAATAAGTTAAAAATTGATATAAAATTATTTAAACTAATAATAAGTAATAAGTAACAATCATAATGACAGATAGTAAAATTACTCACGAAAAATCATTTGCTTCTCATGAAAAAGCAAAATACTGGAGTAATAATAATGAATTGAAACCAAGTGAAATAAGTAAAGGAAGTGATAAACACTTTTATTTTAATTGTGATAAATGTAATCATGAATTTTTAATGCAATTAAATGTAGTAACAAGAGGAGGATGGTGTAATTATTGTTCAAACACAAAATTATGTGATGATAATAATTGTAAAATATGTTTTGATAAATCATTTGCTTCATATGAAAAATCTAAGTATTGGTCAAGTAAAAATGATGTAACACCTAGACAAGTTTTCAAAGTTACTGCAAAAAAATATTTGTTTAAATGTAATACTTGTAATCATGAATTTATAAATAATCCTTCGCATGTATCAAATGGTAGATGGTGTCCATATTGCTGTGTTCCTCAAAAACAATTATGTGGTAGTAAAGAGTGTAGTGATTGTTATAATAAATCATTTGCTTCACATGAAAAATCAGTATATTGGAGTGATAAAAATGAACTTAAACCAGAATTTGTAATGAAAAATGGTGATAAAAAAATATGGTTTAATTGTGATAAATGTAATCATGATTTTGAGACACAAATAAAACGTGTATCAAAAGACGGATGGTGTCCATATTGTAATAGTCATAAATTATGCGAAAATAATGATTGCGTTACTTGTTTAAATCGTTCATTTTCGTCTCACGAAAAATCAAAGTATTGGTCATCAAAAAATAATATTTTACCAAGACAAATAGTTAAAGGGAGTGGAGAAAAATATTGGTTTGATTGTGATAAATGTAATCACGACTTTGAAAAAGATATTCACGCTATCACTGGAGAAAAAGTTGGTTGGTGTCCATATTGTGTAAATAAAAAGATGTGCAATAAAGATGAATGTGTAGATTGTTATAATAAATCGTTTGCGTCACATGAAAAAGTTAAATATTGGTCAAATAAAAATACAGAAAACCCGAGATATTTATTTCAAGGAGATAGTAATAAATATTGGTTTAATTGCAACAAATGTGAGATTGATTTTGAAAGTGTTTTATATAATGTAAAAACTGGTTATTGGTGTCCATTTTGTAATCATAAAACAGAAGGAAAATTATATAAGATAATGGGAGAAATATATCCATCAATTATGTATCAATTAAGAGTTGATTGGTGTAAAAATGTTAGTTATTTACCATTTGATTTTTGTATTCCAGAATATAAAATTATAATTGAATTAGATGGACCACAACATTTTATACAAATAATGGATTGGAAAACTCCAGAAGACCAGCAAAAAACAGACAAATATAAAGAAAAGTGTGCTAATGAAAATGGATATTCTATTATTAGATTGTTGCAAGAAGATGTATTCAATAATAAATATAACTGGAAAACCGAGTTAGTAAATAATATTGAAAAGATAAAAATAGACAATATCATTCAAAATATTTACATGTGCAAAAATAACGAATATGATGATTTTATGAATTAACATTCTCGCCTGATTGTGCATTCAACTTTGCTTTACGATTTAAATATGCTTGATGACGCCATTCTTTTAATTTTTCTGGATTTGTTTCTTTTATTTTTTCCATATAACTTTTTGCCTTTTCTTTATATACATCACTATGTTTTTCATAATATTTTTTATTTCGTGTTGGGTTTGTATATGATTTTAGTTTCTCTTCTAATTCTGCATTTCTATTTTTTAATTCTTCTATTTCAAGTTTTAATTTATTATTTTCTTCGGTCATATATAATTACTATAATATTATAACATAATTTTAAATATTTTATGACATAATATTAAGTATAAATGACATCTAAACATAAAAGTGAAGATTATAAAAAGTCAGCAGTAGAATATTATTTAGTTGGTGACAAATCACAATTAGAAGTATGCGAAATATTCAAATGTAATCCAAGAAGTTTAATGAGATGGGTTGAAAAATATGAAAAAGAAGGTGAAATAAAAAGAGAAAATAGAGAACCTATTGCTTATAAAGTTCATAAAGAACATGTTAAATTTTTATTAGGAGAAATAAAAAAGAATAAAACTATTACGATGACAGAGTTAAAACATAAATTAAAGTACAAATTTAAGATTGAATTAAGCAGATTTCACATAAATCGTATTGTAAATGATAATAATATTACTTTGAAAATAACAAGAATAAGACATGAACCAATAAAGCGTTTTGGTAAGGATATTGAAATTAATAAAAAATTAAAGGAATTTTATGATGAAATAAATAAATATAAATTAGAAGATATTATTTGTATTGATGAAACAAGCATTAGTGGATTACAAAAAAGACATCATTGTTATAGTGAATTAGGTAAAAGATGTATAATAAAAACTCACTCACAAGAAGTGTTCAAAAAATATACCGGGATATTTGCGATATCTTATGATGGTGTTTTAGGTTGGGATTTATATGAAAAAGGTGGAATTGATAGTAATAGATTATATGATTTTTTAGAAAAACATATTACAACAAAATACAAAAATAAACTAATAATTTTGGATAATGCAAGTAGCCATAGAAACGCAAGAATAAAAGAATTGGTAAATAAACACAATACATTGTTGTATAGTGTTCCTTATCAGCATTTTACAAACAGCATTGAAAATTATTTTAGTATGATGAAATCCAGATTACAAAAATTAGATGGATTAACTTATAAAGAAGTAAAAACGAATATTGATAAAGTAGTAAAGGAAATACCAAAGGAAAAGTATGAAAATATAATTAAAGGAACTTATAATAGAAGTAAAAAATTTCATAAAGAACCATCAAATAGGAAGAAAACATTAAAAAAATATTTATAAATGGCATATTTAAAAAGTCGGCGTTTTAAATGTGCAAAGGTGTAAAAAGGGTATAAAGAAGAATTACTAATATAGTTTGACCAGGGGCTTCTCTGGGCACTTTTTGCTCTTTTAGCTCAGTCGGTAGAGCATCAGGCTGTTAGACCGCTGCATAAGTGGTAAGAAACCTGGTTGTCGCAGGTTCAATCCCTGCAGAGAGCGATTATTTTATCTTTTAGGTAAAAAAAGATAAAATACTTTATATTATTCCCAATGATCTACTATCCAATTACGATTAAATGTATTTGGGTCATAAGAATCGTTTTTTGACATATTGTCAAAAGCCCATAATGGCTGAAGATTAGTGTAATGGAAGCACATATGTCTTTCATTTTCGTTTTCCAAATTAAAACTAGCGCAAGGTCTTATGTGGTCAATATGCCACTTTCCTTGATTTTCCCAAGTCATTCCATCCTTGAATAACTTTTCCAAATATTCTCGTAGTGTATCTATCGTGCAACCAACATATTCTAATGTGTGTTTTTTATTGTGTTTGCTGTATTCTTTTAATCTATTACTAACTCTTGACCTAATCAAATTAGCCAAATATTTTTCTGGATTACATTCTTTACATTGATTTTTTCTTTTTTTATGTTGACAAATAGACCCACCATTGCAGTCTACACACCTACTTTTTAATTTATTATGTTGACAGAATCCATTGCCACCACATAATCTACACTGTTGTCTTTTAACATTATGCTCACAAATTTGACTTCCCCCACACAAACGACATAATTCTCTTGGTTTTTTATGTTCACATAAACTACCACCACCACAATCTTTACATCTAGTTCTTTTTTTATTATGTTCGCAAATTCCACACCCACCACAATCCTTGCAATTATTCTTCATACGTTTATGTTCACATATTTGACTTCCACCACATTCAAAACATTCTGCTGGGTTTTTAAGATGTTTGCACTTTAGTTTCTTACCGTTCCAAATAACTAGTTTTTCATTGCACATATACTGTGCTCCAACCGTTCGGTTCGCTTTTCTGGCAGGCAAAATAGGGATATTATCCATATTTTTATACCGCATTTATAGTGAAAGTTTTCAAATTCAATTTTTTATGAGAGAGACAAACACATAATAAAACAAATATAAACATTTCCCATCATATATACAAACATGAACGATGAAGCATCTTATAACATGCAGAAGACCTTTACTGATTCCGTGAAAATGTCTTTTTTCTCTTATTTCAAGACTAACAATATATTCTTAGATACACTGATTTCAACATTATTAATAACGGCCATTTCTTTTGTGATGCAAAAGATATCCTTCAATAATATCCATTTCACAAACGTATATCTATTTTACGACAACATTAAATCCACGTTTGTTAGAAAGCATTCTATAACTTTTGAAGGTAGACAATCGTTTGTAGTTACCAAGTATGAGCCATATCCAACAATCACTGCATGTTTTTCAGATAATTTCAAGGCACTATTTTATGATATTATACAATCCACAAAACACAACAATAGTGTATATGATATTCAAGAGTATATTACTAGTACAAATAAACGATATAACGATGAGATAGAGGCAGATATGTATATTATTACTCAAACGTTGCCTATTTTATATAATAAAGAATTAGGCATCTATGCATATACAAATGTGGAGAAAGAAGAGGGAGATAGTGATAAAAAATCAACCATAAAAACAGACCATATAACAATAACATTATATTCATATAATTCAACTCTTTCTCAAATACAAGATTTTGTAGAACAAGTAAGAGTGCGTTATCTAGAACATATTGAGAATGACCGAAAAGGTAAACGGTTTGTATATAGTTTAAAGAAAACATCAAAGGAAGACGACGATGGCAATATTCAAAAATGGAATGAAACTACGTTTGAGAGCACGAGAACGTTTAATAATATGATATTTGAAGGTAAGGAAGAAGTTATGGAGAAAATCAACTTTTTTCTCAATAATAAACAATGGTATTATGATAATGGAATACCGTATACATTAGGCGTAGGATTATATGGGCCACCAGGAACGGGTAAGACATCATTCTTTAAGAGCCTGGCAAATCTTACGAACAGACATCTAGTTATTTTATCACTGAAACAAATAAAAACAAAACAGCAATTGGAAGAGGCCTTTTTTGAGAACCGTTATAATTACGATAATAAGAAAAACAGTATTGGCTTTGATAAGAAGATTATTATTATTGAGGACATAGATTGTTTGGGAGAGATAGTATGGAAAAGAGAGACTGAACCAAAGAACAATAAAGGCAAGTCAAAAAAGAATAAATCTCCCAAAAATGATGTAACTGCAGTGATTCAACAACTTATAGAAAACAACAATGAAGAGAAGAAGGAGTTTATTGAGATGTGTAAACCAGAAGAAGATGACCCAATTACTTTGGATGATATTCTGAATTTATGGGACGGTATCAAGGAAACACCTGGTAGGATATTAGGAATCAGCAGCAATCATTATGATAAATTAGACCCAGCATTAATTAGACCTGGTAGGATTGATATTACATTATGTTTGGATAATTGTACCCGAAATATGATTAGGCAAATGTATAAACAATTTTATAAATCTGACATAGATGAAAGGCAACTCAATAAGGTCAAAGAAAAGTGTTATTCACCAGCTCAAATAATTAATTGGTATGTATTGAATCGTAATGACCCTTGCAAATTTATGGAATGCATATTAACTAATAAAAAGGCCTAGTCCAATATATTTATAATTCTTGATTGTATGGATTCTATTTGTGATTTTAACCAACTGTGACATTCTTTCTGTATTTCTTCCAATTTATCTTTATCTTCCAATAATTTTTTGCATGTTGCGACTGCTTCTCCCCATGATTTGCAAAAAATAAATGGTGGTTTATTGCCACCATAATAAAAACATGAATTAACTTCATCTATGTTCCCACTAACAATAGGTATAGCCCCACAAAAAATTGCTTCATATAACCGAAAGCAATCTAATACATTTTGACCACGAGGAGATGGTACAAAGACAGAATTATTATAAATATCCAACATTTCTACAGCGGTTTTATTAAAGCCATTAAAATATTGGTCACTATCAAAATTGCATTTGAATTTATCCAACATAAAAATTCTATCTGGATTATGGGGATTACCAACAAAAGACCATATGAGTTTTCTATCTGCTATGGGTTTCTTGGGATAATCTAAACCATATTGTTTACAAAACATATTATCCATATAACCTAGAGGAATTTGAATAATGTTATTGTAGGATTCAATATTATAGTGATTATGTCTATGTTGAACTAACATTAATTTGGTATAATTAGCTAAAGTCACGTATTGTTTACGCGAGCCCCATTCATCGGAAAGATAGAAAATAATATCGGGATTAATATTTTTAACAATTATTAATACGTTTTCAAAACTTATTTGGTTAGAGGTAAATGCAAAAATAGTAGGATAAGGTTTTAATTTGCAATTATCGTAATTTAATAATTCATCTGTATTCAAAAATTGGGGTAATAAATAAACGTCCTTACATAGCTCATGACTAATATAATCTATTTCCCAAAAAGCTTGTTTATGATAAATAAGATTTGCAACAATCATATCTATTATTTATACAAAAAAATAAATAATAAATAACGAAAAGGAATATAATTAAAAAGAGAAGGAGTCAGAAAACACGTAGTGGTTTCAGTCTATGCATCATCGGGTTCAAATTCATCATCCCCGCCAATAGTTAGACGAACATGCTCATCATCAGCATTAGTTTCACCACCTCTTTTTTTATCACCTTTCTTTTCATCTGTCTTTCTATCAATGTACTTGCCAATAACGCAAATATAGGGGTCATTTAATTCAAAACGTACACCAACAACACGGACAACAATCTTCATATTCTCTTTAATATCGGCAAACTTTCGGTCAGTGAAATGGTGGTCACGAGCAACAAATACAGTAATAGGAACATTGCCTTGTTCGTCAGAGACTTCGGCGTGGATTCCAGCCTTAGTAATAGTCTTAGTATTACATTCAATTAACATACCTTCAACAGGGTGACAAATCATGCAGTCAAACACAGTCTGAAATTCTATGTTCTCATTGTTGATATTGCCACTAGAATAACGAATGACTTTTACTGAATTGGGACGAATGAATCCTTCTGCGATACATTTTCCTTCTGTCTTCTTAGATATGATTCTCTCTAAATTCTGCTTCATATTTTTTCCAACGCTTGTAATTGGGACGATTACTTTCATAGTAAGAACAGATTGAAGGTAAACACCATAGATTTTACGGTCGTCACGTTGCATTTTACGGTCGGCCATTGTTTCAATATACTAATAATGATATAAAATAATGTTTATATCATTTTAAATCAAT
>Ga0114979_10003478_pt1 | contig 10567 bp, 8 predicted proteins | sample S_140625_EF_Meta_FD_87315 | JGI IMG/M metagenome (GOLD analysis project Ga0114979, IMG submission 87315) | Freshwater microbial communities from Lake Simoncouche, Canada to study carbon cycling - S_140625_EF_MetaG | ecosystem: Environmental > Aquatic > Freshwater > Lake | place: Lake... | reverse complement strand
GGCCCCTGGGTGAAGGGCACCGCCCAGCTGGCGGCGGTGGGCCTGGAGGCCGGCGATGCCAGTAGGGGGCCCGACCTGCTGGCCGTGATCGAGGCGGTGAAGCCCGGCATCTTGATTGGCACCTCCACCCGCGCCGGTGCCTTCGACCAGGCGGTGGTGGAGGCTCTCTGCCGGGGCGTCGAGCGGCCGATCGTGCTGCCCCTCTCCAATCCCACTTCCCTAGTGGAGGTGACTCCCGAGAACCTGCTGCGCTGGAGCCATGGCCGCGTCCTTGTGGCCACCGGCAGTCCCTTTGCGCCGGTGCTGACCCCCGAGGGCGAACGGCTGATCGGCCAGTGCAACAACTGCTTTGTGTTTCCTGGCCTGGGGTTCGCCGCCATGGCGGTGGGTGCCACCGCCGTGAGCGAGGCCATGATCGACGCCAGCATCGAGGCCCTGGCCACCGTGATTCCGGCCGCTGACGATCCAGAGGCAGCCCTGATGCCGCCCCTGGCTGCCGTGGAGGCCGTCTCGCGGCGGGTGGCCGAGGCGGTGGCCCTGGTGGCGGTGGAGGAGGGGCTAGCCCGACTGGCGTCCGATCCCCAGGAGGCCCTCGCCCGGCTGGAGGTCTGCCGCTGGCAGCCCAGCTACCGGCCGATTACGGCCTGCTGATCTCCCCTTGGCGAGCGACTCCGTAGAGGGATGCCAGGGTTTCAGAGATAACGCTGCAGGATCGAAGGCCGCGAGAAATCCTTGCGGGCGAAGGCGGCGAACACCAGGGAGATGAAACCGCAGGAGAGCAGCACCCGCACGAAGTTGATCAGGGCGTTGGTGCGGGAGCGCTTGGTGCGTCGCGTGATCTCCTCGCCGAGACGCTTGGCGTTGGTGTTAAGCACCTTCTCCACATCGGCCCGGAAGGGCTGGAAGGGGCCGTTAAAGGCCTTGGGAAGCTGGGGTGATCCCGGCAGGCGGGTGAGGGCTTTGGCCAGTTCGGGCAAGGAGCTGCTCAGTTTCACCTCCTGGCGAATCGCGGTCAGGTCGCTCTGCTCTTTGAGTAGGGGTGTGCGCTGGTCGATGTCCTGGCGGATGGTGAGCAGGAGCTGGGAGGGGATCAGCAGCAGGTAGCCGATGCAGGCAATCCAGGCCCGTTTGCGGAAGCGGCGCAGGCTGCCCAGGGCCAGTTCATTTTCGGGGTCAAGGTAAAGACCGAGCAGCACCAGGCAACCGCCCAGCAGGGGGAAATAGGAGTACGAGATCAGCAGGTTGATCACCCCCTGCTGCCAGCGGGGGTCGCTGAGCCGCACCGGAACGATCGAGGTGCCAAGGCCGATCACGAATAGGCCGTAGAGCAATAGCCCGCTGAACACGCACAGGTAGGAGGCGTCGCCCAGCAGCTGGACCGGCCCCGGTTCCGCGGGTTTGCTGGGCCGATCTCCAGGCTCTTCATCCTGGGTGGCGGCACCCTCCGGGCTGGCGGGCGCATTGCGGAAACCAAAGGGAAGGGGCATCGGGGATTGCGGGGTCTGGGGGTGTAGCGCCCCGACCAGGGTCAAGGGTCCCCAAAATAGAGGTCTGCTTTTCTTCTGGGCAGCTCGTTTCGACCAGATCCTTGGGCCACCCCATGCGCTCCCAGGTGGCCAGCGGGCCTTTCACAACGACCTGTGACGCCGCCTCGCGACCAGCCCTTGCCTGGCGTTAGTACGGGGCTTCTGAACAGAGCGCGATGGGCTTCTTCGTTCAGCTCACCGACGCCATCGCCACGCGCCAGTCGCTGCTGGTCACGGGGCTTGACCCCAACCCGGAGATGCTCCAGAGCTGGGCCTATCGCCGCGGCATGGGGGGGCGCTCCTTCCTTTCCCAGGCGCGCCACTGGATCAAGGCGGTGATCGAGGCCACCGCCGACCACGTCTGCGCCTACAAGCCCAGTCTGGGTTTCTATCTCTCCCTCGGGCCCGTGGGCCTGGAGCTGCTGCGGGAGGTGCGGGAGCTGGTGCCGCTCGAGATCCCCTTGATCGTGGATGCCAAGCACGGCGACCTCAACAGCTCCTCCGCGCTGGCCTCCTACCTCTTCCGCGATCTTGGTGCCGATGGGGTGACCCTCTCGCCCCTGGCGGGTCAGGACATCGCCGCCCCCTTCCTGCTCTATCCGGAGAAGGCCGTGGTGGTGACTTGCCACAGCTCCAATCCGGCCGCCCGGATCCTGCAGCACCATCCCGACGAGGACGATCCCCTTTACATCCGCATCGTGCGTGAGTGCCAGCTCTGGGGCACGCCCGAGCAGTTGCTGCTGGAGGTGGGCACCAGCGATCCGGCGGTGCTGGCGCGGGTGAGGCAGGAGGCGCCGGAGCGGTTTTTGATCCTGCGCAGCCTCTGGGCCGAGGAGGACCGGCTCGATGCCCTGCTGGAGGCGGGCCTGAGCCCATCCGCCGATGGCCTGCTCCTGCCGCTGCCCCAAAATCTCCTGGTGGAGGACGACATGGCCGAGCGGGCCGGCCGTTTGAAGCGCCGCATCGGTGAACGGCGCGATGCCTGGCTGGAGCGGCGGGCCGATGGGGCGCCAGCCTGCAGCCTGTGGTTGCCCGAACCCGCCGGGGCCCCCCAGGCGGCAACAGTTGCGAAGGGGCAACCGGCATCGGCTGCCGATGTCGAGGCCGCCCCTGCCAACAACGAGGCGATGGATCGGCTGATCCTCGATCTTTTTGATATCGGTTGCCTGCTGTTTGGCGAGTACGTGCAGGCCTCGGGGGCGGTGTTCAACTACTACATCGATCTGCGCCAGATCATTTCCGACCCCAACCTTTTCCACCGCGTCTTGCATGCCTATGGCGGTCTATTGGCGGGGCTTGAGTTTGACCGGATCGCCGGCATTCCCTATGGCGCTTTGCCCACAGCTACCGGTCTTTCCCTCCAGCTCCATAAACCCCTGATCTATCCCCGTAAGGAGGTGAAGGCCCATGGAGCCCGCCGCTTGATCGAGGGGGATTTCGAGGAGGGCGACCGGGTGGCAGTGGTCGATGACATCCTGATCACCGGCGGCAGTGTGCTCGATGGGATCGCCAAGCTGGAGAGTTCGGGGCTGGTGGTGAATGATGTGGTGGTCTTCATCGACCATGGCGGCCAGGCCGAAAGCTGCCCCCGCCGTCGCTTGGAGGCTGCGGGCTATCGCTGTCACGCCGTGTTGCAGATCGCCAGGATCACGACCGTGCTGCACCAGGCCGGCCGGCTTAGTGATGCCCAGGCCGCCCTATTCGGCGAGGCTGAGCGGGCCAGGGAGGGGCTGGCTGCTCCCTAGCGGAAGGGCGTGACCCCGCAACCCACGGGCACCTCGTTTCCCATGACTGAATGCCACCGTGGACCCCCCACTGAACCCCCGTTGAACCCCCGACGATCGGCGAACAGAAGGCCAAGTATTCCCTCGATGGCAAGGTGATGCGATTGCTAGTGATACTTAAGGAGGGCAAAAGTATGGTTTCAATCCAGCGCACCATCTGCGGGAGCCTGTTTGCGAAACTGCACATTGGCCCTCCGGGGCGCTACTAATCCCCCAACGATCTCGACGCACTTCTGAAGCGCGATCTCCTCTAGCCAACTGCTTCGGCCCAACAAAACCTTTTCAGCATGGGGGGGCCTCCGCCCCTGCGCTGCACCATGGAGCAGCTGCCACCCCTCTGGCACGATCGACGCGAAGCAGGGCTGGCCTTGGCCCACCAATGCGCCGACCTCCGGGGCCGGGAGGCGACGGTGCTGATCGGACTGCCGCGGGGCGGGGTGGCGGTGGCGGAGTCCATGGCCCATGAGCTCCGGCTGCCGCTGCTGCCCTGGGCGGTGAGGAAGCTGGCGGATCCGGCCTGGCCAGAGGTGGCCATTGGTGCCGTGGCCCCCGGAGGCGTGGTGCTCTGGGCGCCCCCCCGCGGAGAGGAATCCCAGCTCAACGCCGAGGACCGGCGGGCCCTGGTGCGGGCCCAGCAGAGGGAACTGCTGCGCCGTCAGCAGCTCTATGGCGACCCCAAAGCCGCAGCCCTGCGGGGGCTCCATTTGGTGGTGGTGGACGACGGCATCGCCACCGCCCTAACGGCCCGCGCCGCCTTGCTTTCCCTGCGGCTGGTGGAACCGGCCTCCCTCACCCTGGCGGTGCCGGTGATGGACGAGCAGGTGCTGCCGGATTTCGAGTTTCTGGTGGAGCGGCTGGTGGTGCTGGCGGTGGTGCGGCGCTTGGAGTCGGTGGGGCTGTGGTACGAGCGCTTCGAGCAGCTCGATGATGCGGCCGTGCTTCAGCTGCTCGCCCAGGCCCGGCTGCTCTGCCCAACCTGAGCTTGTTGTTGGCGGCGGGCCCCGGTGCAGATTTCAGCCTCCCAGCCGATCTGGTGTCTCGAACCCACCGACCTGATCGCGGCCCTGGGCAGTGGGCCCCAAGGCCTCAGCCAGGCAGAGGCCGCCCTACGGCTGGAGCGCTTTGGCCCCAACCGCCTGCCACCCCTGCGGCGCCGGCCCCTCGTGCTGCGCCTGCTCGACCAGATGGGTCACTTCATGGCCCTGCTGCTCTGGATCGCCGGAGGCCTGGCCTTCGCCTCCGGCACCCCCCAGCTGGGTTGGGCGATCTGGTCGGTGGTCTTGATCAACGGGTTGTTCTCCTTCTGGCAGGAGTTCCAGGCGGAGCGGGCCCTGGAGGCCCTCAGCCGCTCCTTGCCCCGCCAGGTGCAGGTGTGGCGCGATGGGGTGCTGCGGCGGCTGGCGGCTGACCAGCTGGTGGCAGGAGACCGGGTGGCGCTGGAGGAGGGGGATCGGATTCCGGCCGACTGCCGCATCACCCTGGCCCATGGCCTGAGCGTGGACCTGGCCTCCCTTACCGGCGAATCCCTGCCGGTGGCCCGCCAGGCTGAAGCCTTGCCCTTCGCCGCGGCGGCTCCCGCCCTGGCCGGCAGTGAACGCACCAACCTGCTATTGGCGGGCACCACGGTGGCATCGGGCCGGGCCGAGGCCTTCGTGTATGCCACCGGCGCCGAGACCGAGTTTGGCCAGGTGGCCCACCTCACCGCCGGCACCCGCCGCAGCGCCAGCACCCTGGAGCTGCAGGTGGCGCGGATCGTGCACACGATCAGCACCGTGGCGGTCTCGATGGGGCTGCTGGCCTTCGTGCTCAGTTTCCTGTTTGTGGGGCTCGCACCGCTGGAAAGCCTGGTGTTTGCGGTGGGGATCATCGTGGCCAACGTGCCCGAGGGGTTGCTCCCCACGGTGACCCTGGCCCTGGCTCTGAGCGTGCAGCGGATGGCCCGCAGCCGTGCTCTGGTGCGGCGGCTTTCGGCGGTGGAGACGCTGGGGTCGGTGAGTGTGATCTGCTGCGACAAGACCGGCACCCTCACCGCGGGTCGCATGGCTGTGGAGCAGACCTGGCAACCGTTGACCACGGCCACGGCCGGCCGGTTGTTGCTGTTGGCCGCCACTTTGTGCAGCAATGTGCGCCTTGATGGTGCCGACGCGGGGGGCGATCCCACCGAAACGGCCCTGCTGGAGGCGGCGAGCGCTGCGGGATTGGATCCCCGCCAGGAGCAGGGGCGCCACCCCCGGCTTGATGAGATCCCCTTTGATTCCCATCGCCGCCGCATGAGCGTGGTGGTGCGCTGGCCAGGGGAGCTGCCCGCCGAGGTGGCTGGGGAGCGGGCCGGCGGCAGCGGCCAATCGGTGGTGCTCACCAAGGGGGCCCCCCTGGAGGTGCTGGCCCACTGCACCCACCAGCTGGGGCCCAGCGGCGCGATCCCCTTGGGGCGCGACGCCCGCCAGCGGGTGGTGGATGCCAATGACGCCATGGCCCTGCGGGGACAGCGGGTGCTGGCGGTGGCCCTGCGGCCGCTGCTCGCCGGTGCTGGTGCGTTGGCTGCAGCTGCTGGGGGGGGGGATCGGGCCGCAGCAGCGGAGCAGGGGCTGTCTCCGGCGGCCCTGGCGCTGGAGAACAACCTGGTGTTGGTGGGGCTGATCGGTCTGTACGATCCGCCCCGGCCCGAGGTGCCCGCGGCCCTGCGGCGCTGCCGCGAGGCCGGCATCCGGGTCACGATGGTGACCGGTGACTACGGCCTCACCGCCGAGGCGATTGCCCGCCAGATCGGTCTGCTTGAACCGCAGCAACCCTCCCACCCGCCCCGGCCCTTTGGCGCCACCGGGCATCGCGAGGCTGATGTTGGCGCAGAGATCCAACCCCACGGATTTGATCCGGTGCGGGTGATTGAGGGGTCCACCCTGATCGGCATCAGCGATCTGCAGCTGCGCCAACTGCTCAAGTACCGCCACCGGCTCGTGTTTGCCCGCATGGCGCCGGAGCAGAAGCTGCGGTTGGTGCTGGCCTACCGGGCCCTGGGGGAAGTGGTGGCCGTCACGGGCGACGGCGTCAACGATGCGCCGGCCCTGCGGGCTGCCGATGTGGGCCTGGCCATGGGCCGTAGCGGCACCGATGTGGCCCGCGAGGCCGCCGACATTGTGCTGCTCGACGACAACTTCGCGACCATCATTGAGGCGATCCGACATGGCCGGGCGGTGGTGGCGAATATCGGTCGGTTCATCACTTACGTGCTGGCCTCCAACGTGCCGGAGGTGGCGCCCTTCCTGGCGATGGTGGCCCTGCGCATTCCCGCTGCCCTCACCGTGCTCCAGATCCTGGCGGTGGATCTCGGCACCGACCTCCTGCCGGCCTTGGGTTTGGGGGCGGAGCCGCCGGAGCCGGGGGTGCTGCACCTGCCCCCACGACCGCGCCACCAGGCCCTGCTCAATCGCCCGGTGATGGTGCGGGCCTACCTGGTGCTGGGCCTGGTCGAGGCGCTGATCGCCATGGGTGGCTACGTGCTGGTGTGGCGCCACCACGGCGTCGACTGGATGGCGCTGCGGGCCCTGGCCCCCCAGCTGCTGCTGCACCATCGGGCTCCCCTGGCGATGGAAGCGGTGGCGCGCCAGGCCTCCACGGTGGCCTTCTGTCTGATCGTGGCCGGCCAGATGGGCGCCCTGCTGGCCTGCCGCAGCGAAAGCCGGCCCTTCTGGACGATGCTGCGGGTGCCCAACCCCTGGCTCTGGCTGGGCCTGGCCAGCGAACCGGTGTTGGCTGCCTTGCTCGTGCTGATGCCGGCCCTGGCCGGGGTGTTCGCCATGGTCCCCTTTCCGCTGGCCTGGCTGGGCTGGATGGCCCTGGCGCCCGTGGCGGTGCTGTTGGCGGACACGCTCCATAAGGCGCTGCTCAACCGCAGGGCCGGAGCTCGCTTGGGCTGCTAAGGGGGGCTACCGGCCAGCGGCGGGGGCGGCCGGGATGGGAAGGGTTCAGGCACGGCCCTCACTGCAGTGCCAGCAGCACCGCCCCAAGGCCCATCAGGGCGATGCCGATCCACTGGCGTGGATCGAGGCTTTCCCCCAGCAGGGTTACACCCAGCACCGCCACCAGCACCACGCTGAGCTTGTCGATCGGCGCCACCCGCGACACCGGCCCCAGCTGCAGCGCCCGAAACCAACACAGCCAAGACACCCCGGTGGCGAGCCCCGAGAGCGCCAGGAAGATCAGGCTGCGGCGGGGCAACGCCGGCCAGGGCCGCAGGTCGCCGCCGGCCACCACCACCGCCGCCAGCAGCATCACCACCACCAGGGTGCGCAGCAGGGTGGCCAGGTTGCTGCTGATCCCCTCCACCCCCAGCTTGGCCAGCAGGGAGGTGATGGCGGCGAAGAAGGCCGAGAGGCCGGCCCAGAGCTGCCAGCTGCCCAGCAGGGCGACACGTTCAACCATGGAAGCCGGTGGCGGGGGAACCCGATCCTCCCAGCGGCGCGGTTGGCCAGATAGCAGCGGCAATGGCGCGGATTCGTCCGCCCCTAAGGGCCAAGCCCGATCAGCTCAGACCACGCCGCGGCCCAGCAGCAGGTCGCGGGCCACGTTCACCGCCTGCATGGTGTCGTGCTGGCCGCCCCGGTCGGGATGGTGGTCGGCGGCGGCCAGTTTCCAGGCTCGGGTCACATCGGCCTCCCGCAGCCGACCGGCCAGGGGCAGGCCAAGGCGCTGGCGGGCGATGATCGCATCCAGTTCCGGCGCCTTGCCCAGGGGGGAGCGGTCGGCGGCACTGAGGCCCGTGCCGCGGCGACGGCGTCCCTTGCCCTGGCTGGAATCCTGGCGGGGGGCCTTGCCGAATCCAGAGCTGCCCTTGCCCGAGCGGCTGCCGCTTCTCGACTGGTTTGCTTCGTCGCTGCCGTCATCGGGGGCCGCCGTGCGGCGCACCACCAGGGAGCGGATTGGCTGGGTGGTGGCGGGCATCGGCCGATGGGAGCTCCCTACCAGCCTCCCCCATCGACCGATGGGCCGGGGTGACGAGCCACACGCGGCGGCTGCCTCCGCTGGAGGAGCGATCCCCGCCACCGATACTGGATGCCTACCCCATCCCTGGTCGGCCGTGCCGCAGCAAACCAACCGGCAGGTCGATCTGGGTCGGTTCTGGGCGGCCCTCCTGGCCCTGCTGCTTCCCATGGCCACCCTGACGGCCGCCAGCGTCGCTGGCCCTGCGGCGGCGGCCGACCCTCCCCCTGTTGTCCAGGGCCAGGCGCCGCTGCCCCTGGAGGGCAAGGCCTTTGAGCAGCGGGTGCTGCAGGTGCTGAAGGACCACCCCGAGGCGGTTTTTGAAGCCCTGCAGCGCCAACTGCGGCAGATCGAGCAGCAGAAAAGCCAGCGGCGCGAGGCCGCCCTTGCCCAGCTGCAGCGCAATTCCGCCGAGCTGATAGGCCGCTCCCCCACCCTCGGCCAAGGGAGCGTGCGGTTGATCGTCTTCTCCGATTTCCAATGCCCTTACTGCGCCACCGCCGCCCGCACCCTGTCTGATTTCCTGGCCAAAAACGGCTCCAAGCTCAGCCTCACCTACAAGTTTTATCCGCTGGTGCAGATCCATCCCGAGGCCCTACCCGCTGCCCGGGCGGCCTGGGCCGCCGAGCAGCAGGGGCGTTTCTGGCCCTTTCACGATGCCCTCTTCGCCGCCCAAGAGCGGCTCGGCGAACCCCTCTACCGCGAAACCGCCCGCCAGCTGGGCCTCGACCTTCGCCGCTTCGACGCCGACCGCAAGGGTCCCCGCAGCTTGGAGGAGATCGAGCGGGACCGGGCCCTGGGTGATCGGCTTGGGCTAGAGGGAACCCCCTATTTCGTGGTCAATGGCGAGGCCTTCTCGGGAGCCATCGATGGGGCTTTCCTGCAGAAGCTGGTGGAGGGGCGTTAAAGGTTGCCCCAGAGACGGGCTGCACCACCGATGGCGGCCCCTCGATGGGATCAGAACCGCAGGCTGAAGCCGTCGCGGCGATGGAAATCAGCCTCATCGCCGGGGTGATTCAGGGCCCAGTAGCTGATGGCGCCCCCCTTCGCTTCGACCACCGCCGTGACCGCCAGCTCCAGGGCTGCACCCGGCTCCACCAGGCCACCAAGCTCCACGACGGCCCTCAGCTCCAGGCCCGCCGCCCGCCGCTCCAGCTCGAAGGGCAGGCTGGCGAAGGCTGGATCTTCTCTGAGCTCGCGCCGATACCCCGACAGCCGGTAGACGTTCCAGTGGCCGGAGGGGGCCAGGTTGAATTCGCGGTAGGACTCGGCTCCGGCTTCAGCCAAAAACCACTCGAAACAGGTGGTGGTCCAGAGCCCATCGCGGCGCTCGGGCGGCTCGGCTGGCGCCGCCAGCAGCACCTGCTCGTCCGGATCCTCGAGGCGAAATTGGATGCTGAGGCGCTGGGGCCCGCGCTCCAGCCCAACCCTGCCGTGCAGCCGCACCGAGGCGAGGGAAGGCTCGGCTTGGAAGGGCACCAACTCGAAGCGGTGGATGGTGGCGCCGTTGTTGTTGTTGTCGGGGGGCATTAGCGCATCCGCTCCACCAGCGCCTGAATCGCCTCGCGCTGCCGCTCCACACTGGCGGCCAGTCGGAACTGCACCAGGGCCCGATCGAGGTTGTGGCCGGGGCGCTCAGTGCGGAAGTACACGTCGCCCGCCAGGTGGTCGGTGAGGAAGCGCAGGCCCAGCTCGAAGGGCAGCAGGGCGATGGCATCCGGGATGGCCTCGAGGTCGGCGGGGGTGAGGAAGCCGCGAGCCACGCCGAGATAGCCCTGCAGCACCGCCTCGGCCAGGTCGAGGTCGAAGTGCACGGCGTCGAGGTCGGTGGTTTCCTCGCCGAGGGGATTGCAGGCCGAACGCAGGCAGTCGCCGATGTCGTAATGCACCAAGCCCGGCTTCACGGTGTCGAGGTCGATCAGGGCCACGGCCTGGCCGCTGCGCTCGCAGAGCAGCAGATTGTTGATCTTCGGGTCGCCGTGGATCGGCCGCAGCTGCAGCTTTCCGGCCGCCCGGGCCTCCTCCAGCACGCCGGCGCGATGTTCCCGCTCGGCCACGAAGGCGATCGCCTCGCTGCAGCGCTCGCACCGCTCCACCTTGCTTGCGGCCAGCACCCGCTGGTACTGCGCCAGATAGGCCGGCGTGATGTGGAACCCCTCCAGGGTGTCGGCCAGCTGCTCGGCGGGCAGGTCGTGGATCAGGGCATGAAAGAGGCCCAGGCCGGCTCCGATCTCGCGGGCCTGCTCGGGAGCCTCGATCGCCTCGACGCTGCGGGTG
>Ga0114979_10003477_pt1 | contig 10567 bp, 5 predicted proteins | sample S_140625_EF_Meta_FD_87315 | JGI IMG/M metagenome (GOLD analysis project Ga0114979, IMG submission 87315) | Freshwater microbial communities from Lake Simoncouche, Canada to study carbon cycling - S_140625_EF_MetaG | ecosystem: Environmental > Aquatic > Freshwater > Lake | place: Lake... | reverse complement strand
TGGTTCAGTTAAAATATAAAGATTCATTGAATCATCTTTATTTTTAGGTTGAACAGGATTTAAATTTGGATTTCCTTGAATAACATCAAAGGTTCTATTCTTATTAAGAATAACTTTATCAATACGAGGTAAATAATATGAATAGTCAAAAATAATATCTGAACCATTTTCTGGTATTTTAGGACCAGTGGTTGAAGAATCAACATCAAATGTTGTTGTAACTGTTCCTGAATCAAGTGCATTAGTAGCATTTTTACGAACAGGCCTAAAATCTAAACAATCTCTTAATTCATAAGAATTAGTTGTTGTTGGTGATGTATATTTTGGAATTGTATCATAAGTTGGATATGAATCAACAGTAAAGAAACCAGAACCTGATGATGAATATAAATTATATCTTACAACCAATGGTCCCGTAGGAGGTGTTTGACCAATTTTAAGTTTAATTCCAGCATGACCATAATAAGAATCTCTTTGGCCTGTATCTAAAGTATATCGAGAAGTAATATCCGTATATCCGGTATTAGCAACAGCTGCCCCAGCATAATCATATACTGAAACAAGTTCGATAACATCTGAAACATAAAGTGATTGAGCTGTACCTGGTAATTTAACAACATTATTAGCTTGAATGGTTGTTTGACCTTTTGAAGCATAAACAATCACACCATTAGTATTAATCGATTCGCCTGAAGTGGTTTGAACTGTTGAGTTAGCAGATACTAATGTTTTTGTTTTTGCTGGACTACCAGAAGCTAATGAATAATCAATAGTAGCTACAATATTTGCAGTCATATTATTAGCATCCGTAATTGTTAATTTACGAGATGTTGTATTAACTGCTGTAATTTTATCAGCTGGAACAGTTTGACCTACTGTATATGGTGATGAACCAGCTGTTGTAACAATTACTTGATAGTTTTGTTGTCTAGCTGAAGTTGATGAAGCTGAGGTTATTGTTTCACCTGAAGAAACAGATAATGCTGGTGATTCAGATGCTACAAAAGTTTGTCCTTCATATAATCTACGATAAGAAAATGAAAAATCAGTAATTGTATTTTGTGTAATATAGTCTTCACCCAATTTAAATACAACAGGTTCATATGAAGCATCTGTTAAGAAAGCATCAGAATATGTTGAAGCTGCATCTTTAGAACGAGTATCAATATTAGCACCGCTTACTTTAGTTGTGCCTGATGTTACTCCTATAGATTCAATATCATTAAATTCAAAATCAATTGAAAATTGTGAAGTGCCATTTGCTGGCGTATTAACAAAACTTTCAGCCAGAGTTAGTGTTTGTGTAGCTGGAGTAAATCCTGTAATAAATTTTGGTGTTTCATTTGAACCGTTGCCATTGGTAATACGAAGTTTAGCACCCTTGTAAGCATCGGTTACGGAAGAATAAGCATAGCCTGCTGTGAGATTACCAAGTGTAATGGTTGAGCTAGTGGCTGTATTAACATTACCTGTAATTGAGCCAAGGCTTATATCAAATAAGAATGTCTTATAAGCATAGGTTGATGAATTAGATGTATTTGATGCAGAATCAAATGACATGGATTTAACACGAGCCGTACCAATTTTTGTATTAGTAATTGAAGCTGTTGATGTTAAATTAATTGAAGCATTAGGCACACAATGCAAATCAACAGAGGTTAAAGCATTGATTGGTAATGAACCAAAATGATTTGTCGTATAAACAAAATTACCGTAGTCGGCCGTTAATCGTTTATTTGCAACGGCTTCTGTGGTGCGAGGTTTAGCAACAGTCACGGTTGTTGGTGCAATTGTTTCAAATTCATAGCCATACACATAAGCTTTACCTGGAGATAAAATAACATCCATGTTAGCTGTATTTGAAGTATTGGTTTGTAATGAAATTGTAAATGGTTTGACTGTATAGTTACCAGATTCATCGTATGTTCTACGAGCAAAGGTATCTTCTAATACGGAATAAATTGGAAAACGAGCATTACGAGTAAGAGTTCCAGATTCAACACGAACTAATTCAATAAATTGAGTAGTGTCAGTAGAAGCTAAAGAACGAGTATTTAATACTAAATCAATTTTAAAACGGTCTGAACCAGGTGCTTGGTAATTAGAAGCATCTTGAGCTGGGTCTAGTAGTGAAGTATCTGAAGTTGATTGAATTGTTGATTCAGTAATTTCAAAACCAATTCTTGCATTGGCTGTTGTATTAGTATATTTTGATGTTGCTATTGTTTGTGCAGCTGTTTTAATGAAATAACCATCATAGAAAAATACACCTTCATTAACCGAAAATATTTGGCCAGAACCTACACCTGAAGTAGAAATGTTTGCTGAAGTTGGTGATGATTCATAGGTAAGAATTGTATCTCCAGGAACAAATGCGGAACCATAAAGTTGTTTAACTAATAAAGTTTTTGGGTCACCTGTACCAGAATCAGCATCATAAACTTTAATAACTTCGGCACGCTTTGTTGGAGTTGAAATGCTATCAACAATGGTAGCACCAATAAAATTATTGGCAGTAACAGCTGAACCAGCATAAGTTGAATCTAATTTAAGATAGGTAGCATCTTGTAGGAATGTTTGGCCGCCAGTAACCACAGAGCCATTTTTAAAAATATGATTACCAAATCGTTCAACTTGTTTTTGAACAATTGATTGGAGTTGAGTTAGTTCACGGGCTTGAACAGCATATCCTGGTTTAAACAACATGCGAAGAAATTTCTTATCTTCATCATAATCATCATAGTATGGATTTGCATTAAAATTAGTATTGATACTCATTTAATTCCTCTAAAAACTAACAACAAGTTTAATATTTTCAGCTTGACCGTCTATTCTTTGTGTCTTGGAAATATTCTCAACATACACAAAATCACCTGAATAAGGCTGAAATTCAGGATTAATTTTAGAAACTACTGTTCTTGATGTGCCTGAAGTAGCACCAATTAAAACAGTACCGGGAAGAATAGTTCCCTTAACTCTACTCAATTTTAATAGATTTGCTGTTTGAGCATTAACATAACCAATAAAACTTGCATTACTTACAGAGCTTCCTTGATAGACAATTTCATCCAAAGCATAAACTGCTCCAGCAACAAGATTAATGTTTGTTGTCTGTGAAATGACAGAATTAGCTGTTGCATAAGTTACTGCTGAAGTATTACCGTATTTATGCGGATTTACAAGAAGTCCGTATTGACGGAATGTAGTATTTGAAGAAATTAAACCGCCTTCGGTCGAATCAATTTCACCAATACGAGTAGCCACCATAATATTTGAGGCACCTAATTCTTCAGCTGGATTATAAGCATGACCATATTTTGGTGGAAGTATTGCACGAGCATTTGCAGAAGTGCCAGACCCATAGATATACACATTGGCAAAACTGTATCCTGTACCAATGGTCGAAACTGTGATATTTGAAACATTGTTACCACTCGATAGTGCAGCCGTAGCTATAGCACCTGTTCCATCTCCATAGATATAAACACGAGTTGAGATTGTAAGGTTATTACCTGTTCCACCACCATTAGCTGTAACAGCTGTTGAAAGTGTGATTCTACTATTTAAAGTATCAACCGAAGAAATATATGAGCCAGCAAAAATACCTGTTCCCGTTACTGACATATTGGCAGATACATTTGAAGTATTAGCTAACTGGAGAGTTGAACACCCTGTGGCAAAAGCTGAAACTGTGACAATACGGTTATAGTAACCTGAACCAGAAGCTGTTACAATAATTGAAGCTAATTCTCCATCAATCACATCCGTATTACTTACATTATAATCAAGTTGATTTGTTGATATTGGAGCTGGAACCCAATCAGTTGTCAAAAACTTATTTGATGGTTTGACATTATACATGTATTTCCAAATATACCCATCGGCAGTAGCAATATTACCGTTTGATGTTGTATAATCACCTGTAGGCTGAACGGTAGAATTGGCAGAGTAGTTATTTGAAACACATTTATATACATCACGATTAGTTGTAATAACATACATCGGTTTCAAATTTTGTGATGTATTGGAACTCAATAAAACAGCTGGCGATAGGGTATCATCATATTGGCGGAATTTTGTGTTTCCAGACCAGTTAATTCTTGGGGTAACTAATTCGATATCATTGGCAGTTAAGCGCTTGGCTGCATATGAATTATCCCATACCGTTTTTTCGGTACTTATTGTGTCGGCTATTGAATCGGGTGATGATTCGTTGGCATAGGCAATATGATTGCCAATAGAAATATATAGAACTGGATCTGTGGCGCCTGAATTATATAAAACATTACGCCAGAGTTTGGCTGTATTGTAACCTAGTTTTTTAGAAGTTATTGATGGCATAGTCTTTATTTATGTTATTATAATAAGAGTTTGTGCAGTTGCTGTTGAAGTAAATGCAGAATTAACAGAAAGATTGGTATTACTTACAATACTACTTATGGTTCTAATGATACCATTGATAGCAATATTTGAACCTATTGTAAAGATATTTTGAGTATTAGCAATATTAAATTTAGTATTTGTACCAGTTATATAAATCGAAGCGTTTGCAATATTCACGGTACCAGAAATAGTATTACCTGAAGTTGTTGAAACACTAATTGTATTGGCGTTAAAGGAAGCCAATTTATTTAAATCAGCATAATTTACCATACCAGCAGGATGCAATAAGTTTTTCAATACAGATTTGTATTTTGAAAATTCTGTTTCTGAAGATGTGATATAGGCATAGTCAACATAATAATCACGGCCTTGTAATTTTCTTTCGGTTGAAGAAAGTATAGAATCTGAAGTAATCCATCTTCCAGGAAGACTGTTATAAACATCATCAATTTCAGCTACTGCCGTGGCTAATCCGTTGCCATATCCTGTTAAAGTAATTTGTGGAATAAATGTATAATTCATACCACCATCAATCATTCGAATACCAAGAATTGCTCCTGGTGGGTCTGAACCAACAAAAGGAGTTAATGTTTCACCATCACTCATTATGGATAAAATTTGAACATTAGCGCCCGTAGCAGAAACATTTGAAGATGAGACTGTTAAACTTGGGAAATTATCTTGGATATAACCTTGACCACCAAGTAAATATATTCCATCTCTACCAACTTTTTTATTGGTTGCAGATGCTGTCCAATTAACATTTACTGTTGCATGAGTTGAATTTGAGATGGCATTAATATATCGTATTTCATTATTGACAGTAATTTTGTCATTTACACGAATTTCAGTTCCAAAATAAGTTCCTGTTCCAACAATTTGACCAGTATTATTGGTGATATTTGCGGTACCTGAAACACGAGATGTTTGAATTTCAATTTGTGTGATTGCGCCATTAGATGCACCAACAGTTTTAACAGCTCCAGCTGCACCTCTTCCATATGTTTTATCTGGATTTGTACCAAATACAATTTCATCACCAACTTGATATCCTGTGCCACCTGAATTTATTTTAAATCTTCCAATTGAACCAAATTTTCTGATTGAATATTTTTCAGCACCAGCTAAGAATGTTGCACCATAAGCATCAAGTGTTGGTATTGTGAATACGGAAGTATTTGATACTGAAATTAAAACATTGGTAATTGGACCTAAATCAGTCATTGTGAGAGTAGTAAGTGCATCAGCAATAACTGTTGATGTATTTTCACCACCAGAAATGATTGTTGATGGAAATCCATAATCGGCTGATGAAATGAGTGTGCTTGAATAATTTGAAATTAGGTCGGTATTTACATAGAATGTATTTGATGTTGAATTAGCTACTCCTGTAGTATCAACTCCATTAATAAGTATTTCTAAATTGCCAGTAAATACTCCATTCACCAATACATTACCACCAATAGAAAAACCAGCACCGCCATTAGTAAGTGTAATTGAATCAATAATTCCTGATACAGTATTTGAAACAAAAGCCGTTGCATCTAAACTTGCACCACCACCAGTTACAATTACAGGGTCACCAACATTATAACTAGCACCTTTATTTACCACAGTAATACGATTGACAATTGAGAAAGTATCTACTTGAACATTTAATATTCCTGCTGATATTCCATCGGGGTCAACTACATTAGCTTGTAATACTTCACCATTGATAAAATTACCTGTAAGTGTTTTAGAATTAATAAAGATTTCAATTGGAGCACCTAAATTTGTTCCGTCAGTAATAATTCTTTTTACAGCTTTTTCAATAATGGCTGTAGCGCCAGATGTTAGGCCTGTTATTAAAACACCACCAGAATATATTGGATTTAAAAATACGGTATCAAAATTTAAATAATAAACCTCAATGGTTGAATTAGCAGCTGGAGGGCTATTAAAAATTACATAACGGTCATCTTGAAATATAAGATAATCATTAGATGCTCCAAATGTTTTTAATACGCCATTCACATAAACTTCAATTTCGCCTTCAGCAACTTCTTGAGCCAATCTAAATTGCGTTTTGATTCCATTACCTTCATTAACGGTACGAATATTATCTTCAATTTTAAGAATATTATCAACAGTCCATTTACCATCTGAAACTCTTAATACTGAATTTTTTGGAAGAATAATGTCAACTTCATCATTAAAAAGCATTCGAAATAATAACTTAAATGATTTCTCATTACCTTTGGCGAGATATAATGGTAATACATTTTTAATAAGGAATGCTTTATCTATCTGAACATCTTTAGGTAAAAGTGTTGCATAGGTATTAAAGAAGTTATTTTCAAAATCAGCAATAGATTCATCGACATCGGAAATATATCGTAAATCTTTAGCTCTTTGTGTTAAATCGTTTAGTTTTGTTCCCTGTTTTGTTTCAAGGTATTCATAATAAGCTTCAAGGAAAGTTATGAATAGGGGATATTCGTCCCGAATAAATTCAGGAACCTGACGATTAACAAGTAATGAGGTTTTTAAATCAGACATTAAACAGTTTCAAGTGTAGTTACAATGGATGTTGGGTCGTCTTCATCAATTGTAATAATAGTATTACGAACTGATTGTATAATTCCTTTTTCTGATTCAATTGTTAATCTAATAAATCCATCATCAGAGCTTATACTTCTAACATTAATATCATTCAGCGTAACAATACCATTATCATAATCAATTGTTCCAGCCGTAGAATCAACAATTTGTCTTTCAGCATTAGTGTCATAGTAAATAGTCCTAAGCACACCGGTTCTTGAATCAATTACAGCATCTCCCGTGGCACCATAACCAGAGCCGCCAGTTATTGTTACGACAGCACGAGTATAATCAATACCACGATTTGTAATGTTTACACTTTGCACAGAACCATTTACAATAACAGCTTCAGCTTGTGCGCCTGTGCCATCACCAGTAATTGTGACAGTTGGAGTTGTTGTGTATCCTGTTCCTGGACTTGTTACATTGATTGAAGAAATACCTGAATAAGATTGTGGAATTTCATCGAGAATAACTGTTCGAGCTACACCCTGTGAATCATTCACCACAAATTCAGTTGAGGTAAGTTTGTTGGTAATTGTACCACGATGAATAGGAACATTAAACTCAATTGTATAATTTTGAGAAGTAGCTAATGTTGGCTCAAATCTTTTTTGCACACGAACAATGGCTTCAGAACCAATGATAGCATTATTATCGGTGCCATCAACAGTATCTTGCATTTTTGAAAGAACAAATTTAGCACCAAATTTATTTAATTCAGAATCTCGGTAACCTAATACAGCTGACCGAATGGCATTTTTAATTGAGGTAACAGTACCTGTTGTTTTTGTTGGGTCATATTGCACTTTATTTTCAACAACCAAATAGAGATATTCTGGATCAACAATTGCAGTTTTAACAGTTACGATAGCTTTAGGAGTAATAATTTCATCAATGATTCTTGTCTTTTCACTTTCAGAAATATAAAAGCCAGCATAGGGTTTTAATGAAACAAATACTTTACCATAAACAGGAGGAATATTGTCTTCTCCACCCCAAACTGAAACTGATTCAAGTGTTGGATAATTATTTAAAATATATGATTCATAATCTTTAAATGATACTAAACGATTTTGTGCTGAAAATTGAGCCACGGCTGAATATTTAATATCATCAACTGATTCACGGTCAGCTCCACCAGCAGCAGCACTTAATGGAGTAATTGTAAAGTTAGTTAATATATTACCCAATGAATCTGTAACACCGGCTGTTGCTACAAAGTTATTGGCTTTATTTCCAGCTGTTCCATTTGTAAGTAAGTAGGTGGCCGTTACAATTGCACCATCAGATAAAGATTTACCAACAACATCATTACCAAAATAAATTTGATATCTGCCATTTCGTTCTTCTTGCAAGAAAAATACTTCCGATGAAGCTGTCACTTCAAGAACATCGGTCACTTTAGTATAAACAGTTGATGCTGTATTTGCGGCTGATGGTTGAACAGTAACCTTTATTGTTGTGGTATCAATATTAGCATCAGGTATCGTAAATACTTGTTTTGGATTTGAAGCTGAATTATGTGTAAAATTGTATGAGATTAATTGACCTTCATAAATTGGAATACTACTAAAAATAAAATTAGTACCTGTTTTTGAAACAGAAATATCACTTATGCCATTATCCAATAAAACAAAATTATAGGCCTTTGAATCAATTTGATTTGATAGGAATGTAAATCCTTCAGATAGTGTCAATGTAGCTGGAGTATATGATGTTGAATCAACAACAAATTTAATATAAGCTACGGGTGCTCGTGTTGAGTGTGGAACATAATTTAATACTTTGGCATGTGAAACAGCCGAATCTCTCAATAGTGCCGTATCCAAGAAAGCCTCATTGGCCACCATATTAAGATAGTAGGCATTATAGTGTGTATTATAAGCCAACAAATCAATCAGCACAGAAAGACCAGCACCATCAAAGTCATAGTCTGTAAATTCTGATTGTTGATTTAGAAATGTTTTTAAATTGGACTTGATTGTATCAAAATCGAGCTCAGTCACTCTTAAGCGGTCTGCCATTTTATCTAATTCTCTCTAAAAAGAAATTAATCGTAATTGGGTTTGCATTATTAATCACGAAAAATTCAAGTGTTACTTTATAACCATTATTATCTGGATCAGCTGCAGCTGTTACTTTTGAAACTTGAACTCTAGGCTCAAAGTTTTCTACCGTTTCAGTAATTTCTCTTTCAATCTGTGCGGCCGTTATGGCATCTACATTTTCAAATAAAAGACGGCGTATATTACTTCCAATTTCTGGTTGGAAAGGTCTTTCATAGTGGTTTGTTAAAACCAAATTCTTAACTGAATTAATAATCGCATATTCATTTTTATGTGTATTAATATCTTTACGGATTGGATGAATGGTAAAATTCAAATCCAAATCTCTAAAGGTTCGTGTTGAGTTTATATCTACTGTAGCCATATTCTATTTATTCAACCTCCCGCAAAAACATTTGATGAACCAGAGGATATTGTGTGGCCCGAATATTCATCTCCTATCCTACCAACACCTTTTCCATTCACAAAAACAGATGATGAAAAACTTGTTAATGCAACTACATGGGATACGCAAATTATACCGGATGGTATCAAGTGTGTTTGGCATAAATCTCCGTCCCTAACTGCTCCAATACCATTGACATTTACAGTAGAAGAACCTTGGTCGGTTACTGTGGTGCCATCGCATCCATGATTGGTTGCAATCGTATCTGTTCCACTTTTTCTTGCTATAGCTGGCATATTAATTTAAATCTATTTTAGGAGCAGTAAATTTCATATTACCACCAGAATTTATGGTACATGTCCCACCAATATCAGCTTTGAAATTACCACCAACAGTCATGGTGGCATTACCGCCAATATCAACAATTGAATTACCATCAACATATACGGTAACATTACCCTTAACATAAACCTGTTCGTTACCAATAATGACTTCAAACTTATCTTTTTGTATGCGTTCAGCACGGTCTCCAGCAGGTCCCCATTCAACATATGAACCCGACCTATGGTACAAGTGTATTCTTTCAGAATCTTTTGTGTCATCGAACTCTAGGGCGTGTCCTGATTCACTCTCATATACATTGTTATATGGATATTTGGCATTATAATATGGGTCTGGCTCAACTTTACTTGCCTTCTTGGTTTTCTTTTGGGAAACAATCGAATCATCAATAGATTCGTTTCTTGCCAAGCGTGAAGTTGTTGGTTCATCCAATTTTCTTGGATAGCCAGTTTGTGTTTCATTTGGTTTAACGGGAGCTGAAGTAAGTGCATCACCTGTTCTTGGGTCTGAAAATGCTTCTTGTGCATTTGCAGCCTTCAATGGAATACTTGGAAATGAACCAAGCATAACTGGTTCTTGTGCATTTTCTCCATCAATAAAGAAACCAAAAACCATATCACCTTCTCTAGGTGCATAAGGACTTGGATTATTAATTGGTAAACTTGGTGTAGCCCATGGTAACATATCTGTCGGTAAGCGCATTTTATCTTCAGCATGCCAACCAATACATCTTACACGGCATCTTCCCATCTTTAATGGGTCTTGTCGGTCTTCAACAACACCTACCCACCAGATGAATCCGTTT
>Ga0114979_10003476_pt1 | contig 10568 bp, 20 predicted proteins | sample S_140625_EF_Meta_FD_87315 | JGI IMG/M metagenome (GOLD analysis project Ga0114979, IMG submission 87315) | Freshwater microbial communities from Lake Simoncouche, Canada to study carbon cycling - S_140625_EF_MetaG | ecosystem: Environmental > Aquatic > Freshwater > Lake | place: Lake... | reverse complement strand
TAATAACTGAAAATGGGTTTAAATACAAAGGAGAACTTATTGAAGACAAAGGAGAAATATATCAACTATTCAAAAATTATCTTACTTCTTGTCAAAGAGAAATATCAGAGAACCACTAAAGAAGAACTAATAGAAAAATTTAGATTATGACACCACAAGATGAAGCACAAAATTTATATAAAAAATTTATGCATATTTTACCTTTAGATGTAGATAAAAGAGAAATTCAAGAATGTGCATTGGTTGTAGTAAATGTAATACAATTAAGATGTATAGATGAAGAAACACAGCATAAAGCATATAAGTATTGGGAACTAGTAAAACAAGAAATAGGAAAATTATAAAATATGGCAACAATTATAGACCCACCATCAGGGTGGAAGTATGGATTTCCTAAAGAAATACCACAAGAAATAATTGGAAAAGGTGAACTTCCTTTGATAACTTGGCTTGTTCAAGAAGGTTATCCTCAATCAGAAATAGATGCATTAGGAGAATATTTCCATTGTAGATATTGGTTTGAACCAGATGAAGATATCAAGTAAACTGTGCATAAAACTTGACATTCTTGTCTCAAATATAGTAGATATTTGGGACGAAACTTGTTACCTTTTTAAGGAAATTAGTAACATATTATATCTAAATTGTCAGCTTAAACCTGACATAAATCTTATAGAAGATGAGTAATGACAAAGACACATACTCTTTAGCTAAAGGCTTACATCATCTGAATATTGCTAAACAGTATTTTGAGGATGTAAAGATGGGCTGCACAGGAGATGTAAAGAATACGTTTAATGGTTATGTAAATAAATGTGATTGGATACTTAACAACGTATTTGATAAACTTGATAATGAAAAACGTAAAATATATAAAGAAGAATTGTCTGACTCACTAAGCATAGATTCTATTAATGATCAGCTTATGATGCTGGACAACACTCAACGAAGCCAGATAGAAGAACTACTGGAAGCAATTGTAAAAGGTAAAAGAGTAACCATAAAAATAGATGACTAATGGAAAGAGCTATTGTAAAATTCAACAATGGAAACCTAGCTGTTCTATGTTCTTATTGTCATAAGATACTTAAGACAGCAAAAGAACTAACTAATGATGAACTATTTTTAGTTTTAGGAGAAGATAAAAACCATCTTCCTGCACAATATTGTGAACAATGTAAAGAAAAACAAAATGGAACAACCAACAACACCTCCAGTTGATGAAAGAGATGAAGCTTTTCAACATCTTAGAACTTTGATAGTAGAAGCTCCATTAAAATCAGATTATAAAATTGATTTATTAAATGCATTAAGTGCATACATAAAAGCATTAAACTAATTATGGAAACAGAAATAAAAACAAAGGTTACAGAAGCAGAAGAAATCTTTTGCTTTTATAAATTAGGTAAAGAAGGTTCATATATGACCTTTCTTATAGAAACTATTTTTAAAGCAGATGATAAACATCAAGCTAAGATTGCTAAGGGTTATCCTGAACTTGTAGGAGTAATCCAAAGATATGGTAACGAGAAAGGCTATTGGAGTAATCTAGTAGATAGATGGAATAAAGAATATCCAATGTTAAAACTAGTAGCATGAGTCATCCTTATCACCACAGCATTTCCTCTGCTAAGAAGCATGGAGGTAAATGGGAAGATTATATAAAAATACACAACTGGTTTGATGAGACAAAAGCTCATTACCCAGACATGAGACATAGAGCCCTACGTCACCATGCAGAAGGTATTTTCTGGTGTGAAGACAAGTTTGGTATTGTTATAGAAAACTCTGATGGTAAACTAGTTCCTACTAGAACCATAGCTGAACAACATCTTATGGAAGACATAGGACGTATACCAACTATAAAAGACTATCTAGATTGTATGTCACAAGAAGGATGGATGTATAAACCAGGAGAAGGTAGAAAGATGCTAAGAGAAATAGCAGATGAAAAATTAGATCACGTAACAAGACTTTAACTATGACATCAATCAAAAGAAAAGATTATACTCTTTTATTAGGAGAAAATGCATGTGAGTTATTTAAATATTTTAACGTTAAAGAAATACATGGTTTAAACTATGTGGATTGTATAAGTTATAATAACACTCCTGAAGATGCATACATAGCAGGGCTAACTAATAAAAGTCCAATAGATGGTTCAGACTTTTGCTTTATTAATCTTCAAAGATGTAATAACATTGTAGATACAATACTATTAGTAAATCATGAGATGATGCATTTAGCTTTAGAACTATTTAACTATAATCTTCATAAAGAAGAAGAGATTATTACGTGGGCTGAAAATGAAACAAGATATGTAATTGAACATTTAAAAACTAAACATGGAAAACAAATCAATTGTACATTGGTGCAAAACTCTGCATGAAGCAGGTAATGAACTTACTATGAAGTGGGAAGGTGGAGGAGATAGTGGATGGATATATTTTGAAATAGATGGTGAAACAACAGACAATGAGTATACAAGAGCTCTTATAGATGTAATGGATGATATTCTTGACTACGGAAGCTGGGCTGGTGAATTTAATGCCAGTGGAACAGCTGTATATGATCCAAAAATTAATGGTTTTGTAGGTACAGACTTCTATGGTGAAGATGAAAGTGAAGTGCTAGATGCAAACTTTACTATAAGAATTCCTAAAAGTTTTTGGTTCACTACATTCCATGTAGAAGTAGAATGTAACTATGATGAAGGATCAAATGTAGCTGCAAGTTTTCTTGTAAAAAATGGCTTTTTAATTGATAAACATTCAGATTTTTGTACTAACTTACAGCAAGATTTAGCAAAAGATTTTGATGATCTTTTTAATAACTATCCATCAGATAATGGTTATGTTTTCAGAAGTTCTACAGATAGTTGGATACTAGAAAGAAATGAAGCTGTAGAAGATGGTGATGATTTAGTATTTAAAATAAACAAAGTGGAAATTCAAGTTACCACTGAAGATGAAAAAGCTATAACACTAGAACTAGATGAAGAAACAGCAGGAGCTATTGATGAACAATTAAATGATTTAGAAGATGAAAATTGATTATGCAAAACAAACTTATATAGTTAATGGTAGAGAAGGGTTTGATTTAAGTACAGCCCTTAAACTTTGGAAGACAAAGTATCAAGATGATTATAGAGATTTTCAGAAAGCAGTAATTACACATGAAAGTCTAAATGACTTTGAAGAGTTTGTATCTAGTATGTGGCCTCTTATAGAAACAGTTAGTATACAGGATGCTTTAATACAAGAAAACACAGAAGACAGACGTGTATACTTTGATGCTATTGGTATAGAGAAATTGTTCAAGTCATTAGACCCAAAGCTTTTAGATAAACAAACTATCAAAAAGAAAAGAACTAGATGGGATGATGAGTTTAATGAATATACACATGAATTTGAAGATGTGTATGAGCTTTATGAAATACAAGCTACTAAAATGTTTACTAAAGACAGATGGGGTAATGAACCTAGAGATCATATCTATGCTGTAAGATGTTGGTGTACCACAACTAATAGAGAGTATTGGTTGTATGTACCAAAATGGGCAGCATTAGGGGAAAGCTGGTGGTCATCTAGTGAAGATGAAAGAGCTAAAGCAGATGCTATCAGAGCTATAGCATGGACAGTAAGACTAGATGTTCCTATTGGACATGTAGACAGGATTTACAGACAAGGTGATATTATAGTGGCTAAGATCAAAGAAGAGATTACTCCTGATACACTATCAGCACTACCATATCATCTTGGTAAAGAAGATTATTTACAATTAATGTATTCAGAAACCTAAAAATTATGGCAACAAAACTAATTGGTCAAGTAGCAGTTGATTCAGGTCAGCTTCTACTATGTGACCCATGTTATATAGACAGTCAATGGGAGAAAGAAGACTTTGAAGACTTCAGAACTTACCAACACAAAGACACAGGTAAAGAACTTACTTATAGAATAGATTTTAGAAACTATGCAGAACCTATAGAAGCTTATGGTGGAAAGAATATGAATGAGCTTATAGAAACTGGTGAATGGGAAGATGTACCAGGTCCTAACGTAACACATCCATTTAGTTATAATGCATGTGCTCATGCCACTCTATCAGAAGATGGACATGGTGAAATTAGATTTAAAAATGGAAATACTGGTGCTGGTGTAGCATTCAGTACAGCATTTGGAGATGGTATGTATCCAGTGATTGCACATTATATGCCTGACGGTACACTAAGAAGTGTAGAAGTATTATTTCAGAACGATGATGAAGAAGAAATAGATGACTATTATGAGAACCAATATGGAGATAAAAATATTCCTAACAATTAAAAATAAAAATTATGCCTAGAGGTAAAAAAACAGCAACACCAGTTCTTACTCCAGTAGAACAAGAACTAAAAGGACTTTATTCATCTCAACACGATGACACAGTAACTTTGTACAAAGATTTAGCCAAGCTTAAAGATTTGGTAAATTCAGCATTAAGACATGTAGGCTTTATTGATGAATGTGATAATTTAGCAGAAGCTGCATTTAAAGCAGGTAGAGCTTATGGTCCATTAGATGAAGTTAATGACAAACTTGAAAGCATGTTAGAAAGTTTGTATGAAAATGAAGATTTTAACTTTGATCATTGGGAAGATATAAACGATTAATATTATGGAAGAATTAATAATAGTTGGAATAGTGGTACTAGTTAGTCTATTTGCTATCTGTGTATATTCAATAATAGATTTTTTTAAACAAATAAATAACATAAAATGAATAAAGCTAAAAGAATTGTTCTTGGTGAAGGAGAAATCATCGGACACAAGCATATTCTAGAGTCTAAGAAAGACATGGAATATACAGAAAGTACAGACAGCATTACATTTATGCTTAATGACATGGGTATATTAACTCATGATGAGCATGATAAGATGGTATTTCCTAAAGGAAAATATAGATCGTACAATCAAGTGGAGTTTAATCCATTTGACAATACAGTACAGAGAGTATTTGACTAAAAGCTTACAGCCCCAGAATGCTGAATAAAGCCTTGTACCCTTGCCTCAGGGTTGGTGTAGACATAGGTTACTTGCACGTTGTGTAGCATACTAACTGGGGGATTGTTTTCATGCATAACAAAGTGACCAGGGGGGTTTTGCTAGTTGTACCAGAACAATTGGTATTTTTTATTATGACAAAAAGAGATGACATCCAGAAAGAAGCTCTGGAAATAGCACATAAACATAAACGTTGTGGTCTTGGGATAAGTATGGGTGTTGGTAAGACTTTTATTGGACTTAAATACATTGATGATTTACAGGGGAAAAATATGAGAAAGTTAAAGGTGCTCGTTGTAGCACCTAAACTTTCCATATTTAAATCTTGGGAAAGTGATGCTGTTAAGTTTAACATAGATATTACCAATATAGAGTTTAGTACATATCTCTCTTTATATAAACAAAATCCACACGTCTATGATATAGTTGTATTAGATGAGTGCCATAGTTTACTAAATAGTTCTATTACATTTTTAGAAATGTTTACAGGTAGAATATTAGGACTAACGGGTACACCACCTAGACACTATAATTCTGAAAAAGGACAGCTTGTATTCAAGTATTGTCCTATAATGTATAAATACACCACAGATGTAGCTGTAGATGATGACATTCTTAATGACTATAAAATTATAGTGCATAAAATGAATTTATCTATAGAAAATACAATTGAGGTGAAGCTCAAAGACAAATCATTCTTTACATCAGAAGCTAAGAATTATGCTTATTGGACTCAAAGAATTATGGATTCTATGAGTAAGAAGCAAACACAGATATCTGCAATTATGAGAATGAAGGCTATGATGGAATTTAAAACAAAAGAAAAATATACAAAAGATCTTCTATTAGATATAGATGATAAATGTATAGTGTTTTGTAATACACAAGATCAAGCCGATCAAATGTGTAAATATTCCTATCATTCTAAAAACCCGGACTCAGAAGATAACTTACAACAGTTTAAAGAAGGAAATATATCAGAACTTAGTTGTGTATTACAATTAAGTGAAGGTGTAAACATTCCAGAGTTAAAATCTGGTGTAATTATGCATGCATACGGTAATGAACGTAAAAGCTCTCAACGTATAGGCAGAATGTTAAGACTTAATCCAACAGAAACATCTGTGATTCATATACTATGTTATAAGAACACTGTAGATGAAAAATGGGTGGAAGAAGCTCTTAAAGATTTTGATGAATCAAAGATTAAATATTTTGATGTATGAACCATTTAAACGGTAAATATAAAAAGGAAAGAGGAATTCTAAAACCTCTCACTATAGGATCTATGAAACAATATGAATTGTTTGTATCTAGAATACCTGATGGAGCTGTGGTAGAATTTTTCTATGAAATACAACATGATGATGGTACTTTACCACAACTGGCTAAGCTACATGTAATGTTAAAAGAATTGGCTACACATATAGGAGAGACATCAGAGAATATGAAACTCTTAATTAAAGATAGAGCTGGATTGTGTATAGCAAGAGAAGTGAGTGGTAAAGAATACTTTCTAGCTAAATCATTTGGTGATTGTTCTAGAGAAGAACTTTCACTTGCTATACAGGCAGCTATTGAGATTGGAGATCAAGTGGGATTTATTCTCCACTAATTTTATCTATGTCTTCTTCATATACAAATCCTTGAAGTATTCCTTCCTCTTCAATACTTTTTACAAGTAGAGATAGTGTAAATACAGTGTTCATCCAAGGTTCTGTTAATTCCTCTTTTTTTTCTATTAGACTGTGAAGCTGTGCTAAATCTTCTTCTGTTTTACCAGCTGATACATCTAATAAAGCATCTTGCACTCTTCTTATGAAGGCTGTACCCATTTTAAGTGTAATTATAGCATCAGGTTTAAGCATTTTTATTTTATTACTCATAGTATATATTTTTGTAACAAATTTAAATAAAAATTGTGACAGAGCAAATTAATATTGAAGAAATTAAACAAAAACTTATAAATAAGTTGGAGCCGTCTGGATGGACTACAAAGCTTAGAGGTTTTATAAAAAGCTCTGACTTTGATAAGATTATTCAAACACTCTACGATCAGAGACAACAAGGTAAACGATTCACTCCTCCACTAAAGACAGTGTTTACAGCATTTGAAAAATGTACTGTAAAAGATTTAAGAGTTGTTCTTATAGGACAAGACCCCTATCCTTATATAAACGTGGCCGATGGAATGGCTTTTAGTTGTAGTAATACAGGTAAGGCACAAACCAGTCTTAGATTTATATTTGATGCTATAGATAACACTGTACATGATGGTGTACATAATATTGTACATGATCCCAATCTTTCTAGGTGGGCAGAACAAGGTGTACTCCTTCTTAACTCAGCTCTCACATGTGAGATAGATAAAGTGGGAAGTCATTATGGTATATGGAAAGATTTCATATCATATCTTATAGACATGTTAAACTTTACAGACAGTGGTTTAATATTTATTTTGCTTGGTAAGCAAGCACAAGAATTAGAAAGTCTTATAGGACCTAATCACTATATTCTTAAGGCTTCACATCCTGCATCAGCAGCTCATAATGGAACTAACATGTGGGATTGTAATGATGTATTTAATGAAACAAATAGAATAATAGAAAAGAGTAACGGTTCAGAATTTAAAATCAATTGGTAAACAATCTAAAAACAAAAACATGGCAGTAAAAAATGTAGACCTTACAGTGTCTCAATTAGTAAATGACCTTAACGAAGGATTCACATGGCTTAAGAAAGATGATTTAGGTTATGGTTCTATAGAAGAAAAATATAATGCTAATCCAATTGATATAGCAAAGATTAGAAAACATCCAGCTTTAAAAGATGCAGAGACTACAATTACTATCTTTAACATTATAGACGACACTAAGAATGAGAACACCACCAGTACCAAAGGATCTAGCTCTAACAGGTCAAACAATACAGTGGAGAGGGAAGTGGCTGTATTGGATGGTAACATCACAAGAGTGGATGCCCCTACCAACGAAGCAGCAGACATCTTTGCCAACCTTTAATCAAGCACATTTGGATATGTCAAAACAATTAAATAGACCTAGTCCTACAGATAGTGCTACATGGTATGAACAAGGTACAATTAAACAAGGTAATGATGGAAGAATGTACACCATAAGTGTAGGTAATAATGGTGTACATAGATGGTTGCCAGCACCACATAATTTATATAGTTCAGTAGAAATTAAAAGTTCTAAACATCCTACATTTTACAGTCAAGCACCTTCTACACAACAATATAAATTTAAAGTGGGAGATACAGTAAAAGCAGTACAACATGGATTAGGAGTAAGTCCAGAAGATGTTGGATTAACAGTAGAAATTATAGAAACAGGATATTACTCAGGTAAACCAGGATATAAAGTGGAACCTCCTATAGGAAACAGTTTAAAGTTTGCTAATGGAGATTATTATGCATATGATGGTTTTATAGAAGAACGAACATTTGAATTAGTAGAAACATTTCAAGATGGAATAGATGATATTATTAAACAACATTTAAACAAAACCCCCCGTAAAATGGCAAAGACAAAGTCTATTACAAAGAGAAACACTCAAGAAGTGAGAAACATTGAAACTTCCTTAATCAATAAGGAAGAAGTTTTCAAAATGCTAGCACTAGCAGAAGCTACAGGATTACCATTATTATTGGTAGGAAATCCAGGAGTAGCTAAAACCAAAACTATTATAGAATATGCTAAGGCATGGTTGAACAAAGATGGTAAGATGACTGCAGAAGATTTTGCAAACAAGATTTATGTACTAGAGACTGACGAGGGTACTAAAGCATCAGAGATTAAAGGTATTCCAGACTTAAGTAAGTTATTCACTGATAACAAGTATGAACTTAGCACTCCTATTGCAGATGCAGAGATTGTAGTAATCAATGAGGTGGACAAAGCTAGTTCAGCTATCAGAAATGCTATGTTGGGTGTAATGAACGAGAAGTTCTTATTCAATGGTAAGCATAAAATCCCATGTAAATGGAAATTATTTGTAGCCACTTGTAATGAAATTCCTAAAGAAGAGACAGGTTCTCCATTCTGGGATAGATTTATGTTGAAGATGACTGTAAACCGTGTAACTGCAGGTGAACTTGTAAAATATTATGAGAAAGGTGCTAGAGACTATCGTGAGAAATTCACTATTGGTATTCCTAATAAAGCAGAAATGGCTAATTTAGAAGTTCCAGTGAAGAAGATGGAGAAATATCTAGAAGTGGGTTATCAATCTAGTTCAGATCGTACTCTAACTTTTGTACCTAGTCTAACCAGAGCCGTTAGTTACATCTGGGATATTAGTATAGACAAAGCTTTAGTTAAAACTGCACAAATCATGATTGGTCAAACAGCTGGTTCTGAATTACAGAATAAGTTGATGAGCCCAGAAGTGAAGGCAGTGATGAGTAAAGTGGAAATGCTACGTTCTCACAGCACCAATGAATCTCTTGAACTAGCAATAGCAGAAATTGAGAGTTTGATTAATGCTTATACCAGTAGAGGTATTATGGATGAAGGACAAGTTGAAGAGATAGAAATATCTATGCAATATATCCTAGAGTCTCACCCTGCTCGTAAGGATTATCAATCTTCAGAAGAGTTTGATGCTATGTTAGATTCTCCTGAATCAGCATTCTAATAAACTAATTAATGGGGTACTAATTTTTGGTACCCCATTATTTTAAATTAATAATTATGGCAAGTAGTAAAAGTTACAAGAATGTATACACTATTCTTGAGAAAGTAAAAAAGGGAGAAATAGAATCCCATTATAAAAAAGGAGACAGTGGTCTTTTTGGTAAAGTAAATTTTTACAAAAAGCCAGATATTGTCACTCCTAATCTTCACTATCTAGATGAGCATAGAATAGATGCTATCATGAATGCTCATGTTAATAACAAAGATGACTTTAAAAGCAGCTATGATAAACTTAGAGGTACAGCTGCCTATAGAAAAATTCCAGATGGAAGTAAGCCGGATTATAATAAGTTTTATCAAGAAATTTCTGATATATACAGAACTAAGTTTCCTAAGCATTTGGCTAGAGACATCTTCAAGATGTATTACAATAAGATAGAAAGACTTGAGTTTGAAGATAGGGATGAAAAGAACCACACTAAGTTTAAATTCTTAGAAAGAGCTAACAATCCTGTAGGTAAAATCATGTCCGAGAACAGCCAGCTTAAATCTGCTGTATTTATGAAGAACATAGTTGGATATTATCTTACACAGCTTGCATTGTTAAAGTTTCAAGACGAAGAAGCTGCCAATGATATGATGAACAATCTTAAAAATGGTGGTGATGAGTTTACTAATGATAAGGTTCAGAAAGCTATGGATGGAATGTTAGACAGTAAAGCAGCTAAAGACATGTTGGAAGAAGCAATCAATGAGGCACAGAATACATGTAAAAGTCTTGATGGTGCAATGTCTGAAGAGCAGCAAGATCAAATGTTTGAAGCTGCTAATAAAGGAGGTAATGAAGCCGGTAAGATAGATGGTCAGTT
>Ga0114979_10003474_pt1 | contig 10572 bp, 13 predicted proteins | sample S_140625_EF_Meta_FD_87315 | JGI IMG/M metagenome (GOLD analysis project Ga0114979, IMG submission 87315) | Freshwater microbial communities from Lake Simoncouche, Canada to study carbon cycling - S_140625_EF_MetaG | ecosystem: Environmental > Aquatic > Freshwater > Lake | place: Lake... | reverse complement strand
TTGTTGGCTTTATCGCTGGCGTCACTGCACCCGCAGGCAAGCGCATGGGCCACGCCGGTGCCTTGATCTCTGGCGGCGCCGACACAGCCGATGCCAAATTGGCCATCATGGAAGAATGCGGTTTCAAAATTACCCGCAATCCTTCCGAAATGGGCCGTTTGCTGAAAGCCATGCTGTAAGCACAAATACGGATTAGACGGGCGCCTCAAGCCCGTTACACTCTGCGCACAGAGTTTAAAGAGCGCTGATAACGGAAGTTGTCAGCGCTTCTTCCTTTTCTAATGCAGGAGATAAATCATGGAATTTTTGCAAACAAGCGAGTTCTGGATCGGCTTGATGAAGATCATTTGGATCAACATCATCTTGTCTGGTGACAACGCGGTGGTCATCGCTTTGGCGGCACGCTCGCTGCCTGAAGAACAACAGCGCAAAGCCATCATGTTTGGTTCTGGTGCTGCGGTTGTGCTGCGCGTCGCCCTGACAGTTGTCGCCGCCAAATTGCTCGAAGTGTCTTACCTGCAAATCGTTGGCGGCTTGTTGCTGTTGTGGATTGGCGCTCAACTCTTGAGCGAAGAAGACGAAGAAGAAGGTGGCGAGCCGACACAGTCCACCATGGGCGCGGCCATCCGAACCATTCTGATTGCCGACTTGGTGATGAGCTTGGACAACGTGATTGGTGTGGCTGCTGCTGCCAAAGGCAGCATGACCTTGCTGGTTTTGGGCTTGGCCATCAGTATTCCTTTGGTGGTTTTTGGCAGCTCCATGATGATCAAACTCATGACGCGCTTCCCCATTGTGGTCACCTTCGGAGCCTGTCTGATTGGTTGGGTTGGCGGTGAAACCATTGCCAGCGACGTGGCCTTGCGAGGCTTCGCAGAAGCCAATCCTTGGTTGCACTACACCGCAGCCGCTGCAGGTGCATTGGCCGTGTTGGCCATTGGCAAGTTCTTTCAAAAGAAGCACGCACATTCTGAAGAGAACTCAGAAGCCACTTGATTCAGCGCAAGCATTTGTGACCAAGCCGACCCTCTGTGGTCGGCTTTTTTACGGCCTAATGAAGTCCTTCGAGATAAAATTATTCTTTACCTAGGACCACCATGACAGCGCCTCGCTCCAATTACTTTCGCGGATTCACCTTGATCGAACTCATGGTGGTCATTGCCATCATTGGTGTTTTAGGCTCCTTGGCACTGCCAGCGTACCAAGACTATGCCGTACGTGCCAAAGTTTCCGAAATGCTGTTGGCTGCCACACAATGCAAAACCGCCGTCTCGGAAGTGGTCAGCACCGCTTCACAAGCCGATGTCAGCGCAGCCTTGCCCGCGGCTTGTCAAACCCAAACTTCTCAATACGTCTCTGGCTTGTCTGTCGATGCCAATGGCATCATCACCGTCACCGGCAACCCCAGCACCTTGCGGGGTGCCACCAGCGCTACCACCAATGCCATCTCCCTGACGCCCATTCAATCTGGCACCACAGCGTTGGTGGGCACCACCGATGGCGGAAAACCCATCAGTGCCTGGGTCTGCGGCCCCGCAGCCACCAATCCCCTGGCAGCCAAATACTTGCCCAGCTCTTGCAAGGGTGCGTGAGGAAATTTAGCGCGGCAATTTCAGAAGTGCCTTCTATACTCCGGCCAAACAATGACCGGAGATCTCATGACCACTTCCAAATTCTTAACCTGCACACTCTTGGCAGGCTTGGGCTTCGTCTCGCAACTTGCCCAAGCGCTTGAGTTGAAGGTGCTCAGTGGCAATGGCTCACGCCCCGCAGTCATTGCGCTCACCCAACAATTTGAAAAAGCCACGGGACACAAAGTCACCGTCGATTTTTTCGTCAACCCCGACGTGAAGAAAAAGATTGAAGGCGGCGAGTACTTCGATGTCACTGTGCTCAACCCGCCCGTCTTAGACGAACTCATCAAACAAGGCAAAGTTGCAGCCGACTCACGCGCAGTCATTGGCCGCATTGGCCTTGGCGCCGCGATCAAAGCAGGCGCGCCCAAGCCCGACATTTCCACCGTTGAAGGTTTCAAGAAAACCATGCTCAGCATCAACTCCGTGGCCTACCCTGGTGACGGTGCAAGTGGCATTTACTTTGTCAGTTTGCTCGATCGCATGGGCATTGGTGCCGAAATGAAACCCAAGTTGCGACCCATGCCCGGTGAGTACAACGTCGAAGTGGTGGCCACTGGCACTGTTGACATGGTGGTGGTGGTGGCATCACGCATTTACGGTGTGCCGGGTGTCGACATGTTGGGGCTCATCCCCAAAGAACTTCAAACGTGGATTGGCTTTGCCACGGGTATCAACCCACAATCTAAACACGCCGAAGCAGCACGCGCACTGACCAAGTTTTTAAGCACACCACCCGCCGACGCGGTGCTCAAACCCATTGGCATTGAACCCTTCGTCGAATAAGGCAACTCAGGCCATGATGGCTGGCGCCATCAGGCCACCCAGTGCCCCGATTTACCGCCTTGCTTCTCTAGCAATTTCACATCGGTGATGGTCATGCCGCGGTCGGCGGCTTTGCACATGTCATAAATAGTGAGCAAGGCCACTTGGACAGCCGTCAGAGCTTCCATTTCCACACCTGTTTGTCCCACCGTTTCGGCTGTGGCTCGGCACACGATGGTGGGCACCGGCGCTGAAGTCGGCACGTCAAACTCTACCGCCACCCGCGTCAGGGCCAATGGATGACAAAGCGGAATCAAGTCCGACGTTCGTTTGGCACCTTGAATGCCCGCAATGCGCGCAATGCCCAACACATCGCCTTTCTTGGCCGTACCCGCCTGAATCAATGCCAATGTCGCGGGCAACATCTGAATCGAGCCAGTTGCCACGGCCACACGGCGCGTCGAAGCTTTGCCCCCCACATCAACCATGTGCGCTTGACCCTGCGCATCAAAGTGAGTCAGAGGAGAGGATGAGTTGGACGAGGATTGGGACATGTCTATTGAGAAAAAACGGGGGAAAACCATTTACAAACGGTTGACTTAGATCGAGCATGATACGGTGTTCGGATTCACCTTCAAAGTCGGTACCCTTAATTGAAGCTTGCGCCTCCTAAATCTAAACCGCTGATTGCCATCTTGGCATTGTCTCTGCTGTTGACCCCTGTGTGGTCACAGCTGCCCACCAACTCGTCCAACTTACCGGCCTTGGGCGATGGCGCGGACATGACACTTTCAGCAGAACGCAAACTGGGCGATCGCATTGCGCGTGAGCTCTACCGCGATCCAGATTATTTGGAAGACCCCATTCTGGATGAATATTTGCAAAACATTTGGCAGCCTTTGGTCAAGGGCGCCCAAGCCCGGGGCGACATGTCGCCTGAATTGCAAGAGCGCTTTGCATGGAAGATACTGATTGGTCGCGATCGGTCGGTCAACGCCTTTGCGCTACCAGGCGGTTATCTGGGTATTCATCTGGGGCTGATCAGCGTGGTCACCACGCGCGATGAACTGGCCTCTGTCATGGCGCACGAACTGAGTCACGTCACGCAGCGACACATTTCACGCTCTATGGGAGATCAGGCCCGCATGACACCTTGGCTCATCGGCGCCATGATTCTGGGCATGTTGGCTGCCAGCAAAAGTGCACAAGGCGCTCAAGCCATGATCGTGGGCGGACAAGCCATGGCAGCGCAATCACAGCTCAACTTCTCGCGCGACATGGAGCGAGAAGCAGACCGCATTGGCTACGGCGTGATGTCAGAGTCTGGTTTTGATACGCAAGGATTTGTCACCATGTTTGGCAAATTGCAGCAGGCCTCTAGCTTGAATGACAACGGCGCATTTCCTTACCTTCGCAGTCACCCACTCAGCAGTGAGCGCATGGCCGACATGCAATCACGCCAACAACTTCAGACCCCACGTGCCGCCAATCAAGAACAAGATCTGGTTCAAGCCATGATGTCTGCAAGGGCGCGCGTGTTTTCGCAGCCAGGCGTTGATGCCTTGCGCGCATGGGCCCAAGAAGCCACCGATGCCAGTGTTGCCAGTGTTGCCAAACAGTCCATGGCCAAGCAGATGGGCATCTTGTATGGCGCCTGCTTGTCGTGGATGCAACTGCGCGACCTGGCCCAAGCACGTGCCTTGTTACCTCGCCTCAAATTGGCAGCTGCCAAACATGCACCTTCAGAGCGTTTGATTCAATTGCTTGAGGCCGAATTGGCATTCAAAGAGGATGACATGCGAGGTGTGCTGACTTCATTGCGGCATGTCAGCGCGCAAGCCAACAGTTTGTGGCAACGACCCGAGCTGCTTTTGATCACGCAAGCGAGCGCGCGCTTGCAAGTGTCCTCACCCACTGCAGAGACTTCGCAAATTTTGGCACAAGGTATCTCTGCGCTGCAGCGTTGGGTGCTTCAAAATGCACAAGATGCGCAGGCTTGGCAAGTGCTGGCAACCGCATTGGCGGCACAAGGCCGCCCTTTGGCTTCGTTAAGGGCAGAAGGTGAAACGCAGTTGGCAAGGATGGATTTTGGTGCTGCTGTGGATCGTTTTAGAGCAGCACAAGATGCGTCTAGACGAATGAATGCCGCACAAGCAGATCACATTGAGGCCTCCATTGTGGATGCGCGATTGCGTTTTGCCCAAGGCCTTTTGCGCGAGCAAATGCTAGAGCGACAAGACAGGTGAGTTGGCACTGACACCTTAAGGCACGGGTGATGGTGGGCAGACCCACAAGGCATTGACAAACTGACAGGTGAGTTTGCCAATGGCTTGGGGTTGGGGGTGACCGCTGAACATCCAACCCGCGGATGTTTTGGTGAGCGCATAACGATCTCTGTAAATTTGGGGCGCATGGCCCACGCGCTCGGGCAAAAAATAATCGACATCAAACACAATGTGCTGGGGTAGCACTTGCCATTGGTGTATTTGTTTAACAGCCATGCCCAAATGGGGATCGATACCGGCGGCACGGCTTGCATTTCGCAACGCGATGTTTTGTGCGCTGGTGTTTTTTCGCCAAGCGTTTTGAGGTTCTACAGATTTGGCATGTGCTTCGTTGACGGTGGCGGCAATTCGCTCCATGGCACTGGCAATGATTTGAGTTTCCTCTGGCGTGAGAACTGCATGCAGTTGCATGGCTCTCTTTTCGTGCAGAAATGTGGACCCAAATTCGATGGCCACACCATTGAAAACTTCGGTGGCTTGCGCAGTGGGCCAGTAGATGTTGAGAGACATCAGAAGCATTGCAAAATGGCCCATGAAAGGCGCCACCTTTGCACGCATGACATGCCCAGCATGCAAATAAGCAAGGTGCAAAAGCAGCGTCATGTCAGTTCATCTCGAAACAAACTTTTTCTTGGGAAACGGAATAGGCCTTAGCGCCCCCCAAGCTAACGCCCAAGCCATAGCTTGTTGCAATGACAGCACACATCAGCCCATTGCCACCTTGGGCCTCACAGCTGGTCAAAATGTCGGTGCGCAGTAAATGGTCGGCCTCTGCTTTTTCAAAGCCGCACATGTTGTAGCGGTTGTCGTGCGCCGCACAAGACGACTGAAGGTTGATGCCAAACATCACGTCGGGCACCACACGGTCAAACATGGCGGTGCCACAGCCTGCACCCAGTGCTTGGCCATCGTCTCGCGCACCATTGGTGGTGCCCGAGTCAAACTTTAAAAAATCAAAGAAGCCTTGTCCCCAAACTTGTTGGGTTTCGGCAATGCTGCAAACTTGCATGGTGTGTTCCTTAGTGGCATGCGATTAAAAATAATCAATGACCAGGAAAGGGGTGGGCGCAGGAACACCGACCGTTTCAATCGCTGGGTTGAGTGAAAGTATTTGTAAAAGTTGGAACTCGTTGGCTTCGGTTTCGCGGGCAAAGTGGGCTTGCAGATCGACGGTTGGTTCTGTGACGATGCCAAAGTTCACCAAGCCCCAAAGAAGCCAATGGGGTGAGTCGATGGATGCATCGGAGGCAATGCCACTGAGGGCGGCTGGCCAAAAGTCCATTTGCATGACGTTTGAAGCATGAGTTGTTTTGTACATGATGATTTCCTGTATTGAGTACCAAAGCAGTACTCATGGATGCATCTTAGAGTCGTGGGGCTGGGTTGGCGCCTGCATTGGCTTGCAATACAAGCTAGCCGCCAAGTGCTTTCACAAAACGCTATGATTCCCGTCCTTCTGCAAAGACCTCATGGCTGGCATTCACATCACGGACATTGAAGCGGCGATCAATTACTGGCGCCAAAAAAACCCCTCTCCAGACGGGGTGGCGCTGCCGCGCGAGTTAAGGGCGCTGGCGGAGGTGTATGCCCTGATGGTCTACTACAAGGAAGATGAGGCCGACGAATACAGCTTGCCTTTGGCCGCTGCAGAGGCTTGGCAAGCTTGGTACGCCAGCACACCCGACACGCCCTGCATTGCCATTTGCTCAACGTTTCAAGGCGACCCCGAATGCAAAGGTTGCGGCAGAAGTTTTGAAGAGGTGCAACTGTGGACGGAAATGAGTCCCGGTGAAAAGCGCTCAGTTTGGCGCCGCATTACCGTTGACGGTACTTCTTGGCGCTTCAACCGCTATGCCGAGCGCGCCGCAGAAGACCGTCACTTGGCGCGCGCCGCCGCAGAGGCCCAAGTACCACTTGGCTTCCAAAGCTAAGCAGCGTCAAGTCGGCGTCAACTCAGCTTTTCAAAAAATTATTTCCAGCGCACCACTTCAAGGTGCACGCTGTCTTGGCTGTTGCTCAACGTGAGTTCACCCTCTTGCACCGTGGCTTGAATTTGCATGCTGCGTTCGGCCAACTTGGCCAAGGCCTGGCTGGCCTCGGTGGGCACTCGCCACACTTGCAGTTTGTCCATGCGCGACAGCTTGCTTTCAATGCCGCGCCACCACACCTCTGCCGCGTGGTTAAAGCAATACACCATGACGGCATCTGATTTTTGACACGCCTTGTTCAAGGGCTTGTCTTCGGGTTGCCCCACTTCCACCCACAAACGCGTTTGACCCGTGAAATCGCGCAGTGACAAATCGGGATCATCGGGATCAGACAAGCCTGCGCCAAAGGCCAACACGCCATCGCCATTCAAATCGGTTTGCAATTTGTAGGCATTGAGGGACAAAGCCAACAAGCGAATCATCATGCGCTCGTCGGTTTCGCTGGGATGACGCGCTAAGGTGAGGGCGTGATCGGCGTAGTAACTGTGGTCAATGTCTGCGATGGAAAGATTGACTTTGTAGATGGTGGATTTAAGCGCCATGCTTGACTCGCTTAAACCCGCTGGGCCAGCTCAATGGCTTTGCCAATGTAGCTGCCAGGTGTCATGGCCAACAAGCGGTCTTTTTCTTCTTGGGGGATCTCCAAGGCTTTGATCAAGCCGTGCAAAGCCTCTGCCGTCACTGTTTTGCCACGTGTCACTTCTTTCAATTTTTCGTAAGCACCTTGAACGCCATAACGGCGCATGACAGTTTGAATGGGCTCGGCCAAGACTTCCCAGGCAGCGTCTAAATCTTGCGCCAACGCTTCTTCGTTCAACTCTAACTTTTTCAAGCCGGTCATGAGCGATGTATAGGCCAGCGCAGAGTAACCCAATGCCACGCCCATGTTGCGCAGCACGGTTGAGTCCGTGAGGTCGCGTTGCCAACGACTGATGGGCAACTTCTCCGACAAATGTTTCAGCACCGCATTGGCCAAACCCAAATTACCTTCTGCATTTTCAAAGTCAATGGGGTTCACTTTGTGCGGCATGGTCGATGAGCCAATCTCACCTGCTTTGAGGCGTTGCTTGAAGTAACCCAAGCTGACATAACCCCAAATGTCACGGGACAGATCGATCAGGATGGTGTTGGTACGCGCCACAGCATCGAACAATTCCGCCATGTAATCGTGCGGTTCAATTTGAATGCTGTAAGGCTGGAACGACAAGCCCAAACCCCAATGCTCGCTGGAGGCTCCTGCTTCATGCGATTCGGGTGTTTCAACCACTGACTTGGAAAAATTTTCCCAATCAAAGTGGGGCCATGCCGACATGTGCGCGTTGTAATTGCCCACTGCGCCATTCATTTTGGCCTTCAAAGGAACAGCTGCAATTTTGTCGCGTGTGCTGCGCAAACGCACCACCACGTTGGCCAACTCTTTGCCGACCGTGGTGGGACTGGCAGTTTGGCCATGCGTGCGGCTCAGCATGGGGATTGCCGCATAAGCGTGCGCCATGCTGCGCAACTGTTCAATCACTTCGTCTAGCGCGGGCAAGATCACTTGCTGTCGCGCGCCTTTGAGCTGCAGGGCATGGCTGGTGTTGTTGATGTCCTCGCTGGTGCACGCAAAATGCACAAACTCTGATGCTTGTTCGAGTTCGGGACGGTCTTTGAATTTGGACTTGATCCAATACTCAACAGCCTTCACATCATGGTTGGTTGTCTTTTCGATGTCCTTGATGGCCAAAGCATCTTGCTCTGAAAACTGGGTTACCAAGCCTGTGAGGTATCGGCGTGCACCCACGGACAAAGGTTTGAACTCTTCGAACCCGGCATCGGACAGCGCAATGAACCATGCAATCTCAACTTGTACACGGCGGTGCATGTAACCCTGTTCACTCATGAGCGGACGCAGTGTGTTGAGCTTGTTGGCGTAACGGCCATCCAAGGGCGAAAGGGCGGAAATAGGAGAAGAAGTCATACGCTGATTGTAAGTTCTGACCCTGACAAATGACTGAGCTTGCGATTCCTCTAGAATGCACGTCAATTCGACTCGCTTTTGACGACTTTTACAAGAACAAACCCATGAAATTGATCGGTTCACCCACCAGCCCTTATGTCCGCAAAGTTTGCATCGTGATGGCTGAAAAAAAACTGGACTACCGCATGGTGGCCGAAGACGTGTGGTCGGCCAATACCACCATTCACGCCTCCAACCCGCTGGGCAAGGTGCCCTGCTTGGTCTTAGAGGGCGGCGAAGCCGTGTTTGATTCCCGCGTCATCGTGGAATATTTGGACACTTTGTCGCCTGTGGGCAAATTGATCCCCGTCAACGGCCGTGAGCGTGCCGAAGTCAAGACTTGGGAGGCCTTGGCCGATGGTTTGCTGGACGCCGCTTTGCTGGCACGCATGGAAGCCGTCTGGCCACATCGCCCCCCTGAACAGCGCAGCCAGCCATGGATTGACCGCCAATTGCACAAAATTTCTGAATCCCTGCGCGCCATGTCACACGGTCTGGCAGACAAGCCTTACTGCTCGGGTGCACACCTCAGTTTGTCTGACATTGCGGTGGGTTGTGCGCTGGGGTATTTGGACTTCCGCTTTCCTGCCATTCAATGGCGCGACACTTACCCCAATTTGGACAAGCTGTACGCCAAGTTGATGCAACGCCAAAGCTTCATGGACAGCGTACCGGCTTAAGTCGCGCACCGCCTACTGAAGGGCCAACAGGTTTTAACTGTTGGCCTTTTTTTTCAGCCACCGCATCAAAGCGCCAATCCAAGGCAACTTCTCGTAAAGCTCCTCGGCCACATCCCAATAATCGCGGTGCAAGCTGATGCGTTGGTCTGCATCGAGAACCAAATGGCTGGTGCCCAATACCACTTGTTCGGTCTGCGTGTCAAAGCGCTTGAAACGAAAGCGAAATTCCCACGTCAAAAATGCCTGATCGCCGTCGACCACTTGACCCGTGATGACAAAGCGCGGTTGCGTCAATGAAGCGAACATGTGCTCAAAGATCGTCTCAATGGCGGGCACACCTGTCACGTCATTGAAAGGATCCTTGAAGCGCGCAGTGGCGCTGTAAAACGCGTTCAGTTCACTCACACTTTGCGGCGTGAGGGTTTCAAAGTAGTTTGCAATTTGTTCAAAACGCTGGCGCGAGTTCATGTTCACAGTCCTGTAAATCGACGTACCAAAGCAAAGTACCAGCGATAGGGTAACAAGCGCAGCAATTTGAGCCAGAGCGTAAATCGCTTGGGGAAGTGAATGTCAAACAAACCCTCTGCCCAACCTTGCAGCATGGCTTTGGCCGCATCTTCGGGCGACATCAAGGCTGGCATTTGGAAATTATTTTGTGCGGTCAGTGGCGTGGCAACAAAGCCGGGGTTGATGAGACTGACGCCAATGCCTTTGTCTTGCAAATCCATGTACATGGTTTCCGCCAAATGCGTGACCGCTGCTTTGGTGGGTCCATATGCCAAGCCATTGGGCAAGCCACGCCAGCCCGCTACGCTGCTGACCACACTGACATGGCCAAAACCTTGTTGCAGCAACACCGGCAAAGCGGCATCGAGCACGCGCAGCAAACCGTTGTAGTTCACTTCCTGGTGACGCAACATGTCGGTCAAATCGAAGTCCGTTGCACGGTGCGCGCGGTAATGTCCCGCACAGTAAAGCACCATGTCCAAAGGTCCCAGCGCGGCCACTTGACGCATGGCATAACGCACTTGCAATGCATCCGTCACGTCCAAAGGCAAAAGCGTTAGCGCTTGGCCTTGTTGTTGCGATTGTTCAGCCCATACAGACACCACCCCTAAATCACGTGCAGAAATGACCACGTTGGCGCCCGCGGCATACAGAGCTTTGGCACACGCCAACCCAATGCCACTGGAAGCACCGATCAACCACACGCGTTTGCCA
>Ga0114979_10003472_pt1 | contig 10572 bp, 16 predicted proteins | sample S_140625_EF_Meta_FD_87315 | JGI IMG/M metagenome (GOLD analysis project Ga0114979, IMG submission 87315) | Freshwater microbial communities from Lake Simoncouche, Canada to study carbon cycling - S_140625_EF_MetaG | ecosystem: Environmental > Aquatic > Freshwater > Lake | place: Lake... | reverse complement strand
ACGGCGTTGGCTGCGTACTTGCCCAGCATCTCATCATCCACCGCGTCGAGCTTGACCTTCAGCGCCCGGTCAACAGCGCCGGTCATGGCGGGGCAGGTCGGCTTCGCAGGGCAGAAGCGGCAGTGCGCGCCGGGGGTGAGCTTGGCATCGGGCAGGCTGGCGACCTTCACCGCACGCTTGAGATCCTTCTCAAACTGTTTGATGCGCTCGGGCGTTGTCGTCCACTGGCGTATGGCCGGGGGCTGGATGATGACGCACTCAATGGCAACCGCGCCGGCGAACACCCATGCCACCTCGGGGGTACGCATGGCAGCAGCGGCGTAGTACATGAGCTGCTCGTTCTGCTCCGCGTCCACGATCACGCCATCACCGAACTTCCAGTCGATCACATACGCCGTGTCACCGATGCGGCCCAAGAGGTCGCACGAACCAAAGGCACCCGGCAGGTACTTGCCAAAGCCCACGCGTGTCTCGACCGCGTACTGCATCTCGTTCTGCGGGTCGAGCTTGTCGAGCAGGTCAAGCGCGGCGATGAGCTTCTCATCGACCATCTCTTGGTCGAGCGTCTGCCCCTCGTAGGTCGTCCCGATCAGGGACACGGGTGCTGCGTCGGTGTCGAGCACCTCGGCAATGGCGTTATGCAGCAGCGTACCCTTGTCTGCGTAGATGCTGGAAGGCGACGACGGCGCCAGTTTGACAAGCGCCACGCTACCGGGGCAGTTCATCACGCGCTTGGCGGTCGAGCCGCCGACGACTGTAGAGTGCTTCATTCTGCGTCCTCCGCTGCACGCTCGGCCACCATGTCGGAGCCGGTCAGATGCTTGACGAGCACGGCCTCAACCAGTTTGCGTTCACGGTGGATGCGAGTCTCCAGTGCGCGGGCGTCGCTGCTCATGGCCGCGATGTACATCTCCATTGCATACGACGGGTCGCGGTTCTCAAACAAGAAATCGTACAGGTCAAACTGCCTGCGGCCCTGCGCTGGGTAGCCGCCGTGGTCAAGGATGCACTCGACTATTGTCTCAAGCGCACGTTCCAGCTCGCGCTCGGTAGGTTCTGCCTTGTAGTCTTCGTCTCCGTGGTATTCCATTTTTAGTGTCCTTTATTGAAGTGGAGAAAAAATAATACCACACTTTTTATTTCTGTGCTAAAGTTTCTTTCATGGAACTAGAACGTGACATCGAACGCTACCTTGTACGCCGCGCTATCGAGCATGGCGGCAAGGCGTACAAGTGGGTGTCACCGGGCCATGTTGGTGTGGCTGACCGCATCGTGCTGCTGCCCGGTGGCGTGGTGTGGTTCGTGGAACTCAAGACCGCCAAGGGGCGCCTGTCACCGTGGCAGAAGCTGTTTGCTGCCGACATGCGCCGCATGGGGATGCAGTACATCGTGATTAGATCAAAGGAAGAAGTAGACCAATGGTTCTCAGACCTTACCAAGAGTTAGCCGCTGACTTCCTGTACGAGCGTGACAGGGCCATGATCCTCGCGCCCGTCGGTGCCGGCAAGACCGCCATCACGCTCACCGCCATGCGCGACATGTTGGCCGCAGGCGAGGTGCAGCGGTTCCTCGTCGTTGCACCCAAGCGTGTGGCCGTCAGTGTCTGGCCGGCAGAGGCCAAGCTGTGGGCGCCCACGCTGTCGTTGTCGGTTGTCATCGGCACACCGACGCAGCGGGTCAAGGCGCTACAGGCGAACGTCCAGGTGGTTGTCGCCACCTACGACAACCTTCAATGGCTGGCCGAGCAACCCTTGCAATTTGACGGTGTGGTGTTCGATGAGTTGACCCGGCTGAAGAACCCGTCCGGCAAACGCTTCAAGGCGCTGGTCAAGGTGCTGGACGCCATGCGTATCCGCTGGGGGCTGACCGGCAGCTTTACCTCCAACGGTCTGGAGGATGTGTTCGGCCAGTGCAAGGTGATCGACCAGACGCTGCTGGGTCGGGCCAAGGGTGCGTTCCTGCAACAGTACTTCCACTGCATCAACCGTGACTTTGGTGAGTGGACGCCCGCCACCGGGGCGCTGGAACAGGTGATGGAGCGCATCAAGCCGGCCACGTTTGTCTTAGAGGCGGGATCTTACGCCGACAAGCTGCCGCCGCTGCACACGGTCGTGCTGACCTGCGACCTGGGCGACCGGACGCCCTACGATGACATGAAGAAGAAGTTCATCGCGGAGTTTGCCACCACCACCGCCATCGCCGCCAACGCGGGTGTGGTGACGGGCAAGCTCCAGCAGATGGCCTCGGGGTTCGTCTACACCGACACGGGCGCGGTGTTCTTCGATGACGCCAAGTTCGTGCTGCTGGATGACCTCTTGACCGAGAACCAACACGCCAACACGATCATCGTCTACCAGTACAAGGCCGAGTTGGCCGAGTTGCAGCGCCGCTACCCACGGGCGTCCACCTTGGACGAGCCGGAGGCCATCGACCGTTGGAACGCGGGGCACATTGAGCTGTTGCTGGTGCATCCCAAGTCTGCCGGCCACGGCCTGAACCTGCAACACGGGGGCAGCAAGATCGTGTTTCTGTCCCTGCCGTGGTCGCTGGAGCTGTACGAGCAGACCATCGGGCGTCTGCACCGCAGCGGCCAGAAGCACGATGTGTGGTGCTACGTCCTGATGGCGAACAAGACCGTGGACGAGAAGATCTACGCGGCCCTGCACGACAAGAAATCTTTATCACAACTGGCAATGGAGTCCTTGAAATGAAACGAATCGACGCACTGAAGGAAAAGTTGCGCGCTGCAATGGCCGAGTTGACCATCCGTTATCGGCAGCTTAACGCTGCCGAGCGGGGGCTGGCGCGGGTGCTGAAGAACATAGACGAACTGGAGAAGAAAATTGAAACAGCTAACTTGGCGTGAACTGAACCACGTCCTGTCCTTGAAGACAGAGGGCGAGGTGTGGACGATGTTGCAGGATGAAAAGGTGGGGCCACGACGCGTTGTGGTGCTGAAGCGGTTGCATCAGCGGTACAACATCCTGCGCGTGTCGCGGGAGCGGATGGAGCTGCTCAATGGCTTCTGACCCAACCAACCCGGAGCATTACAAAGGACACCCGTCGGGGATCGAGTGCATCCAGATCACCGAGCATATGAACTTCAACCTGGGCAACGCCATCAAGTACATTTGGCGCGCCGGGCTTAAGGGGGAAGCGGATGCTGACCTGAGAAAAGCACGCTGGTATCTGGAGCGTGAGATAGAGAGGATTCAGAAATGAGCCTGACCCGATATGCGAGAAGATTACATCCTAATAGGCGCAACGCTGCCAAGCTCGTCTTGGCGATCAAATACCTCCGTAGTAAGAAGTTGTGGGTGCTTGAGGGCGGTGCTGTCAAGTGGGGGAACAAATGAACAAGCACATCATTCTGGAAGAAACCCCCCACGGCACGAGGACAATGATCCTGTCTGCCGTACTGAGCTGTTCGATGTTCTTTTTTATTGGCTTTTTTGGGAGAGACGTATGGAACTTTCATGTCGGCAATGTGGCAAACGGGCAAGCTCAGTGTGCGCCCGATCAGACTGCTGGGCAACCGAGGCGAATATTGCAGTGGAGACTACCCGACGAGCCAAAGAAGTAGCCGCAGAGAATCGGGACGAGCAAAAGTTAGCTGTGCTCCAGTTCCCGCAGAACTTTGACGCGGTGGCTGCGTGGGCTGAGAATCTGGGCGCACAACGTAAGACGGACCGGGACGCGGTGCGCAGGATGGCAAAAGAGACGGTGTACTCCGCTATGACGTATGCAGCAATAGCTAGGAGCTTGTGATGGCTAACGTAAAGCTCGCAAAAGAACGACTAATACGAATTATGGGCACGTTTGATTTGGCAACGGGTCATGCCGACACATTTAACGAACTACTTGATTCGCTTGAGTCAGAACTCCGGGATGTGTTAGGGCATTACCGCCGGGAACAAAGAAAGTGGGTTGGGCTGACGGATGATGAAAAACAAGCGGCGTATATAAAGATAGATACTTGGGATGCTTGCGTCAGTTTTATTGAAGCCAAACTCAAAGAAAAAAATAGGAGTCTGTAATGCTATTGGGAGAAACGCCTTACCTTTCCTGCTTTGTGCGGAATGAATTCCTGTTTGACGAGCAAAAAGGCCACGGTGAGTTCACGCCAGCGGTTGTCTTTGCGTTCCGCGCCGAGCCAGCGCGTGTCCCTATGTTCCAAGTCATGCTTGACTCTGGAGCGCAGTGGGCGCGAGTGCCGATCCACATGATATGCAGCCAGCCCTGCGACCCGCTACCCATTGAGCAATCGTGCTGGTGGGACAGCTACGGGTATGAGTTTACGGTGGTTGCGTTGCCGTTTCTCAAGGGCCATGCGGTGACTGCACTTGGCAGGGACAAACAAATCCGCAAGGGCAACTATCTTTTTACGGTGGATTGGATGCAGACGGGTTGGAGCGAAGTACCAGACCAGCACAAGAACCATCACATTATTGCGCTGGAATCGGGGGCGTGGATTGCATACCCCAACAACCGTTTAGTATGGCATGACCCGTCATGGATTACGCCAGCACCTAATCGGGAATGGAAAACACCGACGCGAATTTATTCTGTTGAGGGCAAATGGCTAACGGAGGAAAAGAAATGATCGACCATGAATTAGTAGCCGACACAAAAGAGCAGTTGCTTGAGATGATCCAGAACTACCGCAACCAGTACCCAAACGACAGCTATGGCACAACGATCTGGGTGCCGTTGAAGGATGGGCAGATTTGGAAGGCGCGAGTGCAACGATGCGAATAACACCCAGCAATCCGATGTGCATGTCGTGCCGCCGTATCCCCGGCATCGTGCTGACCTACTCAGCAAACCGCAAACAGAAACAGTGGCGCTGTCAGCCCTGCGCTGAACGAATGAAAAGGCTACGCAAATGAGTGACTACGCCGAGCCGCTGATTGTCATCAAGGAGCTGCACAGGAAGGCAAGGGAGGCGATGCAGGAGAAACAATGGGTGACGGCCATTGCTTGCATCGACGGGATTCTCGCCCAGGCGTGTCTGGCGCGAGCTGAAGCAATAGCACAGCTCGAAAAAAAGCCCCGATAAACGGGGCAAAGGGGATACCACCAGGCACTAAGAAAAAGGTCGGGTTCCTGTTTTGTCGATTATAAGCGCCATCTTGCGCGGCGGGAGCGTTGGCAGGTTAGAAATGCTGATGTGCGTCCAAGCGTCAAACTCCCGAATGATCTGGTCGTATGCCAGCCCTGACGCCATCACAGCCTTCACCACCGCGTCGGGGGTCATTCCCGGTACTCTGATATCAGCCGCACAGCCAAGGCGGTGCTGGCTAGTGTCGCGGCTCCCACAGGCATCATTGACCGCCTTGCTGCGGAAGGCTGAATTGACCATCACCGCCCTGCCGCCCAACCTGTCTTTGACCAGCTCCAGAAACGCAGCCAACCGTTGCAAATTGGCTAATGCGGCTGCATTTGGCGTGTTGTCGAGCGTCCGGTGGTCGGTGACGGTTAGCTCCGCAAGGGTAAAGTGCGGGGTCACCTGTTGCCGGGATCAGCCCGAACAGCGCCGCCAAGACCCAAAGCTGCCGCGATGCCCTGCACCAGCAGTTGATACTGCGGCGGCACCATCGGGATTCCAACTGCAAAAAGCACTCCCAGCCCCGCCAGTGTTGATGCTTCGCCAAAACGATTTCTGAGCCAGCCCATATCAATCTCCTAGAAGTTGCCGCCTACAGGATTCAACACTCCGGCTGGAGCGTCGGTGATAATTTTTGCACCCGGTTTGATATGACCATTCGTCCAAGGTGACTCGTTGATCGGGCCGTAGCAAGACGCAAGTTGTACGCCGTTCACAAGTTTTGCTTGTTTGTCGCACATGAAAGACCATTGGTTCGACATCCCAGAATCTTTGCCAAGTATGAAGGTGCGTTGTACCAGTGGTGCTACCGCCCAGCTTGGGGCTTGTGGTGCTTCGCTGACGGTGCTGAACAATGACCAGACCTTACCGGGAGGCGCGTCGCAGGAGCTATTCATCAGGTTAGGATTGGCGATGCTTCGCCCCGTCAACACGGGGCAGATCGCCATGCCCTCTTGGAACTTCTTGCCTTTCACGGTAACCATCTTGCCCGTAGGCGTTGAGCCTGAAGCCGCGCACAGTGCATATTCGCCGTTGCAGATCATGATGGGGGCGGCAAAGACGTTAGAACAAAACAGGGTGAGTGCCAGCAGCTTTTTCATTTGTCAACCTTGTTGTCTAGTTTGTCGTAGATGCTTTTGAGCATAGATTTTATGTCGGCAATATCGCGCAGATAGTCATCTCGTCGAACGTATTTTTCCGGCATCTTCTTTACGTCTTCATCCAACCTATCAAGAGACTTAGTAATCTGAGTAAGAACCCAACCGCCAAAGAATCCAGCAAGTGCAATGCCTACGTTTATCAGCGACTGGGCGTCCATTCATGTTCTTTCATTGCGGGGGTTTGATTAGGGTCGTAGCGCGTTAGCACGCACAATAACAGCATCCTCGGGGGCCAGCTGGTTGACCACGCTCTGCCTTGCCGCCGCAGTAAGCATAGGACTCCATGCTGAGCTATTAGACATAATCCGCAAAACCTTAACGCGTTGTTTTGCGGGCAGCATATCTAACATGGCGTTAGCACTGGCGCCCGATTTCATGCCCTCCGTCAACGCCGCCAGTGTTGCTTTATTAACCTTGCCTTCAAATTCGCGCAAGCCTTGCCGAGCAACAGCAATCTTGGTGCTAAGTGACGGTGGGAAGTTAAACTTGGGCGTAGCATCTTGGATGATATTGGACAGCGCCCCCCCGCCTTTTGTAGCCTGTTCCGCTAGTTTTGTATCCCGTGCGGTGTTAGCGGCTATTTGTTCAAATTGTATTGCCGCCTTGCCCATTTCTTTGGAAAAATCGTATTTGCCGGGGCCAAAAATATCTTCGACCAGTTTGGGGTTGCGGCCAGTAACCAAGGCTATAAACCCGGCTTTATCGCCGGACGTATACAAATTACGCGCAACGTCAGCCAGTTGTTTTTCTTCGATGCCGTGCATACCTTGCTCAAAGGTCTTGAGGTACGCACCCCACCCCGTACCGCCAGCCTGTTCTATTGCATCGTCAAACAACGGGCGAACGTAACGCATAACAGATTGAGCAAATTGTCTGCGTTGGTCCTCAGTCGCGCCGGGGTTCAGATCCGCAATTGCGCCCGCCACGCCATTTTTGCGGATGGCATACAACGCTTCGGGAGTGATAATTCCGTACTTGTTTGTCCAATCTTGCAGCATCTGCGACACGCGGGTTATGGCACCCGCCGCATCGCGGTTTGTACCTATGTCGGGGTTTGCTAATTTTGATTGCAAAGTAGACATAAGGCTTTCGGTTTTTAATGGCCGCAGTCCATTAGCTTCCAAACTAGCCAAGGTTGCTTTAGCATCCCGCGCTACTTCGCCAAACCGTAACGATGCTTCTGCTGCGTCGGTTGCTACTTGGCCCGCCCGTGCGGCCAACTGCCCGGGGTAGGTATCCGCTATGCGGGTGGCGCTGGGCATTCCTAGCGCCCTAACATCACCACCCATTGAACTAGGCAACCAACTTTTGGCCCAGTTCTCGGCGCGGTCAACAGCAGCGGTAAATCGACGCACATCTTCTACTTTAGCGGTTGCGCCTTGTTCAAATTTAGCCACTTTAGCTTCTAAGCCTGGTGTTACCCGCCCCGCTTCGCCAGCCGCACCAAGTTCAATTTCCCTCATCGGTGTGGTAATGGCATTCAAAGCATTTTTAGATTCTTCACGAACCGCGCGCGATTCGGTCGCCGTAGCGCCGCCTGCCAGCCGCGCCAGTTCATTGGTAGTTGCATCTGCTTGCGCTGTTGCTTGCTTGCTGTAATAGCTGGCAGGATTTTGTTTTCTTGCCAAGTCATCAAGCGCGGCGTAGGCAGCGTTGTCAATGCCCGCTGCGGCTTGACCAGAACTAAGTCCTTGCTGAGCTGCGGTGTTGGCCGCACGAATTGCGGTTACATCTCCCCCAGCTACTTTACGGGCAATTTCACCTGCTTTAGTTGCGCCTAATTTGCCGGTTACGGCGTCCCATAACCAACCACCGCCTTGACCAAATAGTTTGACTACCCCCGCACCAACCGTTGGGAGCGCAGCGCCCACAGCAGCGCCAAGGCCTAAGTCCTCGGGGTTGACCGCAGCCGCGCCGGCACCGCCAGCAATTGCACCACCACCAGCGCGTAGCGCGACATTGCCAACGCGTTGCAAGCCTGTGGCCGCTTGCGGTAAGCCCGTCCTAAAGCCACCCGTTTCAATAGCAGTAGCCAACGGGGCCAAACGAGGCGCAACAGCGGTTACGCCGCGACCAAGAAGCCCGCCAATGGGCAACGTGCCAGCTATCTCCGCGCCGGTTTTGCCTAACGCAAAAGCTGTAGATGCTGGGTCAGCACCCATTGTTGCCAAGCCTTGCGTCATTTGCTGGCGGCGTTCTTCGTTCCGACTAATGGGTTGCTGTCCGGTAATAAGGCCAGACAAATTAGGCGCGCGATCTCCGGCGATATAATCCCTGGCGTAATCATACGGCGCCAGTATCGTAGCGCCGATTGACCCCGCGCCGCGAACAGCGCCAGCCAACACATCGCCCGCCATACCGGCAACACCGCGTTCTTTGGGTATCTCGCTAACGGGTGCGGCAATGGGGGCTGCGCCCAAATGCGGGTTCTGACGTATTACTTCCGCTTTAATTTCCTCTTGCGAAGCACCGGCTGGCCCGTCTATGCGATAAGTTTTGCCATCCGGTGCGGGTATGCGGTAGGTAGTCATTCGGCCACCGCCTTGCCCCACGAACCAGACGCGCCGCCGCCTGCGCCAGCAGGCGCCGCTTGGCCCGCCGCGCTTTTATAGCTGTACGTGCTGTCGTAGGCTTCTCGCACGCGAACGCGGGTGCCCTCAATGTTTGCAATGGCTTGCTCAATTGCCGCTTGAACATCTGGTGCATCTTGCCGACGATCAATAGCCGCAAAGGACGCGGTAAGCTGTTTGCCTTCTTGGTTGGACACGTTGCCCAACGCGCCGCCTGTTTTCGATGCGTCGCGCAGATCTTGCAACGCTTGAAAACCACCTTTGGCCACAACCTTATCGTAAAGCGCCTGCGCGGCTCGGCCTTCTGCGGTGACCCCAGGCAAGCGGCCTGCGGCGATCCCCGTAATGCTAGACAACCCCGGATGGTCGCGTAATGCTTTAAGGTCAGTAAGAAATGCGTCAGATTTAGTTTCAAACCCTTTTACCGCCGATGTGGCGGCGGGCAACGCTGCTTCCCGCTTCTGTATTTCTTTTGGCGGCAGTCCTTCCATCGCACTGGCGGGGGTCATCTTGTTCCGAATAGCTTCGTCACGGCTAACATAAACAGTCTTGCCATCTGACCCAAGTACCGCAACGGGCGCGGAAGGTGTAGCTTCCGCACGGCCAGCAGAGGCAATGCTACGTTTGTAATCAAACAACGACCCTTTGAAACCTTCTTTCTTGGCGTACTCATACTCTCTGATAAGCGGGTCTTTAAGTTCTGCCGCTGGCGTAATGACTTCTTTGGTCAGCGGATTTACCAAACCAACATTGGGCACGACATGAAACACCGGTGGTTTGGATGCCAGCTCGATATCTTTTTCCAGCGCGTTTGCGGTGGCTACAGCTTGCGGTGTACCCAAAGCAAGCAGTTCCCTACGCTGCCGTTGCATCAGGGGTATGTTTGGCGCGGCAAGCGCGTTAGTCGCAACGGGCGCCAGCGAATTAACGGTGGAAGCCAATGCTTGCGCGTCTTGTGCTTTTCGTTGTGCAACATCCGCGCTAAACGACCCCGGTTCAGCAGACGGCATTGTGGTGCTAGAGGCTGCCGTTGACGCGCTTGCACCTCCGCCCATGATACGGCTATAGTTGCCGCGCTCAGTTTCGAGCTTTAACCGCGCCATGCGTGCGGTAAGCCCTGCATCCGCAACGTGGGGAATGCCCGACCCAATCATCTGGTCTTCAATTGCCACCGGGTCTTTTGGGCCTCCGTTGTCGGCCACATGCGCGTAGAACTGGTTAAGTTTGGCCTCCGCGTCTTGCGCCTTCTTGAATTGCAGCTCGGCCATCTGGCCTTGCCGCATGGATTGCTGCATTTGCAGATCCCGCGCCCGCGCCTCCTGCCCCTGATCCATGCCGGTGACAAACGCGTTGCCGATGCTCTGCGAGCCCGGGGGGTTCAGCAATCCAAAATTAAGTTCAGCCATGATTAGATCATCCCGTAAGGCGTATTGCTTTGCAGCGCATAATTCAGCGTGGGGTCACCGTACATTTGACCACCACCGCCCCCGCCGCCAAAGGGGTCTGCCCCCCGCTGCGGCCCGTACATCCGGCCCAGCATGTTAGCTGCGCCGCCATACGCCGAGTTACGCGCCCCCGCCGCTGCCATCGCTGCGTTGCCTTGGTTGGCCGCGCTGCCCATCATGATGTTGCCGACATTCCCCGCCATGTTCGAGCCTTGCTGGCCCAACGCCGTGGCGGTGGTCTGCCCCACGCCGGCCAGACTTTGTAGCGGGTTGAGCTGGTTAGCTCGGTT
>Ga0114979_10003469_pt1 | contig 10587 bp, 8 predicted proteins | sample S_140625_EF_Meta_FD_87315 | JGI IMG/M metagenome (GOLD analysis project Ga0114979, IMG submission 87315) | Freshwater microbial communities from Lake Simoncouche, Canada to study carbon cycling - S_140625_EF_MetaG | ecosystem: Environmental > Aquatic > Freshwater > Lake | place: Lake... | reverse complement strand
TTCCACAAAAGGTCTTGGTGCAGGTGCTGCTCCTGAAAAAGGGAGACAAGCCGCGATTGATCACACTGAAGATATCGAAGAAATTTTACGCGGTGCAGACATGGTCTTCGTTACTGCAGGTGAAGGCGGTGGCACCGGAACAGGTGGTGCGCCAATCGTTGCAAAGATCGCTCGTGATCTAGGTGCACTTACTATCGGCGTTGTTACGCGCCCATTTTCTTTTGAAGGAAAGATTCGTTCAGCGCAAGCAGATGAAGGCATTGAACTCTTGCGTGCTGAAGTTGATACCTTAATTGTTATCCCGAATGATCGACTCTTGGCAATTTCAGATCGCAATATAACTGCAGTAGATGCATTTAAGACCGCTGATCAAGTATTACTTTCGGGCGTACAAGGAATTACCGAGATAATTACCCAGCCAGGATTAATCAACTTGGACTTTGCAGATGTTAAGACAGTAATGACTGATGCAGGTTCAGCTTTGATGGGAATTGGTTCTGCGCGCGGTGAGAATCGCGCAATTCGCGCAGCCGAGTTAGCAATTTCTAGTCCGCTTCTTGAAGCATCGATCGATGGTGCAATGGGAGTACTTCTCTCTGTCGCCGGTGGATCAGATCTTGGTCTCTTTGAAATTAATGAAGCTTGCGAACTCGTACAAGCTGCTGCGCACCCAAATGCTCGAATTATCTTCGGAACAACCATTGATGATGCCCTCGGGGATGAAGTGCGCGTGACGGTTATTGCAGCGGGCTTTGATGGCGGTCAGCCAAAGAAGGTTTCGATGCCGGTAATCGACGCCTCCGCGCTGACTGGTATTGCTGATCCGATTCCTTCAAATGATCCCATTTCGGTTGCACTCGATCTAGATAACACCGCCCCTCGCAAGCGCGTTACTTTCGAAGATCTCGTCGCCGAAGATGAGATCGATGTTCCTGATTTTATGAAGTAACTGCGCCGCACATTATTTTCGATTGAATTAGCAATGCCGGTTACATTTACCAACCGCCACGGTGGCACAAGCCTGGGGGTTTACTCATCGCTTAATTTAGGTGGCCACGTTGGTGATTCTCCAGCTGATGTTTTGCGCAATCGTGAAGTAATCGCAGATTCCCTTGGTCCAGTGCAATTTATGAACCAAGTCCACGGCGATCGGATCGCAATAATTGAAGGAATTACTGAAGAGCCACCCACCGTTGATGCGCTCATAACTGGCATCCCTGGAATTACCTTGGCGGTAATGGTTGCCGACTGCATCCCACTCATATTGACCTCGCAAGAAGCAGTTGCCGCCGTGCATGTGGGAAGGCGCGGATTGGTAAGTCAAATAGCAATCAAAACAATCGAGTTAATGCGCGAGATGGGTGCACAAGATATTTCTGCAACCATTGGACCAGCAATCTGCGGCAGTTGTTATGAAGTCTCCGCAGATATTCATCAACAGGTGATCTCGCAATATCCATTAGCAGATGCACGGACCGCTTCAGGTTCACTCGCACTTGATTTGCCTAAAGCTCTTTACGGAGTTCTGCAGAGCGTTGGTGTTTCGATAAATTCTAGTGAAAGCAGATGCACAGTCGAAGATCCCGCACTCTTCTCATATCGTCGTGATGGCGTAACCGGAAGACAAGCGGGGCTAGTGAGCCTATGAAATCGCGCGCAGATCAAATTACTGATTCGCTCGGTAGCGTTGAAGCACGAATCGCTGCAGCAGCTGAATCTGCGGGCAGAAAGCGCAGTGACATTACTTTAATCGCCGTCACCAAGACTTATCCGGTTAGTGATGCCACGATTTTACAGAGTTTGGGTGTAAATAATTTCGGTGAGAATCGCAGCGAGGAAGGTGCTGAAAAGTCTTCCCAAGTATCAGGTACTTGGCACTTCCAAGGACAGGTGCAGAGTCGGAAACTACGCGATATTGCAGGCTGGGCATCCTTTATACATTCAATAGATTCGCCAGCACATGCTGAGAAGCTGTCGCGAATCTGCACCGAATTAGGTAAAGATATTTCGATCTTTCTTCAACTATCGCTAGATGGCGTACCAGAGCGTGGAGGAGTAGTAGCAGCAGAAATCTTCGCCCTTGCGGAGAAGGTATCAGATATGCCAAATATAAAATTAGCGGGGCTAATGTGCGTTCCACCTGTTTCATTTGAACATCAACGCGCCTTCTCGGATATCGCCGATATCCATCAAAGATTTATCGCCACTTTCCCCAAGGCTCTTCTCTTATCTGCGGGGATGAGTTCAGACTTTGAAGTAGCTATAGCCCATGGCGCGACACATCTGCGGGTGGGTAGCCAAATCCTCGGTTCACGCTCATATCACCCCTAAACTTTACCTATGTCAGCACTCAATAAAATGATGGGCTATCTCGGACTCGTAGATACCGATGAAGAAGCCCACAGTGAAGCAACTCCAGTCCGCTCAGAACGTCCATCGCGCGAAGTCTCACGACCATCACGCGATCGCGCCGGAGTTACAGTCGTAGGTTCAACAATTGGCGTTGCACCTTCTACACAACCAGAAGCGAATTATCACATCATCACTTTGCAACCTCGCTCATATAGCGAAGCGCGCAAGATGGGTGAGCATTACCGTGAAGGAAATCCGGTAATCATTAATCTTGATGACATGGAAGAGGCGGAGCGTAAGCGCCTAGTTGACTTTGCTAGCGGGTTAGTTTTCGGATTGCACGGTCGCATTGAGCGCGTAAGCCATAAGGTATTTCTTCTCTCACCTGCCAACGTCAATGTGAGCAGCGAAGATAAGACTGCGGCAGCGCAAGCTAGTTTCTTTAACCAATCATAATATCTAGCGATTTAGTTAAATTTAAATGATCGCTAATTTATTATTAACGTTACTTGACCTATTTAAATATGCGCTCTTTATTCGCCTGATCATTGATTACGTGCGCATATTTGCGCGCAATTGGCGCCCCAATTCATTCTTGATCGCCTTCTTCGAATTTATCTATGCAATCACCGATCCTCCAATGAGATTTGTTGGACGATTTGTGCCACCACTTCGCTTAGGTGGCGTCTCGCTGGATCTATCTTTTATCGTGCTGCTAATTGCAATCAGTCTGCTAAAGGGTGTAATAGTCGTAGTTCTGTAAGTGCTTACTTCGCCTTAAGATTTAATTAAGACCACATTTATCTGTAATTCATTATCGCCGGCCGGCAGGCTCTGATCGTGTGAAAATTCAACGGCTAGAACTTCATCGCTGATGTGAGGCGCTGATTCGTTGATCGCAGCAACTATTGCGGCATCAGCGTTCCAGCGAACTTTAATGCGATCAGAAATATCAAAGCCATCACCTTTACGGCGCTCCTGGATATAGCGAATTACCTCGCGCACATTGCCAGCATCGATCAGTGATTGGTTAAGCGCCAAATCAAGGGCCACAGATTCACCCTCGTGGCTAGCGACCATCCAGCCGCTCTTTGGTACTTCCGTAATCACCAAATCACCGAGTTCAATCTCCCAAGTAGCAACCTTGGTTGTACCAGTCGTGCGAAGTGTTTTAACTAGCGCTGTTGCATCAGCGCCGGCGATCGCCTTCGAGATCTCCTGCACATCTTTACCGTATTTGGCACCTAGTGATTTAAAGTTTGCTTTTACTGAGATATTTACTAGATCTCCATCGGCATCTGCGATATCGGCGAGGTCAATCACATTTAACTCATCAGCAATCTGCTCGCGCATAGCACTTGGTAACTTCGCCCAACCAGGAGCAGAAATTAAGGCGCGCTGTAAAGGCTGACGGATCTTGATTGCAGATTCAGCACGCGCGGCGCGTCCAAGTTCAACTAGGCGGCGAGTCATTGCGACCTGCGCGTTAAGTTCAAGGTTGATTAGCGCCTTATCTGCGATTGGAAAATTAGTTAAATGAACTGAATCGGCAGCACTTGCATCTGCTGGTTTAACAACTTCTTGCCAGACATGTTCGGTAATAAAAGGAACCATTGGTGAGAGTAATTGAGTAAGAGTTACCAGACATTCGTGCAGCGTGCCCAAGGCGGCAAGATCGCCATCCCAGAAACGGCGGCGCGAGCGACGCACATACCAATTAGATAAGTCATCAATAAAACGAGCCAGCGCTTTGCCTGCACTTTGTGAATCAAATTCAGAGTAGGCAAGATCGACTTCTGCGATTAAAGAATTTAACTCGCTCAGGATCCAGTGATCCATCATTGAGCGATCCTTTACCTCTGGAATCTGAGAGATATCGAAGTTAGAAGATTGCGCATATAAAGTGTGGAAAGAGATTGTGTTCCAGTAGGTAAGTAAAGTTTTGCGAACAACATCGCTGATGGCATCGTGGCCGACCCGACGAGCAGACCAAGGCGATCCCGCTGCCAACATGTACCAACGCACTGCATCGGCGCCATGCTGATCCATAAGCGCAATTGGCTCAATTACATTTCCAAGATGCTTACTCATCTTGCGGCCATCTTTATCCAAGATATGGCCCAGGCAGAGCACGCTCTTATATGAAGATTTATCAAAGACCAAGGTGCCGATCGTCATTAAGGTATAGAACCAACCGCGAGTCTGATCAATAGCCTCACAGATAAAGTCAGCAGGATAGGCGGCTTTAAATTTCTCAACCGAACCTGGCTTATGTGGATAGCCCCACTGTGCAAATGGCATTGCGCCAGAGTCATACCAGCAATCGATTACCTCTGGAACGCGCACCATCTCCTTGGCGCACGTGGCGCAAGGGAAGGTGATGTCATCTACAAATGGGCGATGTGGATCTAAGTTAGAGAGCTCTTTGCCGGCTAGAGCCCCCAGCTCTTTAAGTGAATCAACACAGACTTCGTGCTTTTCTTCACAACGCCAGATTGGTAGGGGAGTACCCCAATAGCGATTGCGAGATAAGGCCCAGTCAATATTGTTATTTAACCAATCGCCGTATCGCCCAGTCTTAATTGTTTCTGGATGCCAATTGGTCTGGTTATTTTCGCGAATCAACTCATCTTTTATAGATGTAGTGCGGATATACCAAGATGGTTGCGCGTAATAAATCAGCGCAGTGTGGCAGCGCCAGCAATGTGGGTAAGGGTGCTCGTATGGCTGATGCTTATAAAGAACTCCACGAGATTTCAACTCTCTAACTAAAGTCTTGTCGGCATCTTTAAAAAAGAGGCCACCGACCAGAGGCACTTCACTCAAAAATGTTCCATCCGGGGCAATTGGATTTACAACTGGCAGACCATAAGCGCGACAGACCGCGAGGTCATCTGCTCCGAAGGCGGGGGATTGGTGGACTAGGCCAGTTCCATCTTCAGTGGTTACATAGTTAGCAAGCACAACAAAATGAGAGTCAGGGATATCAATTAGATCTAAGGGGCGCTTATAGGGAACGCGCTCCAGATCTTTACCCTTAATAGTCTTTAAAATCTTAACTTTGCCAGAAAGGGCTGAAATGAGCGGCTCGGCAACAACTAATATCTCTCGGCTCTCTTCCGTTTCATCTTCAGGGCTAACTTCAGCAACTACATAATCAACTTCTGGGTTAACTGCGATTGCGGTATTTGAAACCAGCGTCCAAGGTGTAGTTGTCCAAACCAGAAGCGCAGCGCCAAGATCGGCTAGTTCACCTGATGTAACTGGAAAGCGCACGTAAACAGATGGATCAGTGACGGTTTCGTAACCTTGAGCTAGCTCGTGATCTGAGAGCCCGGTTCCGCAACGTGGACAATATGGAGCAACGCGATGATCTTGAACTAAGAGACCTTTCTTCCAGATTTCTTTTAAACTCCACCAAACGCTTTCTACATATTCGGGTGCCATCGTCCAGTAAGCCTGATCGAAGTCGACCCAGAAACCCATGCGATTGGTCATAGTTGTAAAGGCATCGACGTGGCGAGTTACTGAATCGCGACATTTATTATTGAAGGCAGCTATTCCATATTTTTCAATATCGCCCTTGCCTGCAAAACCTAACTCTTTCTCAACTGCAATCTCAACTGGAAGTCCGTGACAATCCCAACCAGCCTTGCGAGTGACGTACTTGCCTTTCATTGTCTGATAACGAGGGAAGACATCTTTAAAAACGCGCGCCTCAATGTGGTGCGTGCCAGGCATTCCATTTGCAGTTGGTGGACCTTCATAGAATGTCCATGGTTGCCCGCTCTGACGCGCTGTGGTGCTGGCTTCAAAAATGGAGTGTTCGCGCCAGAAATCCAAAATCGAACGCTCCATTGCAGGAAGGTCGATTTGAGCAGGAACTGGGCGAATTGTCATTAGAAGGAGAGTCTAACGCCCGCAGGTCTTTGAGATAGCGCAGGCAAATCGGCACGAGTTAGGTAAGAAATTACAGTCGATCAGAGTGGCAAAGTTGGTCTTAGCGGTAAAAGAGCATAAGGTGCGCGGCGTGCCAGCAAAAAAGAAAGCCGTAGCCAAAAAGGGCGTAGCTAAAAAAGCCCCTGCTAAGAAAGCGGCTAAAAAGGTAGCGAAAAAGGCTCCTGCGAAGAAGTCTCCCGCAAAGAAAGCGCCCGCAAAAAAAGCACCCGCTAAGAAAGCGCCCGCAAAAAAAGCACCTGCTAAAAAAGCACCAGTCAATAAAGCACCGGGTCGTCCCTTTCCTTCTAAAGTTGGTAAGACCACTCTTACCGTTGATGAGAAATCACAGACCGTTAGCGTTGCAACAGTTGTTGCCCCTGTAACAACACCTGTAATTGAAGAGCGTCGTCTAGTAATGCCCCCGCCACCGCGCCCAGTTAAGAGTGGTAAGAAAGTTGCTCCGCTGAAACCAATTAAAGCCGCCCCAACTCCAGTTACCGCAAGTGATGGTGAAGCGCCATGGACTGCAGCAGAGTTGAAGGCGATTCGCACTGAGATTGCCAAAGATTTAGCGCGCTTGCAGCGAGAGCTCGCTGTTGTGGAAGCGGAGATGAATGAGTTAATTTCCGATTCAGGTGAAGGCGCTGGTGATGATCAAGCAGATTCCGGAACTAAAACCTTTGAACGCGAACATGAAATGTCACTTGTCATAAATGCCCGCGATATGGTTTTGCAAACAGAGCGCGCACTAGATCGCATTGATAGTAAGACTTATGGAAGTTGTGAAGAATGTGGCAACGCCATTGGTAAGGCGCGTTTACAAGTTTTCCCTCGGGCAACCCTCTGCATGATCTGCAAGCAGAAGGAAGAGCGGCGCTAAAGTGCGCCAACTTTCTACACACTGGAAGAGACTTTATGCGATCGCGTGGGCGATCTGGCTTCTAGATTTTGCAACAAAGAGTTGGGCTCTTAATTCACTTGATTCGCGTAACCCCGTTAAATTACTGGGCGACTTTCTCCAGTTGACTCTGCTTAAGAATTCTGGAGCAGCCTTTAGTTTGGCCCAAGGCGCGACAGTTATTTTCACAATCTTTGCGATTTTAGTTGTTGTCGCAATTGCCTACTACTCGATAAAGATTACCTCTTTTGGTTGGTCGATCGTTCTAGGACTGGCCTTAGGTGGAATCCTTGGAAATCTTACCGATCGTATTTTTCGTAGCCCTGGCTTCTTCACAGGACATGTAATTGACTGGATTCAACTGCCGAATTGGCCGGTTTTTAACTTGGCAGATAGCGCTATTGTGGTTGCAGCATCAATTGCTGTCATTCTTTCATTACGTAATAGCTCACCGATGGGGGCGTAAATGTCACGCGAAGCGCGAACATTAAGCGTTCCTGAGGGTGTGGCCGGCGAACGTATCGATAGCGCACTCACTCGCGTTCTCGGTCTATCGCGCACCACAATTGTGCGCTTACTTGAAGATGGTGATATTCGAACCAGCGGTCGTGCGATGGCGAAATCAGAACGTGTGACCAGTGGGCAACTAATTGATGTACTGATGCCAGAACCTCTCAATCAAGATCCGATTCCATTAACTCCACTAGATGGTTTAAGAGTTGTTTATGATGACGAAGATATTATTGTTGTAGATAAGCCAGTGGGATGCGCAGCTCACCCAAGTCCGGGATGGATGGGGCCAACTGTAGTCGGCGCACTAACTGCCGCTGGTTACACAATTTCAACTTCAGGTCCAGCGGAACGAGCAGGAATCGTTCATCGCCTCGACGTCGGCACAAGCGGTTTGATGATCGTTGCAAAGAGTGATCGCGCCTACAAAAGACTTAAAGATGCCTTTCGCGACCATGAAGTGGAGAAGATTTACCACGCTTTAGTACAAGGGCATATGGATCCAGTCACCGGAACTATTGATGCGCCAATTGATCGCCATCCTAAAGAAGATCATCGCTTCGCGGTAATTGCTGAAGGCAAAGAGAGCATTACACATTACGAAGTTATTGAATTTTATAGATCAGTCTCGCTAGTAAAAGTTGAACTTGAAACTGGGCGCACCCATCAAATCCGCGTCCACTTCTCTGCGCTAAATCATCCTCTCGTTGGAGATACAACATATGGCGCAGATCCCGTCCTCGGTAAATCTTTGAAGATGTCACGACCTTGGCTGCATGCGCTAGAACTTCGCTTCGCTCATCCCGTAACGAAGGAACCATTGGTTTTTAACGCTGCCTATGCACCTGACCTCCAGACTTGCTTGGGCTTACTCTCCGATGCGGTTCTGCCGTAACTGATATCCAGAGAGTAATCCAGAGACTAATATTGAGAAACTGTGACGACCGCGAACCCGACCCCCGTGAGTAAAAAAGACTCTTTCGTGCACCTGCATGTTCACACTGAATATTCAATGCTCGATGGTGCGGCGCGAGTTGGCGATCTTGTAGAAGAAGTAGCGCGTCTGGAAATGCCAGCGATCGCTATGACCGACCACGGAAATGTCTTTGGCGCTTTCGAATTCTATAAACAAGCCACCAGCGCCGGCGTGAAACCGATTATTGGAATTGAAGCCTACGTCGCGCCAGAATCGCGCTTTGAAAAGAAGCGCGTGCAATGGGCTAGCGGTGGAGATGATGATGTTTCTGGTGGTGGTGCATATACACATATGACGATTCTTGCCGAAAATAACCATGGCCTAAAGAATCTATTTCGCCTCTCATCTCTGGCTTCGTTGGAAGGTTATTACTACAAGCCGCGGATGGATCGCGAACTACTTTCACAATATGCAGATGGGTTGATTGCAACTACTGGATGCCCAGGTGGAGAAATACAGACTCGTTTACGAATGGGAAATTACAAAGATGCGTTGCGCGCCGCAAGTGATTACCGGGATATTTTTGGCGCAAATAATTTCTTTTTAGAGTTAATGGATCATGGCATAGATGTCGAAACACGAGTAAAGGAAGATCTTCTCAAATTAGGTCGCGAACTTGAATTGCCGTTACTTGCCACCAATGACCTTCACTACACCCAGCACGCTGATGCTGCCGCGCACGCGGCACTGCTCTGCGTGCAATCGGGTTCAACGCTGGCAGATCCCAAGCGCTTTAAATTTGATAACGATGAATTCTACTTAAAGACACCGGCACAGATGCGTGAGCTTTTCCGTGAGCTTCCCGAAGCATGCGATAACACCCTGCTAATCGCGGAACGTTGCAATGTTAAATTGCGTGAAGGTGAAAATTTAATGCCCGCCTTTGCTGTTCCAGCAGGAGAAAGTGAAGATAGTTGGCTACGGAAAGAAGCTGAACGTGGCCTGGTCGCTAAATTTGGAGATCGCTTAACTGATCAATACAAGGAGAGGTTAAATTACGAATTAGGCGTAATGCTTAAGATGGGCTTTCCTGGTTACTTCCTCGTTGTAGCCGACTTGGTCTCTTATGCCAAGAAAGTTGGAATCCGCGTGGGGCCAGGACGTGGTTCAGCAGCTGGCTCACTTGTTGCTTATGTATTAGGAATCACTGGGCTAGATCCAATTGAGCATGGACTTTTATTTGAACGCTTCCTAAATCCAGAACGTATCTCGATGCCTGATATCGACCTAGACTTTGATGAACGTCGCCGCAGCGAAATGATCAAATATGCGACAGAGAAGTACGGCGAAGACCGCGTAGCCCAGATCATCACCTACGGCACCATTAAATCTAAGCAATCAATTAAAGATGCCACGCGCGTACTTGGTTATCCATATGTAATCGGTGAAAAATTAACTAAGGCGCTCCCACCTACTGTAATGGGTAAAGATATTTCGCTCTCTGGCATCTTTGATTCCAAAGATCCACGCCACGGCGAAGCCAGTGAATTTCGTGAACTCTATAACTCTGATCCTGATTCAATGAAAGTTGTTGACTTAGCAAAAGGTTTGGAAGGTCTAAAGCGCCAATGGGGAGTTCACGCCGCCGGTGTCATCCTTTCGCGCGAGCCGTTATTAGATGTCATCCCGATCCATCGCCGTGAAGCAGATGGCGCGATAATTACACAATTTGATATGGGTGCTTGCGAATCAACTGGTCTGCTAAAGATGGACTTTTTAGGCTTACGCAACCTGTCGGTATTAGATGATGCGCTCTTAAATATTAAAGAGAACCAAGGCGTGGATGTGGTTCTAGAAGATCTCGTCCTTGCCGATCAAAAAACTTTTGAACTCTTATCGCGCGGAGATACTCTGGGAGTATTCCAGCTAGATGGTGGACCAATGCGCGCACTTTTGCGGAGCATGGCGCCTG
>Ga0114979_10003468_pt1 | contig 10588 bp, 10 predicted proteins | sample S_140625_EF_Meta_FD_87315 | JGI IMG/M metagenome (GOLD analysis project Ga0114979, IMG submission 87315) | Freshwater microbial communities from Lake Simoncouche, Canada to study carbon cycling - S_140625_EF_MetaG | ecosystem: Environmental > Aquatic > Freshwater > Lake | place: Lake... | reverse complement strand
CGGATCTGGCCCGGGTCGGCAACCGGTATTCGGATGACTGGCATGTGGATCACCTGACCAATCCGCAGTCCGTCGTGCCGGAATCAGTGATGCCGAAGTATGGCTACAAGGCCGACACCCTGATCGACGGCAAGTACATCCAGGACATCATGAAGACGCACCGGATGGTCGGTGTGCCCTACAGCGATGCGATGATCGAAAACGCCCAGGCCGACTTCAAGGCGCAGTCAAATCCCGATGCCGATACGGCCGGCCTGGAAGAGCGCTACGGCACGGTCAACCTGCGCAACTTCGATGCGGCCCCCGGCATTTCCGAGATGGATGCGCTGATCGCCTATCTGCAGGTCCTGGGCACGATGGTCGACTTTTCAACCTATACGCCTGTGGCAAGCCGGTAAGGAGCAGCCCATGGAAACCTACAGCCTGCTCCGTGAATTCGCCGACAGCTGGATGCTTCTGGCCCTCACGGTTGTTTTTGTCCTGGTGATCTTCTGGGCCTGGCGGCCCGGAAGCCGGACCGTGCATGACGATGCCGCCAACAGCATCTTCCGGCATGACACCAAGCCCGCGCGCGACACCCAAACGGCCCGCCGTTCGCCGAAGGAGTTATCGAAATGACTGCCAAGAAGGTTACCCGCAAACCCGGCGAGGTGGAGACGACGGGTCATGAATGGGACGGGATCGAAGAGCTGAACAATCCGCTGCCGCGCTGGTGGCTGTGGACCTTCTACGCGACGATTCTCTGGGCGCTGATCTATACGATTTTTTTCCCGGCATGGCCGCTGATCACCGGGGCGACTCCGGGCGTGCTGGGCTTCTCGACCCGCGCCAATGTCGCGACCGAGATCGCGCGCGTCGAAAAGGCCAATGCGCCGATGCGCGACCGGCTGGTGGCGGCGGATCTTACCGCAATCAAGGACGACCCCGAACTGCTGCAATTCGCAACCTCTGCCGGGGCGGCGGTATTCCGGACCAACTGTTCGCAATGTCACGGGTCTGGCGCGGCGGGCGTTCAGGCGACCGGCTATCCAAACCTGCTGGACGATGACTGGCTGTGGGGCGGCGCGATGGAGGATATCCACACCACCATCACACATGGCATCCGCAACACCACCGATGTCGATGCCCGCTATTCCCAGATGCCGGCCTTTGGCGTGGATGGGCTGCTGGAAGAGCCGCAGATCGACGCCGTGGTTCAGCATGTGCTTGCCATCTCGGGGCAGGAACATGATGCAGCCCTGGCGGCCGAGGGTGCCACCGTGTTTGCGGAAAACTGCGCGGCCTGCCATACCGAAGCCGGCACGGGCGACCGCACCCAGGGCGCGCCCAATCTGACCGACGCGATCTGGCTTTACGGCGGCACGGCGGCGGATCTGACCTATACCGTGACCAATGCCCGCTTTGGCGTGATGCCGAACTGGAACCAGCGCCTGTCCGAGGCCGACATCCGGTCGGTTGCGCTTTATGTCCACGGTCTGGGCGGCGGCGAGTAGAGATATTCGGGGGAAGCCCCGTCTTAAGCTACTCCGTCCATCCCGACCTGCCTGGCCGGAGTCGGGATGGGCGGTGCCGGTACGACAAGGGTCTGGTGGCGGGGCAACCGTTGTCTTTCCTTCATTCGGCACCTCAAAAAAGTTGACTCTCGAAACCCGCTTTTGATGCAGGTCAAGGCGGTGTCGCCCGAAAGGGCCGAAAGCAGGGCAACGACCGCTTGCCATCGGAGACCAAAGTGACGTCCCAAGACAGTCCGCCAGAAGCCCTGTACGCCGCGCGCGAGCCGGTGTTTCCCCGCCGGGTGAAGGGCAATTTCCGCACCCTGAAGTGGTGGATCATGGCGGCAACGCTGGGCATCTATTACATCACGCCCTGGCTGCGCTGGGACCGGGGACCGAACCTGCCGGATCAGGCCGTGCTGATCGACATGGCCGGGCGCCGCTTTTTCTTCTTCATGATCGAAATCTGGCCACATGAATTCTACTTCGTGGCCGGCCTGTTGATCATGGCCGGGCTGGGTCTGTTCCTGTTTACCTCGGCCCTGGGCCGCGTGTGGTGCGGCTATGCCTGCCCGCAAACGGTCTGGACCGATCTTTTCATTCTGGTGGAACGCTGGATCGAGGGCGACCGCAATGCGCGCATCCGCCTGCACCGCCAGGCCTGGGATGCCGAAAAGCTGCGCAAGCGGGCGGTCAAATGGACGGTCTGGTTCCTGATCGGGCTGGCAACCGGCGGGGCCTGGATCTTTTACTTCACCGATGCGCCCACGTTACTGCGCGACCTTCTGAATTTCAGCGCCCCGCCCATCGCCTATATCACGATGCTGGTCCTGACAATGACGACCTTTGTCTTCGGCGGGTTCGCGCGGGAACAGATCTGCATCTACGCCTGTCCCTGGCCCCGCATTCAGGCGGCCATGCTGGATGAGGATTCCATCACCGTTGCCTATCGCGACTGGCGGGGCGAGCCGCGCGGCAAACTGAAGCATGGCGAAGCCGAAGCGGCCGGGCAAGGGGACTGCATCGATTGCATGGCCTGCGTCAACGTCTGCCCGATGGGGATCGACATCCGCAATGGCCAGCAGCTTGCCTGCATCACCTGCGCCCTGTGCATCGATGCCTGCGACGATGTCATGGACAAGATCGGCAAGCCGCGCGGCCTGATCGGCTATCTCGCGCTGACAGACGAAGCGCTGGAGCGTGCAGGCAACCCGCCGAAGTCCGTCTGGGCGCATGTGTTCCGCGTGCGGACCATGGTCTACACAGTGCTTTGGGCGGCTGTCGGGATTGCGCTGGTCGTGGCGCTGTTCCTGCGGACCGAGATCGACATCAATGTCACGCCGGTGCGCAACCCGACCTTTGTGACGCTGTCGGACGGCTCCATCCGGAACGCCTATGATTTCCGCCTGCTGAACAAGCATGGCGAAGACCGGGACTTCTACATCTCGATAACATCGGACGAGTCGATGCGGGTTTCGCTGGAAGGTACGACAGAGCTGCGCGTGACGGTCCCTGCCAACCAGACCAAGACGCAGCGGGTCTATCTGACCGCCGAACCGGGCAGCCCGGCGGCCAATGACGAGCGCACCGATCTGACCTTCTGGGTGGAAGACCGCGTTTCGAACGAACGTGTCTCGCACAAGACGATCTTCAACGGACTGGACCGTGAAGAACCCGAAGGGAAGGATGACTGACATGGCCGAGATGACCGGGCGAAAGGTTCTTGCCATCACCGTGTCCGCCTTTGGCGTGATCATCGCGGTGAACCTTTTGCTGGCCTACAAGGCCGTTTCCACATTTCCGGGTCTGGAGGTTCCGAATTCCTACGTCGCAAGCCAGACCTTCGATGCCGACCGCGCGGCCCAATTGGCCCTGGGGTGGTCGCTGGCGGCGAATTACGACCAAACGGGCCAGATTCTGGAGCTTGTGTTCAAGGATGCCAAAGGTGCGCCCGCCCCGGTGGGTGACCTTTCGGTGCTGGTCGGACGCCCGACCGAGGCCCGCGAAGACCGCTATCCGCTGTTTGTCGAAGCCAACGGGGCCTACCGCGCCCCGCTGGCCTTGAATCCCGGCAAGTGGATGCTGAAGGTCGAAGCCTATGCGCCCGACGGGACGCGGTTTTTCCGGCGGCTTGATCTGTTCGTGAAGGGGTGATCCGATGACGGCGCTGCCACGGCTGGAAACCACGCCCTCTGCCTGCCCTGCCTGCGCGGTTGTCCCCTCGGCCGAACGGCTGGCGGCGCTGTCGGCTGCGGCAAGCGGGCGCATCATGCTGTCGCTGCCAGGCGCGCATTGCGCGGCTTGCATTTCCACGGTTGAAAGCGGTCTTGCCGCCCTTCCGGGTGTCCGGTCCGCAAGGGTAAACCTGACATTGCGGCGCGTCAGCGTGGATGCCGAACCAATAGTCTCGACCGAAACGCTGATCCTGGCACTGAAGCGTCTGGGGTATGAGGCGCACGAGCTTGACGCGGGCCTGCTGTCGGCCACCGAGACCGACCGGCAGGGGCGCGAGCTGCTGATGCGGCTGGGCGTCGCCGGCTTTTCGATGATGAACGTGATGCTGCTGTCGGTTGCGGTCTGGTCCGGGGCGGAAGACGCGACGCGCGACATGTTCCACTGGATTTCAGCCGCCATCGCCATTCCGACCGTGATCTTTGCCGGGCAGCCATTCTTCCGGTCAGCCTGGACAGCGCTGAAGGCAAGGCGGCTGGGAATGGATGTGCCGATCTCGCTTGCCATCATTCTGGCCTCTTCAATCTCGCTCTATGAAACGGCCAAGGGCGGGCATCACGCCTATTTCGATGCCGCCGTGATGCTGACCTTCTTCCTGCTGGCGGGCCGCTATCTTGACCATCGCACGCGCGCAGTAGCCCGGTCTGCCGCCGAAGAGCTTGCCGCCCTGGAGGTGCCACGCGCCAATACTCTGCGCGACGGGATCGAAGTGGTTCTGCCGATATCGGAGGTTTCGGTTGGCGATATCGTGCTGGTGCGTCCGGGCGGGCGGATGCCGGTCGATGGCATTGTGACAAAGGGCAGCAGCGAGTTGGACCGGTCTTTGCTGACCGGGGAAAGCCTGCCGGCCTATGCGGGGCCCGGCACGGTGATCAGTGCGGGCGAAGTCAATCTGACCGGCCCGCTGACGGTGCGGGTGACTGCCGCTGGCAAGGACTCCTCGCTGCATCGCATGGCCGATCTGGTTGCCATCGCCGAGAGCGCCAAGACCCACTACACTTCGCTGGCCGACAGGGCGGCGCGGCTCTATTCGCCGGGCGTGCACCTGCTGTCCTTTGGGGCCTTTGCCACATGGATGTGGATCACCGGTGGCGACATTCGCTTTGCCATCAACATTTCCGCCGCCGTACTGATCATCACCTGCCCCTGCGCCCTTGGTCTTGCGGTGCCGGCAGTTGTGACGGCGGCCAGCGGCAAGCTGTTCCGCAAGGGTCTGCTGATCAAGCACGGCACCGCGCTGGAGCGTCTGGCCGAGGTTGACACGGTGGTCTTCGACAAGACCGGCACCCTGACCCTGGGCATGCCAGAGCCGACCAACCTGCAGGATATTCCTGACGAAGCCCTGTCTGTCGCGGTGGCCCTTGCCCGCGCCTCGTCCCATCCGCTTGCCATGGCGCTGGCGGCTGCAGGGGGCGAGGCGGCCGAGGTCACCGACCTGCAAGAGGTGCCAGGCTACGGCATTGAAGGCGTCTGGCAGGGTCGCCGCGTCCGGCTGGGCCGGGCGATCTGGACCGGAGCAGACCCGCTGGATGTGACGGCAACCTATCTGTCACTGGGCAAGGCCAGCTATGGCTTCACCTTTGCAGACCGGCTGCGCCCGGGGGCGGAGGCCGCCGTGGCGGCCCTTGCGGCGCAGGGCAAGCATGTGATGCTGATTTCGGGCGATGCCGAAGGTGCCGTCCGCGATCTGGCGCAGCGTCTGGGGATCACCGGTTGGACCGCCGGTGCCTTGCCCGCAGAAAAGGCGGCGGCGGTGGCCCGGCTTTCCGCGCAGGGGCATCGTGTGCTGATGGTGGGCGACGGGCTGAACGACACGGCGGCGCTGGTGGCGGCGCATGTCTCGATCTCGCCCGCCTCGGCGCTGGATGCGGCGCGGGTTGCGTCAGATATCGTTCTGCTGGGCCAGGACATGGCCCCGGTTGGCGACGCGACCCGTATTGCCGCGCAGGCGACACGGCGCATCAAGGAAAACTTCGCGATCTCGATCCTTTACAACGTGGTGGCCGTTCCGATTGCTTTGGTCGGGCTTGCAACGCCTTTGGCTGCGGCGCTGGCGATGTCGCTGTCGTCGATCACGGTTTCGCTCAACGCGCTGAGGCTTAAATGACGATTCTGGGCATTCTTATTCCGGTGTCGCTGCTTCTGGGCGGCATCGGGCTTGCCGCCTTTTTCTGGTCGCTGAGAAACCGCCAGTATGAAGACCCGCAGGGCGATGCTAACCGCATCCTGACAAAGGACTGGGACGACCATCCCAAACCCTAGCCGCAGTTGGCCGGCGCAGGCGCGCAGCGCCTGAAATGACCGCATCAGCCGGTCAGGCGATTGTCACAACCGCAGGGTCCAGTCCATCGATTTCGACCACGCAGGTCTGGCCGCGCTTAATCGGGCCCACCCCTGCCGGCGTTCCGGTGAAGATCAGGTCCCCGGGCTGCAGGCTGATAAAGCGCGACAGATGCACAATGATGTCCGGCACCGTCCAGATCATGTCGGAAAGGTCCGCGTTCTGGCGCAACGCCCCGTCGACCAGGCAGCGGATTGCGCCAGACAGTATATGGCCCTTTGTGGCGGGGCGCAGCGCGCCGACGACGGCACTGTTGTCGAAGCCCTTTGCCATGTCCCAAGGCCGTCGCAGGGCCTTCGCTTCTGCCTGCAGATCGCGCCGGGTCAGATCGTTGCCTGCGGCATAGCCCCAAACATGCGCCAATGCCTTGGCCGTATCAATATCTGCACCGCCCGCCCCGATTGCTGCGACCAGCTCGGCCTCATGATGAAGGTCGGCCGTCATGGCGGGGTAGGCCAGCGTAGCACCACTGCTGACCAACGCATCGGCAGGCTTGGCGAAAAAGAAGGGCGGATCCCGATCCGGGTCATGGCCCATTTCACGGGCATGTTCGGCATAGTTGCGCCCCACGCAGAAGATGCGGCGAACCGGAAAGCGGTTGCTGCTGCCCGCAACGGCAAGGGCGGGTTGCACCGGCGCGGGGATGACGAAGCCTGTCATGGACCCATCGTGAAGCATTGCACGGCCCGCGCCTGCAGGCGCCGGCAGGCAAGATCCGCCTGATCCTGAGTCAGGCCCACGAAGTTCGCATCGTATTCGCCGCCGCGTTCAACCACCTTGCGCAGGCCGTCGTTCAGCGTTGCCGTCTCGGCCAGTGCGGTTTTCAGCAATTGCCGTTCCGCCCCGGCGCGTGACGGGTAGCGGCCCACGTTGATGCCCCAGTGCCGGCCGCCGGACGTGCTGATGCGGGTCACCACCTCTGGTGTCGCTTGCGATGCGTCCTGAACCGGGTCGGCGTCGGCGTACATCTCTTCCGGGCGCGGGCGTGGCGCAGGCGATGCGACCATTGCAACCAGCATCGTCTGGTCGACCGCTTCGGCCACGGCAAGATCGGTGGGTTCGGGCAAGGCTTCAGGCGCGGGTTCAAGGGCTGCCGCGACCATTTCGGCATCGGCCAGCGCAACCGCCTCGGCTGCTGTCGTGGGCACCTCTGCCGGATCTGCAAGCACAAGCTCTGCCGCAGCGTCGGGGATTACTGCGGCCACCACCTCGACTTCAGTGACCTCGCCGGTTGCCTCGGCCAATGCGCCGGCAATCCCGTCCTGCATGGCGGCCAGCAGTGCTTCTGGGGGCGGCGTCATATCTGGCCGCGATCTGGGGCGGGGTGACTTTGCCACGGCCATCAGAACGCGGATTGTCTTGCCCGCGCCGCCTTCTTCCATTTCGGCATCTGCCACAGCCTCATGGGTTGGGGCGGCAGGTTTCTGGACCGCAACAATTGCCGGGGCCTCTCCGAAGCCAAGATCCAGCAGTTCGGCCATCTTGGCGTTTCGGTGGGCGGTCGATTTCCCACCCAGAACAGTCGCTATGATCCGCTTGCCGTCGCGCTCTGCCGAGGCGGTCAGGCTGAAGCCTGCCGGGTTGGTATAGCCGGTCTTGATGCCGTCAGCGCCTTTATAGCTGTCCAGAAAGCGCCGGTTCGTGTTGTTCACGGTGGCAATTCCGGCATCAGTCGAGCGGCGCGAGAAGATGTTGTAGTACTGCGGGAAATCGTAGAACAGTCGGCGCCCCAGAACGGTCATGTCGCGGGCGGTGGACAAGTGCCCTTCGCGGGTCAGGCCATTGGCATTCTTGAAGGTTGATTTCTTCATGCCGATGGCCTTGGCCGTGCGGTTCATCCGTTTCGCAAAGGCCTCTTCGCTGCCGCTGATCGCTTCGCCGATTGCGGTGGCGGCATCATTGGCAGATTTGACGGCGGCGGCCCGGATCAGATAGCGAAGCTGTATCTTCTGCCCTGCCTTCAGGCCAAGCTTCGACGGCGGTTCGGCTGCCGCGTGTTTTGAGACCTTGACCATTGTGTCAAGCGAGATTTCGCCGCGCTCGATCGCTTCGAACGCGATGTAGAGCGTCAACATCTTGGTCAGCGATGCCGGATGAAGCCGGGTTGTAGAGTTGGTTTCATGCAACACCTCGCCTGTCCGCGCATCCATCACAAAGGCGGCGTAGGGAGCCGCCTGGACAGAACCGGAAAGAACGGTACTGACGGAAATCGTAATTGCCATGACTATTGAATAGGCAAATCTCTGCCACTGACGCGGTTTCACGTCGATTGTCCTTACCTGCCTCTGGTGCCCCGTTTTTTTTGTGGGGCTTGAACTGCTTCGTGGAAAGGTTAGCACAGGGTTCGATCTGCGAAAACCCCTTTACTTCAAAGGGTTTTGCAAACTGTCTCACAATTGCCGATGTGCATATATGGCGACAGGGACGATGCCGGGCGCAAGATGCGGTGGCTAGCGGTCCAGCAGCGATACCAACGGGACAAGCGCGCCAAGGCCGGGCAGCTCGCGGTATCGGGGATGGCCCATCGGCGCGTCGGCGGCGTCCAGCGCCCAGGGAATGCCACAGGGGACATGAACGCCCCATGCGCCCGCTTCCAATGCGGGAAGGATGTCTGATTTAAGCGAGTTTCCGACCATCATCGCCTGTGCCGCGCCCGTACCGTAGCTGGCAAAAGCACGGGCATAGATGGCTGCGGTCTTGTCGGATACGATTTCGACGGCGTGAAAGAGGTCGCCAAGGCCGGACTGGGCCAGCTTTCTGTCCTGATCCATCAGGTCACCCTTGGTGATCAGGATGATCCTGTGGGTCTGGGCCAGCGCCTCTACCGCTGTACGGGCATCAGGCAAAAGGTCAATCGGGTGCGACAGCATCTCTCGGCCCGCTGCCATGATGTTGCTGATGACCATGGCCGGCACGCGGCCTTCGGTCACCTCGATGGCCGTTTCGATCATGGACAGCACGAAGCCTTTCACCCCGAAACCGTAATGGCCCAGATTGCGCCGCTCCGCTTCCAGCAGGCGGTCATGCAGGTGGTCCGGGTCCGCATGGTCTGCAAGCAGTCGCGCAAAGTGATCCTGCGTCATCCGGTAGTAGGATTCGTGATACCACAGTGTATCGTCAGCATCGAAACCGATGGTCGTCAGTGCCATATCCCACCCTCTTGGTCCGGACAGTTCTGGCGCGGTCAGGCGTATCCTGCAAGCGCTCTGCGGCCCCCTTTTCGTTTCAGGCCTTTCCGCTATATAGTGGGCTTCTGTGAACCGAGTCTGACCAGGAGCTTGCCGTGGCGCGTCACCCTTTCCTTATGTCGGGAAAGACCAATGGAAATGACGGGGAAACCTCTGTCATCACCAAGACGCGTTCCAAGACCGAGCGTCCCCCCCTCTACAAGGTCATGCTTCTGAACGATGACTACACGCCGATGGAGTTTGTTGTTCATGTGCTGGAAAGGTTCTTCGGCCTGACCCATGCGCAGGCGTTCGAGATCATGCTGACGGTGCACAAGAAGGGGCTGGCGGTGGTCGGCGTGTTTTCCTTCGAGGTGGCGGAAACCAAGGTGGCCCAGGTGATGGATTTTGCCCGTCGCCACCAGCATCCGCTGCAATGCACGATGGAAAAGGAATAAGGCCGCCTGCGGCCGCCCATGCGATCTGCACGCCTGACCCTTGCGATGGACACTGGCACCATAACCCTGCCCGAGACAGGCAGCATTCTTGTTTTCCGACCCCAGGCCGGGGATGACCTTTCGGTCCTGCCGAAAGACAGGGTCAGCATCATTCAGGGGTTTCGCCCGGATTACGATGCTTTTGCCGCAGCAGGCTATGGCGTGGCGGTTTCCGCCACCGGCGAGGCTGCGGCGGCATTGGTCTGCCTGCCGCGCAGCAAGGCCGAGGCCCGCTCGCTGGTGGCCGAGGCCGCCGCACGGGTGGTCCCCGGCGGGCCGGTGATCGTGGATGGTCAGAAGACCGACGGGATCGATGCGATGCTGCGCGATATCCGGGCGCGGGTTGACATATCGATCCCCGTTGCCAAGGCCCACGGGCGGGTGTTTTCGTTCCCGGCCGGTCCGGTGTTCCGGGATTGGGCCGGGGTCGAGACGGTAACGGAAGACGGTTTTGTGACCTTGCCCGGTGTGTTTTCGGCCGATGGCCCCGACCGGGGGTCGCTTCTGCTGGCGGATGCGCTGCCTGCGAAGCTTCCCGGCCGGATCGTCGATCTTGGCGCTGGCTGGGGCTTTCTGGCCCGGGCCATTCTGGCGCGGGACGGGGTGCGGCAGCTTGATCTGGTGGAAGCCGAGGCAGCTGCGCTGGACTGTGCCCGGCGCAATGTGACCGATCCCAGGGCGCGGTTTCACTGGGCCGATGCGGTAAGTTTCCGGCCCGAGGGCGTGATCGACGCCGTGGTCTGCAATCCGCCCTTCCATGTAACAAGGGCCGCCGAACCCGGATTGGGTGCAGCCTTCATCAAGGCCGCCGCCGCCATGCTGCATCCGGGCGGAACGCTTTGGCTCGTGGCCAACCGT
>Ga0114979_10003467_pt1 | contig 10588 bp, 8 predicted proteins | sample S_140625_EF_Meta_FD_87315 | JGI IMG/M metagenome (GOLD analysis project Ga0114979, IMG submission 87315) | Freshwater microbial communities from Lake Simoncouche, Canada to study carbon cycling - S_140625_EF_MetaG | ecosystem: Environmental > Aquatic > Freshwater > Lake | place: Lake... | reverse complement strand
TTTTGCAGGTGTGGGTTAACTTCAATCCATTGGCCATTCCCATTGAAGCTCTGCGCAGCATTGGCTTGATGGGCATGTGGCCCAATTTCGCGTCTCTGTTTCAGTTGTTCGCAGTGGGCTGCCTGGTGGCAGTTGGCGGTGCTTGGTTGTTTGAAAAATCACGCAAGGGGTTTGCAGATGTCCTCTGAAGCGCCCGTGATTGTGCTGGAAGGCGTTGGCAAAACCTACAAACGTTTTGCAAAACCATCAGATCGTTTTTGGCAAGCTGTATGGCCAAGTGCCCTTCGCAGGGGTGATGCAAAAGCCAATGACTTTGTGGCCTTGTCACCGCTCAATTTAAAAGTACAACGCGGTGAAGCCTTGGGCCTGATTGGCCGCAACGGCGCAGGCAAATCTACGCTGCTTCAAATGGTCTGTGGCACCTTGAACCCAAGCTGCGGCACTGCCGTGGTGAACGGCAAAATTGGCGCCTTGCTTGAATTAGGCGCAGGCTTTAACCCCGAATTTACGGGGCGCGAGAATGTTTATTTGGCAGCCGCGGTCATGGGCTTGTCGGGCTCCGAAACTGACGCCTTGTACGAAAGCATTGTCGAATTTTCTGGCATTCGCGAGTTCATTGACCAGTCCGTTAAAACTTATTCCAGCGGCATGTATGTGCGCTTGGCTTTCTCGATTGCCACCAGCGCCAACCCTGATATTTTGGTCATTGACGAAGCGCTGAGTGTGGGCGATGGCGCGTTTGCCAAGAAGTCTTTTGAGCGCATCATGCAACTCAAAGCGCAAGGCACCACCGTGCTGTTTTGCTCGCACTCCATGTACCAAGTGGAATCGTTTTGCGACCGAGCGGTGTGGCTCGATCATGGGCAAGTGCAAATGGAAGGCCCAGCCTCGGAGGTGGTGGCCGCTTACACCGACAGCTTGCGGGCAGAAGGCGGCGATGGTGCACTGAAGAGTGCAAGCGCTGTGGCCGCTGGTTTAGAAGTTGCACCAACGGGTGTTGATCTTGATGCTTTGGGTTCGGCTTTGCCTACCGAAGCGTCAGCCCCAAAACCTGCGGCTTCTGGGCTGACGCGCATCACAAGCATTGAAGTGGCTGTGGACGGCGTATCGGGTCGTGAATTGCATGCTGTCAGTTTGCAAAGCGATGTGCACATTACCGTGAAGTTTGAGTCAGACCTTGCGCAACCCTGCCCTACTTTTGCCACAGGCTTTGCTTTGCCAGACGGTCAAATTTTTACCAGTGCTTACACCTTGTTTGACGGCGTGCAAATTGAGCGCGATGCGCAAGGCCGCGGTCAAGCCACTGTGGTCTTTGAAAAACTGCCTTTAATGAAAGGCCGTTTTTCAGTTGGCGCTTATTTGTTTGATGAGCGTGCACTTCATGTGTACGACGTGGTGCTTCAGGCGGCTACCGTGGTGGTGACGCAGCCTGGTGTGCACCAAGGCTTTGTGCAATTGCCGCACCGCTGGTCATAATTTTCAAGCGAACTTCTGCGGCGTTTGCAAGGCTCCCAACAAATCGTAAAACTGTTGTTCAGGCGAACGCATCACGTGCGGGCCAATGCAATCCAAGGCCGTTTGCGTCAGTGCCTCTGGCGTGCAAGTGCCAGGGTCAATGGCAGGATACAAGGTGAGCAAATGACGCTGCGTTTGGGCGTTGTAGGCAATCGCGGCAGGCACCACTTGGGCACCTGTGAGTTGGGCCAATTTGGCGGGGCCAGTTTGCAAATAAACGGTTTGCCCCATGAACTGAAACTGTTGCTCGGGCTTGTCGGCGACGGGTTCACGCACATCCAAGGCGACGGTCAGTACGTGGTGCGCTTGCTTTAACCAACGCACCGAACCTATGGGACTTTGGTCCGTGTAAAAAATAACGGGCGCGTTGCAACTTTCAGCAGAACGTTGGTGCACACCCAACCAAAACTCTTTTTCTTCAGGCGTGCAAAATTCCAAATTGCGGCGTGACGCAATGGATGTGATCGGTGCGCCACCGCACAGATGGTGCAAGGCGCCGTTCATGAGCAACCAACTGCCGTGGTGCACAAAGACTACAATGACCGAGCCCTTGGCCAAGGCTTCTGAGTAGTGCGACGCGCCTTCAATGGCGACGTGTTTTTGAATGTAAGACGCGCGGTACAAATAGGTCTCGTCGCACATGAATTGCCGGTAGGCTGCGAGGTCGAAGGGAATAGCAAGTGGCGGTGGTTGATCAAGCGCAGCCCGTGTTTGTGCACTTGGCGAAGATGGCGTGGCTTCTTCTGCCTCTGAAGCCTTCGCAGTTTTGAACCAGGAAATTAGCCTTTGCCACATGTTGTAATTCTGAATACCATGTTATTGTTGGCGCAATGATAAAACATCGCTACGCTCATGAAATAGACCCCAACGGTGGCAGTGCCGCCGCGGTGTTGGCCCGCATGGTCGAGCCTGGCCAACGCGTGCTCGAACTAGGCACTGGCCCTGGCACCGTCACACGCATTTTGCATCGCAAAGGCTGCAAGGTCACGGGCGTAGAGATGGACCCCGAAACTTTGGCCACCTGTGCGCCCTTTTGCGAGCGCACTGTTCAAGCAAATTTAGAAGACCCTGATTGGGCAACCCCCTTGGCTGGCGAAAAGTTTGACGCCATCATTTGCGCTGACGTGCTTGAGCACTTGCGCGACCCAAGGCCCCTGCTGAACCAGTTGCATCTTTTTTTAGAGCCGGGCGGCAGTGTGCTGATGTCACTGCCCAATGCGTCCCACTTAACGGTCGTGGCCAGTTTGTTGGTGGGCCGCTTTCCATACCAAAAGAGCGGCTTACTCGACCACACACACCTTAAGTTTTACGGCCGCGAAGACCTTGAAATTTTGCTGCGCGAGTGCGGTCTTTTGTGGCAACACTGGCATACCGTGCACGTAGACCCGGCTCAGGCAGAACTCAAAAATTACTGGCACCAGCTGGATGAAGCCACCCAGACTTTGTTGAAATCAAAGTGTGCAGACGGTGAGGTCTACCAACACGTGCTGCGCGCACAACCGGCCACTGAAATGGCACACTTGGCAAAGTTGGTCCTTGAGCAAAAGACTTCAAATGAAAAACACATTGCAGAATTGCATGCACTGAATGCCAATTTTGCCATTCAACAAGCTGGCTTGCAGGACGAGAAAGAGTGGCTGGCATCGCAGCACGATGCCGAGTTAAAAGATCTGGCAGTCAAACACGATGCCGAGGTCAGCTCACTTTCCGTGCAACTTGACGGCGCTTTAACGCAATTTGAAAACACCCAAGCCACCTTGGATTGGACCCAGTCTCAACTGCAAAATCATCAACAAGCCATGGCAGAATTGCGTGCAGAAATTGATGCCATGAAACGTTCAAAATCTTGGCGCTTCACCGCGCCTTTGCGCAAATTGTTTGGCAACCGTACAGCTTAAATTCAGAGTGGCTTTAGCGCCGAATGCGACGCCACAAAGACACCCATGCTTTCAGCGGGTGGTACAAATTGCGAAGACCCGGCGTATTGAGCACCAACTGCTTAAGCCATGATGTGGGCACACCTGCCACATGGTTTTGACGCGTCGCCTCATCTACAATTTGTTGAACTTCTGGCAGCGTCAACTCCACCTTGAGCTGATCGTGTTTGGCTTTGGCTTTGGCGTAGTAATTGTCCAGCACCGCCTGCCTTTGAAGGGCCTTGTCCAGTTGATCGGGCACACGGTACAAAGACGTCACTTTGGGCACAAGTTTGAATTCGTTTTTCAACGAATAGCGCACCCACAAATTCCAGTCTTCTAAGTTTTCTAAATCCAAATCGAAGCCGCCATTTTCCTCATAGAGCCTTCTTTGGAACAACACCGTTTGGATCGGGAAATAGTTGTGGTGCCACAGGGTGGGACGGTGGAACGGCTGACGGTGAATGAGGCTGTGCATGACGTTTTGGTACACCCATGGCTCTTCACTTTGTACATGCGTGCGCACTTCGTAGCTGAGCGAATACACTGCACCCAAAGTGGGTTGCTTGAGCCATTCACTGACCAACACTTCTAAGTGATCGGCGTAAAACAAATCGTCGTCATCTAAGAAGCAACACAGCTGACCTGTGGCGGCCTCCAAGGCTTTGTTGCCCGCCACGCAGCGGCCCGACTTGGGCAGCGGCACATAAATAAGCTTGGCCAAGACACCGCTGTTGCGCAGTGCCTCAATGGCGCCTTTGGCACTCTCTATACCGAGGCCTCCGTCTTCCACCACCACCAACTCTATGGGGCCACCCATGTGGGCATAAGTTTGCTGCGCCACACTGGCCATGGCCTCGGACAACTTACCTGCCCTGCCTGGCATGGTGCGCATCAACACACTGACCAAGGGTGCGCCTTGTGCAGAAGCTTTGGCTTGCCCGATGGGAGATTGCGCAGCTACTGGGTATTCATAAAACGCACCCTCGCGTGCCATTTCGTAATCCCACATGCGAAATGGGAAGTGTTCTTGGCTCTTGCGACGAGAGCTTAGAAAGCGCGGCGCCAGTTTCATCAACTTCCAGGTTTGCGCCAGCAATTTGAGGCGCATGCCCGGAAACAAGGGCCTGAGCGCAAACAAGCCCGCAAACATGGCAAAGCCTTGAATGACCTCGTGCCTGCGGCCATATCGGCAACGTAGCAACACATTGGCCAAGGTACTGCCCAAGAATTGCTGGGGTTTGATTTGTGCCGCTTCTTCGTAAGTGAAATGCCACACAGTGGCGCTCGGTACATAGCGCAAGGTATAGCCATGGTCTCGCAGACGATAAGACAACTCGACGTCTTCGCCATACAAAAACAACATCGGCTCGTAGCCATTGACGGCTTTGAGCGCCTCAGTTTTGAACAGCACACAGGCACTGGAGCACCAAGCCGTTTCACCCGTCACTGGGTGGTAGTCTTTGGGGTGTTCGTAAGGTTTTTGACGGCATTCCCAAGCTGCCACATGGGCGCCTGCCTGACCTGGGCTTTGAGCTGCGTCTAATTGAGCGGTGCGCAACAAGGTGGTGAGGGTGTCGTGCTCAAACTCGAGGTCCACATTGGTCACCCAGAAAAAGGGCGTCTTGGTCAGCGCCAGGTTGCGGTTGTGCCCAGCACCAAACCCGATGTTGGGGCCTTGGTGCAATTGCACGCTGGCAAAACGATGACCTGCGGCGTTGCCTAAGGTGACCAACTGCGCTTGCAGGGCGGCAAAAGTGCCATCGGTGGAGCCATTGTCGAGCACACACAGGTCAATCTGGTCACAAGGCAAGTCTTGCTTCAACAAGCTCGCAAAAAAAGCCGGCAGCCATTTTGCCGAGTTGTATGTGACGATTGACAGCGTAAGGACAGGAGCGGGTCTTGTTGTTGTCTCTTGCATTGGCCGCGTTGATTTTAATTTCTTGAATTATCCGCGAAAGGGCTTGAGCTTTAGGGCTGGTTTCTCAACAAAATGCCAGGATAAAGCAGCCAACAGGAGTGTGACGGTCAATGTGCTGCCCAAATAAGAGAAAAAATCGATCTTAGGGAACAAATAAACAATGGTTTGCTGAATGGGAAACGCGTAAATGTAAATGCCATAGGAATAATCCCAGGACGAAAGGCGGGCCAACGGGCTGTCCTTGGCCGTTCCAAAGGCCAAGATGATGAAGGGCAGGAAAATCCAAGAGGCCATGATGAACACCACCATCCAGCGACTTAAAGCCAACCAGACCATGACGGCCAAAATGGCATTCGTGAGGTTGAAAAACCGGTCTATTTTGAACTGGTTGATGCAAGCGCCCACAAAGAAGTAAACACCGCACAACACCAACTGGCGCATGTCTGTTCTGTAAACCACCAGCATTTCGGTGGTCTGAAAAGCCCAAGTTGCAGACAGCGCCATGAACCCCACAGCGGCTGCCAAGGCACCCCACTTGGGTGCTCGCAAAAAACCAAGCACCACAATGAGCAGGTACATGGCAAACTCTACGGGAAGGCTCCAGAGCGAACCATTGACGGCATTGGGCACCCTGTTGTGGGCAAAGACGCCCGGCAAGTGGTAGGTGATGTAAAGAAACAAATTACTGAAGTAACCACGGGTGTGTTCATTTTTCCAATACTCGGCTTGGGAGACTTCGGTCAACCAGGGGCCCAGAACAAATACACTCAAAACCGTACAAACAAACAGCGCCGGAAAAATGCGCAATGCACGTCGAATTAAAAACCGAATGACATTGGGATCTCTTTGCCAACTTTGCGCCACCAAGTAACCGCTGATGGAAAAGAAAATATAGACACCCAAAGGTCCCATGGTCAACCATTGCATGAACATGGGCTCTGGCAAACCCAAGAACACAAACGCGTGCCCAAACAAAACCATGCTGGCCGCCAAAAGTCTGAGGGCCGTGAGGTTGTCCATGTGTTTAACCAAAGCCTGTGTCACTCAATAGGCTCCACGTTTCGCAAAAACGACTTTGATGGTTTTGAACAAAATGGCCAAGTCGTACCAAAGCGACCAGTTCTTGACATACCAAGCGTCTAGATAAACGCGCGTTTCGTAGTCGACATCATTGCGGCCACTTACCTGCCACAAACCTGTCATGCCAGGGCGCACCATGAGGTAGTAGCTTTTTTCTAAGCCATATTTTTGCAATTCTTCTTGGACAATGGGCCGAGGACCTACCAAGCTCATTTCGCTTTTAAGCACATTGAACAGTTGTGGCAATTCATCAAGGCTGGTGCGGCGCAAGAAAGCCCCGATACGGCTGATGCGCGGATCGTCTTTGAGTTTGTGTTCTTTGTCCCATTGGGCTTTAAGCAGGGGGTTATGTTGCAAGAGCTGCTGTAGTTGTTGCTCGGCATTGGGCACCATGGAGCGGAATTTGTAGCAAGCAAATTTGCGATTGTTCTTGCCAATGCGCTGGTGTGAAAACAACACGCTACCGCCTTCAAGTTTGAGCAACAGTGCAATGACCAACATGAAGGGCGACAAGATCACCAACAGCATGAATGCGATGCAAGCGTCAAACAGGCGTTTGGTTAAACGTGCAGGCCATCGCCTTAGATTGTTTCGGACACGCAAGAGCGCTACTTCATGAGAGAAGAAATGCGACATGTCGGTGCCATACAAAGGCACACCGCGCATGGCCGGTATCACGCTAATGTCGGTGGCACCCCATTGCGTGAGGGTGCGTAACCAGTGTTCACGTTGCTCGGCCTGCGAATGTTCTAGGGCAATGACCCACTGAATACCGGGTTGATCGGCCAAGATTTCGAGCTGGTGCAAGGTTTGCAGGGTTTGACCCTTGTTTTGAAGGCGTGGACAGGGCTCTTCCACATTGACGTAACCTGCCACTTCAAAGCCCATTCGGGGTTCGCTCTCTAGAGCAATGGCAGCTTCAAAGGCGTTTTCACCGTGGCCAATGATGATGGTGGGGCGAATCCACAAGCCCATTTGTTTGAGCATCCAGCGAGTGATCACTCGGCCCCACACCACCATGACAACCGCCAAAACCCAAACCAGCAACCACCACAAGCGCGACGAGTTCCAGCGGGTAGAGGCCACCAGCGTCATGTCGAGCAAGGCCAAGCTGCCCATGAGGCGCAGAATGTCGCCCAACTCGTCCCAGAAAGGACGGCGATCGCTGTAGTGTTGAAAACGCATGAGGAACAGCATCAACCCAAAAAATACCAAACCACACCAGGCCAGATAGCGCTGCATGTCTTGGGTGGAAAACCACACACTGACATTTTGACTGGGGTCGGCTGCTACATTGATCAAGGTGGCAAGCGCGAATGCAATGGCAAAAGCAATGGCATCGCCCAGCAAAATGGCAAATTTGGAAACGCGAACCTGAAACAGCGAGAGGGTGTTGATCATGCGTGCTGCTGCCAATAAGATTTGGACATGCTAAGCCGGCGCTTGATTGAGGCGGGAAGCCACCGATGCCATTGACCCAATTTGTAACCCAGCAGCTTCAGGCTGTTGGTGCAGCCCATCTGAAACAGGCCACGCATCAAGTTGGGGGCCAAGCCTGGTCGAGCGTTGGTCGCTAGTTTGCCACTTGCAAGCAACTGCAAGTGGGCGAACTGGTGGCGCATCAGACGCCAGCCTTCACCCTCGGCACGGCCAAAGCTTTGCAAAAGCCATCGGTTTTGAGCGTGAAAGACGCCTGTGTCAAACATGCGCTGAAAATCCTGTAGGCCGTTGTACTGGTGTGAATGATAAACGGCTGCATCGGCTTGGTACTGCAGGGATTGACCTGACAGCAAAAGCTTGCCAGCTGTGAAGGTGTCCTCACCCAATGGCAACCCAGCAGGCAGCCCGCCCAGAGCTTGTAAAGCTTTCAGGCGGTAAGCACCAAAAGCATTGGAAAAGAAACAGGCCTTGATGCCCAAGCTGTCTTTGTCTTGCAGGGTGACGGTGCGGGAGTGGGCTGGGTAATTGAAATGCCGGGTGTGGGCTTCCAACCAATCAGCATGCGGTTTGGGCAACTGGCGGCCATAAACGGCGGCCACATTTGCGTTTTGAAAGGCGGTAAGCAAATTTTCCAAGGCATCAGGCTGGGCCAAGATGGCATCCTGCGTCATGAACACCACCACACTGGGCGCTATTTGCGGATGGGCCTGCAAGGCTTGGTTCAAAGCCCATTGACGCGTACCGCCATGGTCAAACTGAGCCGCCTTGATGTGCAAGAGGGTGAAGGCTGAGGCCTTGGAGGTCGTTTGTGTTTCGGGAGTTTGGGGTGTTTGACGTGCTGCTGCTTCTTGAACGGCTTGCTCTGTCAACGCCAAACTGCCGTCTGTTGAGCCTGAATCGACCACCACCACCCTTGCTGGCTGCCGCTTTTGAAATTGCAGCGCCTGCAACCATTGGGCCCAGTTTTGTTGGCCCGGGTTGTAAGTGGGCACCACCACCCAAAATGGGTTCGTTGCGTCGCCTTCCAAAGCAAGAGAATGCAAGTTGGATGGCGGGGGCTGAGAGGAGTTTTCTCCCGACAATGTGATCTGGGACACGATAGCTGTCAATGTGCGGCAATCTATAATTTGAGTTCGCTGTTTAAAGAAACAACCCGCATTGACGCGCCGCCCTTTTCCTGCTCTTGCATTTGCCCTTTTTGCGCTAACTTTGGCCAGCGCACCGACAAACACCAAATTGGGTGGCTTGGCGTGGGTCCTGCTTTGCTTGATGGGGTTTTGGGCATTTTTGCGAGCGGAGCGAATTCAAAGAACAAATATTGACTTGCATTTAACGGGCGATGTAGCCATTTCTAGCCCATCGCCAGTAGAAGAAGCAGCCAGAATTTGGCTTTTTGCATGTCTGGCGGCTACTGTCATTCGAATCATACCGCACGCCTTTTGGCACGACGGCTGGGACCGCCGACATGCCGAATTTCGCCTGGTCTTGGGTGCCATGGCCACGGTAGCCCTGGTCAAATGGCCGCCGTTTTACCGTCTGATGGGTTCCCAAAAATCCCATTTGATCGATGCCTTGGCTTTGTCTTGTGCCATCGGCATGGGCGTGACGGCCTTGTTTGGACGTGAAACGCCCTTGCATGCCATTGCCTGGGCTGTCAGCCTCAGTTTTTTGGTCTGCTTGCTTGCACCAATGGTGTTAGACCCCGTCTTTTCTCCAGTTCGACGCAAATTTTGGGCATTGGCTGTCTTGATGGGCTGCATGGGGGTGGTACTGAGCCAGTCCCGAGGCGTTTATGGATTGCTGATTTGGATGGCGTTGGCGAGTTATGTGGCCGCATCCAATCGCACCTTGTTGCAAATGTCCACCTTCCGACCTCGCACTTGGTTGGCATTGGGCTTGGTTTTTGGCAGTTTCATCTGGATGTTATACGTCCAACCCGCTTGGCTAAGCGCTATCTTCCACCGCTTGGCCGAGGTCTGGGTGGAGGCCGCCATGTCCCAAAGCAATCCCAGCGAAGCGGCCAATACCTCGGTAGGCTCGCGTTTGTTTTTGTGGAGCAAGGCGCTCGATGCCATTGAAGTGCAACCCTGGTTTGGCTATGGCAAAGAGAACAGCATTGCCATGATCAAACAGTGGGGCCTTGAAATCAATTCTGTGCAGGTGCAAAAACTGGGGCACTTGCACCACGAATTTTTGGATGCGTGGGTTAGCCATGGGCTGATGGGCATCATCAGTTTGTTAGTGCTGGCCACGGGGATGGCCTTGGTGGCCCGCAAGTTGTGGCAACCGCACCCGCGCGCAGCGCAAGGCATCTTGGGCATTTTGTTCATGCACCTCACTGCCGGATTGTCCAATACCAACATGGTCCATAACTACTATGGGGCCATGTTGTCCTTGAGCATTTCACTGGCGCTGGTGATGGCGGCCAGTGAAGAGACACAGCATTGAACTTGAAGTATTGAACTTGAAGGAAAGTGCCGCAAGCATGTGGCATGTGCTTATCTGGCCAGAACAGCCTCCAAAGCTTTGCCGGTGTGCGTACCCAAACGAACCACGTCTTCCGGACTTGCACTGGCCACCACTTGGCCACCCGCCTTGCCCCCGTCTGGGCCCAGGTCAATGATCCAATCGGCTTCGGCAATCACATCGAGGTCGTGCTCAATCACCAACACGCTGTGACCCGCGTTGACCAAGCGGTGCAGCACATGAATGAGCT
>Ga0114979_10003466_pt1 | contig 10588 bp, 8 predicted proteins | sample S_140625_EF_Meta_FD_87315 | JGI IMG/M metagenome (GOLD analysis project Ga0114979, IMG submission 87315) | Freshwater microbial communities from Lake Simoncouche, Canada to study carbon cycling - S_140625_EF_MetaG | ecosystem: Environmental > Aquatic > Freshwater > Lake | place: Lake... | reverse complement strand
TTCTGCCGCATGAAGAAGACCGTGGACCAGGTGGCCGAATACCTCACCAAGCACGGCATCGAATCGCATGCCATGCACGGCGACATGTACCAGACCAAGCGCGACACGGTCATGGACAAGCTGCGCGGCGGCAAGCTCAGCGTGCTGGTCGCCAGCGACCTGGCCTCCCGCGGCCTCGACGTGGACGACATCAGCCACGTGATCAACTACGACGTGCCCGAGGATCCCGAGGTCTACATCCACCGCATCGGCCGCACCGCGCGCGCCGGCCGCGGCGGCGTGGCATGGACCTTCGTCCAGCCCGACCAGGGCGACCTGCTCTCGAACATCGAGATGCTCGCCAACATCGAGATCCCGCAGAAGCAGTACCCCGACTTCGTCCCGGGCCCGATCCCGGCCGACGTCGCCAGCTACCGCGAGGCCGAGCAGCGCCGCCGCCAGGAATCCGCCAACGCGAAGAGCCGCCTGGCGATCTCGGACGCGCCGCCCGCCGAACGCGCCCAGGACCCGAACGCCTTCCCCGGCGGCATCGTGCCTTCGTCCATGCCCATGAAGCGCCTCGGCGGCGTGGTCCGCACGCGCAGGCGCTGACGCATGGCGGGGACTGCGGCTGCGTCCATGATCACCGTTGCACCCGAGGTGCATGACGCGCTGCGTTCCGGCCGCCCCGTGGTGGCACTGGAAACCGCCGTCCTCACCCACGGCCTCCCGCGCACGCCCATGGCCTGCCCCTGCAGGCTTGCCGCGTGGGATGCCTCGCTCCCGGCCAACCTGGCGCTCAGCCTCCTGCTTGACGCCACCGTGCGCGCAGGCGGTGCGGTGCCGGCCACCGTGGGCATGCTCGATGGCGTGCTGCACGTGGGACTCAGCCGGCAGCAGCTGGAACGGCTCGGCCACGACACCACCGCGCGCAAGCTCAGCACCCGCGATCTCGGCGCCGCCGCCGTGCAGCGCGCCAGCGGCGGCACCACCGTGGCAGCCACGCTCTCCGCGTGCGCCGCGGCCGGCATCAGGGTCTTCGCCACGGGCGGCATCGGCGGCGTGCACCGTCACTGGACCGAGCGACCCGACGTCAGCGCCGACCTCGCCGCCATCGCGCGCACCCCCACGGCGGTGATCAGCGCCGGCGCCAAGAGCATCCTCGATCTTCCCGCCACCGTCGAAGCGCTCGATTCGCTCGGCGTCCCGGTGATCGGCCTGGGCACGCGCGCGTTCCCGCGCTTCATCTCCCCGGGCGACGATTCGCTGGGAGTGTCCGCGTTCGCATCGAACGCAGCCGAGGCCGCGGCGATCTGCGCCGCGCACTGGGCGTTCGCGCCGCACAGCGGAACCGTCATCGCGAATCCGCCTCCCGCGGAGTGGGCGATCCCCGCGCACGAGGTGGAGGCGATCATCGCCGCATCCATGCTCGACGCCGCGCGCGAGGGGATCCACGGCGCCGCCGTGACGCCGTTCCTCCTCGACCGAGTGCAGCGCGCCACCGGCGGCCGCACCGTGGCGGTGAACGTGGCGGTCCTGGAGTCGAATGCCCGCGTGGGTGCGGAAGTGGCCCTGCGGATGGCTGAATTGCGCTGAAATCGCCGCCAAATGGCGGAATGGTTGGCCTGCGGTCGCTTCCTGAGTTACACTTCCAACGTCGCGTCACCGATGCGACTCCCAAAGCACAGTCCGGAACGGTGGAACACCCCACGGTGCGATGCAAATGCATCACCCGTCCCGGCGTGAGGAACAATTCATGACAGTGGTCAGCGGCATCCTCGAAGCCATGAAGGGCTCTCCAGAGGGTCGAATCAGGCAATTTTCCGATGGTCTCGTGGAGCGCGAGGATGATCCGATCGTCCTCCCCGAGTTCATGCAGCAGAACGGCGTCGCGCCCGGCGCGTCCATCACCGTCGAGGTGGAGGAACGGCAGTCGCGCCGCAGCCGGCAGATGCGCATGGTGGCAAGCAGGCTGGTCGCGGTCGAAGGCATGTCGCCCGACGTGTACCGCCAGCGCAAGGCGTTCGCGGAACTCACCGCGCTCGACCCGCAGCCGCGCATGTCGCTCGAATACCGCGGCTGCCCGCCGGCCTGCCGGCTGATCGACATGTTCTGCCCGATCGGCTTCGGCACGCGCGGCCTCATCGTCGCGCCGCCCAAGGTGGGCAAGACCATCCTCCTCCAGAACATCGCCTTCGGCATCAAGCACAACCACCCGCAGGTGGAGCTGATCGCGCTCCTCATCGACGAGCGCCCCGAGGAAGTCACCGACTTCAAGCGCAACGTGCCCGCGCACGTGCTCGCCTCGAGCAACGACGAGGATCTCGAGAGGCATCTCTCGCTCGGCCAGTTCGCCATCGAGCGCGCCAAGCGCATGGTGGAGGCAGGCAAGGACGTGGTGGTGCTCCTCGACAGCCTGACCCGCCTCGGGCGCGCGTTCAACAACTCCCGCCGCTACGGAAGCAGCGGGCGGACCATGTCGGGCGGCGTGGACAGCCGCGCGCTGGAAGTGCCGAAGCAGCTCTTCGGCGCCGCGCGCAAGTGCGAGGAGGGCGGCAGCCTGACCATCATCGCCACCTGCCTCGTGGACACCGGCAGCCGTGCCGACCAGGTGATCTTCGAGGAGTTCAAGGGCACCGGCAACATGGAGCTGATCCTCGACCGCACCATCGCGGAGCGGCGGGTGTTCCCCGCCATCAACCTGGCCCAGAGCGGCACCCGCAAGGAACATCTCCTGATGCCCGAGCGGGAACTCAAGACGGTCACGGCGCTCCGCCGTCGCCTGATGAACGCGCCGCCGCATGTTCAGATGGAGCAGCTCCTCGCTGCGCTCCAGCGTTTCCCCGCGAACGAGGACATGCTGAAGGGCTGATGCGGCATACCCCCTGATCCGGTACCCTACGTACCGCATGGCCGAAGGCACGAACTACTCGAACACGGTGCGCGCAGGCGCGTTCCTGATCACTGGCCTGCTGCTGGGCCTGGTGGTCATCGTCACCCTCCAGAAGACCTCGATCTTCGCCAGCAAGTCCCGGTACCTGGTGCACTTCGGCATGGACGAGGCGTGGCGGGACTGGACGTCGGATCCGAGGTGCGCGTCAGTGGCCTGAAGGTCGGGCGCGTGACCCGCATCGAGCAGAAGTTCGACGACAACGGCGACGGCAACGGCCGCGACGACAGCGGCATCGACGTCCACATCGAGATCGGCTCGAACATCCGCGTCTACAAGGACGCGGTGGTCATCCGTACCCAGCCGCTCCTGGGCAACTACTCCTGGCTCAACTTCTCCAGCCTCGGAACCCCGGCCGCCGGCAAGATCGAGGCGGGCGGCAAGTTCGATGCACGCACGAGCGGCGGCCTCCTGGCCACGCTGGTGGGCCCGCAGAACGCCGGCCGAGCGGACAAGATGTTCATGAACCTGGTCGCGTTCACGGACAGCCTCGATGACTTTGCGCGCGTCCAGTACCCGCAGAAGGTCGTTCCGCTGCTCGACGACGCCCAGATCACCGCTTCCAAGCTGCGCTCGGACTACGACACGTGGCGCGTCGACGTCACCAGCGGCCTCGATGACGCCGCGAAGGCCGTCAACAAGCTCAATACCTCCATGGACGACGTGCAGGTGGCGGCCAAGGACGCGCGCCAGCTGATCTCGCACTTCCGCGAGGTCAACGTCAAGCAGATCGACGACCTGCTGGTGTCCGCGCAGAAGGGGGCCGTCAAGTTCGCCGACTCGATGGATTCGCTCGACTCGGAGCTGACCGCCCGCATCCCCGACATCCGCGTGATGCTCTCCGACCTCCGCCAGGCATCCGCGCAGATCAAGCTGACCACCATGGAAGTCCGCCGCAGCCCGTGGAAGCTGCTGTACCGGCCCACGGGCGACGAGCTCGGCCGCGAGAACCTCTACGAGTCGGCGCGCGCGTTCGCGATCGCCAGCTCGGACCTGCGCGTGGCGGGCGACACGCTGCGCGCCACCCTGAAGGATTCGCCGGAGCGCTTCAGCAGCGATCCGAAGTTCCGTGACGCCCTGAAGACGCAGGTGCTGCAGTCGGTGGAGCGCTACGAGGCGGCGCAGAAGAAGCTCTTCGACGTGCTGCAGGCCGACTTCAAGGGCAGCGAGATGCCGTCGGCCGACATGCCGACGCAGCAGCCGATCACCACCCCCGCGCGCGATGTGACGGCGCCCGCACCGGCGATGCCGGCCGCCGGCGCGCACTGAACCGGAGCCCGGAAGCCGAACGTGGCCACGGAACGCAACAACATCCTCGCCGGCATCCTCGTCCTGGCAGGGATCGGTGCCTTCAGCGGTGCGCTCTGGGGCTGGAAGGCATGGCAATCGCACTCCCGCAACGACTACCTGGTGCGCTTCACCGCGGAACAGGGCGTGTACGGACTGCATCCCGGGTCGCTGATCTTCGTCGGCGGCATCGCCCGGGGCGAGGTGATCTCGGTGGATGCGAAGCCCGACGAGGCACGCGGGGTCATCGACCACTACGAGGCGCTCGTGCGGGTGGAGCGCGAGGTGCCGGTCTGCATGAACTCGGTCTTCGAGGCCACCGGCGCCGGAATCAACGGCGAAGGCACCCTCGCCATCCGGGAGATCGGCTCGACGCGCGCATTCCGCAGCGGCGGGGCCTCCCCGGAGGCACGCGCGCTGGCACCGCAGATGCACATCTTCCAGGCAGCGGATCCGCCGCCCTACCAGGGGTACGTCGGAAGCAAGGCCTCCAAGCCGCTCGCTGCCCTGATCGGAAGATGGAGCGATGAGGCACCGGACTCCCTGCGCGGACGGCTGGGCACCGCGCTCGAAGAGATCCCGACCAAGACCCGCGCGTTCAAGAAGAGCACCGACGAACTGAAGGTCATCGGCCGCGCCGACATCGACCGCTGGCGAGAGCAGTACACGGCGATGACCAAGGAGGCGGAGACCGCGTTCGCCAAGCTCGGCGCCGGCAAGGATCCCTCGCCGGACGCAGCGATCCCGCAGATGAACGCTGCTGCTGAGGAAGCACGCAACCTTCCCATCATCGAGACCGGGCGCATCGAGCCGACCGCGAAGGCATTCGACAGCGCGGTAGCCGCCGTCAAGGAACTGGGTGCCAAGTCCGGCGGCATGCGCGACATGATGGAGGACGCTGAGACCTCGCTCGGCCGCGTGGGCGCGGATGCGAGCATCGCGTCGCAGGAACTCGCCGCCACGTACCGCGAGGCCGTCACGTCGCCGTGGCGACTGTTCGGCTCCCCCGGCAAGGCGGAGCTGGATGCGGATGCCCGCATCGGCCTCGTGCGCGCCTACGCAGAGTCCGCCGCCGCCCACCAGCGCGCGATGAAGGGCATCGAGGATGCGCTGAAGCGCGACGCAGAGCTCCTGGCGAAGGAGCCGGGCCTCGCGGAGCTTCTGCGCGCACGGCTCCAGGCAGCCAACGCGCTCTTTGAGGCACAGTCGGCGCGCATGGAGGAACTGCTCCTCGGACCCGCCACGGCCCCTGCGCCGGTGCCCGCACCCGCGCCCGCCGCGCCATGAGCCGGCCCGTGCCCGCCGGCGTGTGCTCCCCCGGCTGGCCGGCAACGCAACCGGCCGACGCACACGACCCCCGGCTCGCCCCGTATCGATCCGTACGCGACGCCGACCTGCGCGGACGCGATGGCCTCTGCTGCATCGAGACCGCACGCGTGGTGGGACGCTTCCTTGCCGGATGGGCCCGCGCGCGCGATTCCGGACGCGCCGCCTCCTTCGGCTGCGAACCGGTGAGCGTCCTCTGCGACCGACGCACGCTTTCCGTGCTGCAGCCCATCCTCGACCGCGTGCCGGGCGTGCCGGTGTTCGTGGCTCCGGATGCCGATGCCGTGACCGCCATCTCCGGCTACGAGCTGCACTCCGGCGCGCTTGCCATCGGGCGCCGCCTGCCGGAACCGGGCATCGAGGCGCTGGCCACGCACCCCGGCACCATCGCCGCGTGCGACGGCATCGTGCACACCGACAACATCGGCGCCATCTTCCGCAATGCGGCCAGCTTCGGCGCGGCGGGCGTGCTGCTCTCGCCCCACTCGAGCGATCCCCTGCTGCGCAAGACCGTGCGCGTGGCGATGGGCAGGGTGTTCGACGTCCCGTGGGCGCGCTCCACCAACTGGCCCGACGACCTTCGCGCGCTCCGCGAACGCCACGGCTTCCGCATCGTGGCCGCCGAGGACACGCCGAACGCCGTGGACGTGGCGGACCTGCCCCGCGCCGAGCGCACCGTGGTGGTGTTCGGCGCGGAAGCGGCCGGCGTCTCGCACGCGGTGCTCGACATGGCCGACGCCGTGGCGCGGATCCCCATGTCCACCCTGGGCGGCGCGCTGCGCGACGACCCGCCGAGCCTCAACGTGGCCGTGGCCAGCGCCGTGATGCTCGATCGCCTGTGCGTGCGCGAGGAACACCGCGGGACGCCCCCCGGAAACACCGCGGGACGCCCCCGTTGAGGGACGTCCCGCGGCTGAGAAGGGGATCTGTGTGCAGGCGATGCGCGCCCGCGGGGTTTCGGCTCAGCTGCCCTCGGCCTTGGCCATCGGCTCCTGGGCCGCACGTGCCGTGAGGCCGGCGCCGCGGATCGAGGGAAGGATGGCGGGCACGACGTCCTCGGCGGGCTCCGCCTTGGTCTCCTTGCAGCGCTCGATGCTGGCACCGAGTGCGGTCAGCACCCGCTCCATGCTCGAGTAGCCGCGGTCGAGGTGATAGACGCGGCTGATGATCGTCTCGCCCTGCGCAGCGAGGCCGGCAAGCACCAGGCACGCGCTCGCACGGAGGTCGGACGCCATCACCGGTGCGCCATGCAGGCTGCGCACGCCGCTGATGACCGCCGTCGAACCCTGGCGATAGACCTGCGCGCCCATGCGCGAGAGCTCGGCCACGTGCAGGAAGCGCTCGGTGTAGATCTTCTCGGTGACGATCGAGTTGCCCTCGGCGATCGAGAGGAGCGACATGAACTGCGCCTGCAGGTCGGTCGGGAACCCGGGGTGCGGCTGCGTGGTGATGATCGTCGGACGGAGCACGCGGTCGCTCGTCACGCGGACGCTGCAGCGGAACTCGTCATCGTTCGGGTTGACCTTCTGGACGTGCACGCCCACCTCCTCGAGGTGGTTGATGGCGGCCAGCAGGCTGTCGTACGGGAAGTCATCGAGCGTCACGTCGCCGTTGGTCATCGCCGCGGCGATGGCGTAGGTGCCGGCCACGATGCGGTCGGGCATCACGCGGTGCTCGCAGCCGCCCAGGGCCTCGACGCCGTCGATGATGATGCGGGGGCTGCCCGCGCCGCGGATCTTGGCGCCCATGCGGTTCAGCATGTTGGCCAGGTCCACGATCTCCGGCTCGCACGCCGCGCTCTCGATGACCGTGCGTCCCTCGGCGAGGGTCGCGGCGCTCATCACGTTGGCCGTGCCGAGCACGGTGGGGCCATTGGCGCCACCGAGGAACACCGTGGCGCCCTTCAGCCGGTCGCAGGTGGCGATGATGTTGCCGCCGTCGAACTCGATCTTGGCGCCGAGCTTGGCGAGGCCCTTGAGGTGCAGGTCGATCGGGCGCGTGCCGAAGGCGCATCCGCCCGGCATGCTGATCACCGCGCGCTTGCGGCGGGCGAGCATCGGGCCGAGCACGCAGATGGACGCACGCATCGTCTTCACGATGTCGTACGGCGCATGCACGCACGACTCGTCGCTCGTGTGCAGCGTGATCGTGTTGTCGTCACCGAAGTGCACCGCCACGCCGAGATGGCTGAGCAGCGACCCCAGGTTGCGGATGTCCGCGAGCGGGCCGACGTTCGTCAGCTTCACGCGGCCGGTGGTGAGGATCGAAGCAGCCATGAGCGGCAGGGCCGCGTTCTTGGCGCCTTCGATCGTGACGCGGCCGCTGAGTCGGCGGCCGCCTTGAATGCGGAAATAGTCCATGGGTAACCCCTTTACGCCGGTCGGTGCAGGTCAATCCGTGACCTGCCTGTCTGAGACCAATCGGCGTTCCGCGCGTCGGATCCTCAATGATCGACGCGCCAATAAGATATCCACCTTATGAGCACCGCGCCTGCCGCCCACGCCTCCGGAAACGAACACGCCCGCCCTGCCGGAGAGCCCACGCTCCCCGAGGCCAAGATGCATGCCGTCCTGCCGACGGCACCGGTCACCGGACGGGTGGTCCAGTCGAAGCTCTGCACCAAGGGCAAGTCCGCATCGTTCGTGCGGCATGTCTGCGTGGATGTCACCGGCACGCCGCTCGAGGGCGCGTGGCAGGCCGGCCAGTCGTTCGGCGTGGTTCCGCCGGGCACGGATGCCAACGGCAAGGCGCACAAGGTGCGGCTCTACTCGATCGCCAGCCCCGGCTACGGTGAAGACGGCTTCGGCAAGGTGCTTTCCACCACCTGCAAGCGCCTCCTGGCCGAACGGGAGCCGCAGAACGACAAGGACGACCCGGCCGACCACCGGCTGTTCGCGGGCGTCTGCTCCAACCACGTCTGCGACCTGCGGGAAGGCGACGCCATCGCCGTGGCCGGCCCCAACGGCAAGCGCTTCCTGCTTCCCACCGACCGAAATGCCCACGACTACCTGTTCCTGGCAACCGGCACCGGAATCGCCCCGTTCCGCGGCTTCATCCATGAGCTCTTCGTCGGCCCCCCGGCGGGCAGCCCGCTCCACGCGGCATGGCGCCCCTGCACCAGCGAGGTGCACCTGGTGATGGGCACCCCCTACTCCAGCGACCTGATCTACGACGAGTTCTTCCGCCAGGTGGCGAAGGACCACCCGAACTTCAAGTACCACACGGTGATCAGCCGCGAACTGCGCCCCGATGGCGGCAAGGGCGAGTACATCCACCACTACGTGGACCGCACCCTGCCCCAGTTCGACCGGCTGCTCCGGAGCGAACGGACGCTCATGTACATCTGCGGCCTGGCGGGCATGCAGGTGGGGGTGTTCCAGACGCTTGCCCAGCGCGGGCTGCACCAGGGCTTCCTGGATGTCCATGCCGAGCTGGCGGACGTGCCGCCCGCGCAGTGGACCAACGAGCAGATCAAGCGCCGCGTCCACGGCACCCGTCGCTGCATGCTCGAGGTCTACTGAGCCCCCCGCAAGGCATTCCGGCCGACAGATGAGCCCGGCGGCGCCTCGACGTTTCCGGACGCCCGTCGGTCGCCGTGGTCCGGCAACCATCCCCGGACTGGGCAAACACGCGCCACTTTGGAAGCACATGGGGACTTCCTCGGGTGCGGTGCTACGATTGACCCGTCATGGCAGAATCGCACGGCGAATGGCGTGACGGAGACGAACTGGCCGAGGAGGCCCGTCGCCACTACGAGGACGGCCGGCTGGCCGAAGCCGAGGCCGCCCTCCGCCAGGCGCTCACCCGAAATCCCGATCGACCGGACTGGCACTTCCACCTCGGACGCCTGCTGGAGCAGACCGACCGCTCCAAGGAAGCCCGCGAGGAGTACCTCCGTTGCCATGAGCTGGATCCGGATGCCCCGGAGCCGCTGCTGGCGGCCGCCACCGTCGATGAGCTGGAAGGCGACACCACCTCCGCGCTCACGTTCGTGGAGAAGGCCGTGGCGCTCGACCGCGAGTGCGACGAGTCGCACGCCCGCCGCATCCGCCTCCTGTCCACGGTCGGCCGCCATGACGATGCCCGCGATGCCTTCTACGAGGCGCAGGAATTCGTCGAGAGCCCGGCGTATTCAATGCTCGCCATGGCAAGCGGCCTCGAGGAGCAGGGCGACCTGGCCCGCGCCGCATGGTGCTACCGCGAGGCGCTCCGCCACGATGCCGAGCTGATCGAGGTCCGAACGCTCTACGCACGCTGCCTCGCCAACCAGGGCGAGCACGCCAAGGCGCTGCAGAACTTCATGCACGTGCTGCGCGAGCAGCCCGGAAGCATCGATGCCCTGCTCGGCTGCGCCGAGACGCTGGCCCATCTCGGCCGTGAATCCGATGCGGCCGAGAAGCTCCGCCGCGTGGTGGAGATCGAGCCCGCCAACGTCCACGCCCACCACATGCTGGGCGCGCTTGAACTGCGCGCCGCGCGGTTCGACCGCGCGGCCATCGAATTCGAGCTGGTTCTCAAGCTGGAACCGGAGCGCACGCTGGTGCGGCTCGACCTGGCCGATGCGCAGTTCCGCCGCGGCCGGACAAAGGATGCCCGGGAAACCATGCGTGCGCTCATCGCCGAAGGCCTCCCTGATGCGCCCGATGCCGACGAACGGTTCGCCAAGCGCCCGGAGCATGAGCGCCAGCGTGCGCTCCGCAGCTGGAGCGCGGTACTTGCTCGCGCCGGCGCCCTGCTTTCCGCACTGCGGGAGTGGGAGTCGGCAGCCAAGATCATCCCCGCCTTCGTCAAGATGCACGAGTCCGAGCCCGATGCGTGGCGCGCCCTTGCGCGTGCGCGCTACGAGTCCAGCGATGTCGAAGGCGGCAAGGAGGCGAGCATGCGCGTCCTCGCCCTCGACCCGAAGTGCGCGCTGAGCCACCACAACCTGGCGCTCGCAGCATTGCGCGCCGGCGACCTTGCCGCGGCCTCCGACCTGGTCAAGCGTGGATTGACAGCGACGCGGGCCGATGAAGGCCTGCGTCGTCTGCGTTCACGTGTGTTGCT
>Ga0114979_10003465_pt1 | contig 10588 bp, 10 predicted proteins | sample S_140625_EF_Meta_FD_87315 | JGI IMG/M metagenome (GOLD analysis project Ga0114979, IMG submission 87315) | Freshwater microbial communities from Lake Simoncouche, Canada to study carbon cycling - S_140625_EF_MetaG | ecosystem: Environmental > Aquatic > Freshwater > Lake | place: Lake... | reverse complement strand
TGGCCTCCACTTCGGCAAGCGAATTTCCGATGGGCGAGATGATCCCGATCCCGGTGATGACGACGCGGCGCATGGGGGCCTCCCTTGGATGCACAGGGCCTGTTTACGGGAGAGGGGGGAAGGGGGCAAGGCGGTTGGGCAGGCGAATGAAGCCCATGGGCCTAGCCGCGCTGCCGGATCGCTTCCTTGAACGTCCACAGAGTCTTGTCGTGTTCCCAGAAAAACGACGAACAATCGAAGACACCCAACGGCAGAAGGGCATCAGGGATAACTCCAAAGGCCGCGTTGTCGCGAACGAGCACGGCGATCTGTCTGTCAGCAAGCAGAGCAAGCTGGCTTAGCTCGCTTTCGTTTTCGCCGCAGGCCGAAGCGAAGAGCCCGCGCCAGTCGGCATCCTCCAGAAGTCCAAGTTGGACATGCATCGCCTTGGCAAAGGCCGACATCTCTTCCGGTTCAGCACCGTGCCTTGGACTGAATTTCGGCCAGACGCCGCCATTTGGCCGACGCAACTCACTCTCACGCGGCCAGAGCGCGCGGCTGAACGTTTCGGGCGGCAGCAACACGCGGTCGTCGCTCCCGTAGATGAGGTGTGATCCGTGCGAAAAAAGCGCGAAGGGTTCGACTGTGATTTCGCGGATGGCAGCGACCGCTTGCCACAGAAGTCCGGCAAGCCTGGAACCAGCAATCTCTTCTCGCACTATTGGCTCAAAATAGGACTGCGCTTCAAGCCCAAGGCGTGGAACGTTCTCCTCTTCCACCCACTCGTACAGCAGGATCGGCCGGTGGCCAACGCGTTGGTCTACACGGCTTGACCCGCCGATCAGGAAAAGGCCATCGCCATCCCAAGCGAAGATTTCGGCATCGATGACGTCCGGGCGTTCCAGCACAAGCCAGCCCTGGCCGCGCTCCACCACCAGCGCGATCAAGCCATCATATTCTTCTTCCGGATCGTCAAATCCGACCTTGGGTTCTTTACCGATTAGACCCCGCCAGCCTTTCGTTTGCAAGTGACGCAGACTGCCGCGCAACCGGGCGAAAGGGTCTCCGGTTACTGCAACGCCACCATCCTTGAGCGTCTGCGAATCCATTGCAGTAGAAAAATTGCTGCGTTCGCGCACGGAGGGAGTGGCGGCATATTTAAAGAAATGCGACTGTTCCCAGTATTCCTTGCCCGCCTGCACAGCATACCAAAGGTCGTCTTGGTCCGCGTCGTTGAATTTGTTCGGGCACTCGGCCAGCAGGATCGGGCCCGGTTCAAGATCGGCAAGGCCGTCGGCAACTTCGTCCAGCAAACGGATCAGCGGGATTTCTTGCTGAAAGCGTCCCATCTCAGCCCCTTCTCGCAGGTTTCACCGGCTCTGACCGCCAGCATCGCACAATTTCACCAAGGTCGGGAATACGGCCAAAAGCTGTGAAAATCGCGGCTTCGGCAATCCAGCCATAATCTGCCATGCCGCCCCCATCCAATGGGCGCGGCGGACCAAAGGCGCGGCGGACGATCATCGGGCCTGCGCAGTTCATCAGGATTGGCAAGGCACGCTCCTGATCGTCGGCAAGGAACTCAAGCGGTGTGAACAGGAAAGCGCAGACTGAATCAATTGCCGGGCGGGCGGCCGCTGGCAATCGGCCGCAGATATGGTCGGCGATGCCCCGGGGACCCTCGCGAACGCGCCTTTCGATTGGACGGGGCAGGCGGTCTGTGTCGCAATGGTCGAACCAGTCGGCCAGCGTCACAACGCGGCCAAGGTCTTCGACAAGATGCCGCTTGACGATTTCGGCAATGTCGGAACGGTCGGGAAAGACACGCGCGGCGATGGCGGTGCCAAGGTCGCTGTGGTGCAAGACAACCCTGTGCCGCCGGTCTGCACAGGCGAACTTGGTGGCGTCCAGAAACTCGTGCACGGGCAGGTCATTCGCCCAGTTTTCGGAACCGGAAGATATCGCGTGCTGATAGGGCCGCATCTGGGTTTTCGTTCGGCTCCGGCGCGAGCGGGGCTTACGCCTCGCTCAACGCGACCTTCATGTCCTTGACAAGATAGATAACCTCGCCATCGGCTTCCACCCTGCCATCCGCAACCCCCATGGTCAACCGGCGGGTCTGGACGGCCTTGGTGAAATCGACGAAGTAGGTCAGGCGTTTGCGGTCGGGGCGGACCATGCCGGTCAGCTTGACCTCGCCCACCCCCAGCGCATAGCCGCGCCCCTGCCAGCCGCGCCAGCCCAGGTTGAATCCCGTCAGCTGCCACAGCCCGTCAAGCCCAAGGCAGCCGGGCATCACCGGGTTGCCCGGAAAATGGCAGGCAAAGAACCACAGGTCCGGCGTGATGTCGAATTCGGCCACGACATGGCCCTTGCCATGTGCGCCGCCGTCGCCGCTGATCTCGGTAATCCGGTCCATCATCAGCATCGGCGGTTCGGGCAGTTGTGCGTTGCCGGGACCGAACAATTCGCCGCGTGCGCATTTCAGCAAGTCGGCCTTGCCGAAGCTTGTGGGAAATCCTGCCATTCGCCGCCTTGCCCTCCAAACCTCCGCAACCAGCACAAGGTCACGCGGAGTTTCGCCATGTTGCAGACCCCTCTACCATCGGCAAGGAAGCCGAGGCAAGGGCAGGCGGCCCTTTCGGACAGCGCAGGCCTGCCGCAATCCGGCGGGCTTTGCGCCGATTTTCATTTGATAATCCCCCCCTGCGCCCCTTATATGTCGGGTGGACCAACCGGATCGGCAGGACAATGACGGTGACGCAGGCGGATCGAAGCACAGCCTGGCTTGCACGGGGCGGATTGCGCCCCACGCGGCAGCGTGTGGCCCTGGCAGAGCTTTTGGTCGGTGACGGTGAAAACCGGCATGTGACCGCAGAAAGCCTGTATGCCGCCAGCGTCGGTTCCGGTGAGAAAGTCAGCCTTGCGACCGTTTACAATACGCTGCGCGCCTTTTGCGAGGCCGGCCTGATGCAGGAAGTCACTGTCGACGGTCACCGCAGCTATTTCGATACAAGGATGGACGATCACCCGCATTTCTACTGGGAAGACCGGGGCGAGTTGACGGATGCGCCTGCGGAAGACCTCAAGATCATGGGTCTTCCCGCTGCCCCGGACGGCACCGAAGTCAGCCGGGTGGATGTCGTCATCCGCCTGCGCCGGGTCTGACCCACTCCGATCCGGTCTGCCCTTGGGGACGCATCCCTTCGGTGCCCTCTGCCTTTTCAGACCGGTCGCGCCGTAAGGCGCTGAGCGCGCCCGCTCCATGCCTCCCATCCCAAGCGTTGCGAAGGCCCGCTGCCATCGTGTAGACAGCAGCCTTCACCACGGGACGGCGCGCATGACGACGGCGAAGAAGCTTTTCATCAAGACCTATGGCTGCCAGATGAATGTCTACGATTCAGAGCGCATGGCGGAAACATTGGGTGCCGAGGGCTATGTCGCGACTGACCGGCCCGAAGATGCCGACATGGTCCTGCTCAACACCTGCCACATCCGCGAGAAGGCCGCCGAAAAGGTCTATTCAGACCTTGGCAGGCTGAAGCCGCTGAAGCAGGCAAGACCCGGAATGAAGATCGCCGTGGCGGGCTGTGTCGCCCAGGCCGAGGGCGAAGAAATTCTGCGCCGCGCCCCTGTGGTCGATCTGGTCGTCGGTCCGCAAAGCTATCACCGGCTGCCCGCGATGATGAAGGCCGTGGGGCAGGGCGCACGGGCCATCGACACCGAGTTTCCCGCCGAAGACAAGTTCGATCATCTGCCGGACCGGCGGATGCTGCGGGGTCCGACCGCGTTTCTGACCGTGCAGGAAGGCTGCGACAAATTCTGTGCCTTCTGTGTCGTTCCCTACACGCGCGGGGCCGAGGTCAGCCGTGCGCCGGAGCGCCTTCTGGCCGAGGCGCGGGATCTGGTGGCGCGCGGCGTGCGCGAAATCACCCTGCTGGGGCAGAACGTCAACGCCTATCACGCAGACGGGCGTGGCCTTGCGCGGCTTGTGCGCGATCTGGCGCGGATCGACGGGCTGGAGCGCATCCGCTACACCACCTCGCATCCCAATGACATGGAAGACGACCTGATCGCGGCCCATGGCGACGAGGCCAAGCTGATGCCCTATCTGCATCTGCCGGTGCAGTCGGGGTCTGATCGCATCCTGAAGGCGATGAACCGCAAGCATACTGCCGCGCATTACCTGCAGCTTGTCGGGCGCATCCGCACGGCACGTCCCGACATCCTGCTGTCGTCCGATTTCATCGTCGGCTTTCCCGGTGAGACGGATGCCGATTTCGAGGACACTCTGGCGCTGATTCGCGCGGTCGGGTTTGGTGCCGCCTTCAGTTTCAGATATTCGCCCCGTCCGGGCACCCCCGCCGCAGAGAAGCCTGCGGTCGATGCCGCCACAGCCGATGCCCGCCTTCAGCTTCTGCAGGCCCTGATCACCGACCAGCAGCGCGCGGCGCAGCAGGCCATGGTGGGCCAAGAGGTGGGGGTCCTGTATGAAAAGCCGGGGCGGATGCCGGGGCAGATGGTGGGCAAGTCCGACCATCTGCATGCGGTGCATGTCACCGACCCTGCCGGGACTCCGGGCGAGTTGATCCGGGTGCGGATCGTGGAAAGCTCGACCAATTCTCTGGCCGGCGTGCGCCTGGCGGTCTGAACCGGCACGCTTGCGCAAAACCGATACAAACCCGTTTCCATTCTGTCGCGCAAATGTCATGCGCAGCAGGGTCCGTGCCGTAGCGTGATGGTTTTTCGCGCGGATGGACCCGATATTCATCCCTTTCACGCCATTCTTCTTGCCATAAAGGCAATCCGGTCGCACACTTCCTCTTGTGACCGAACCTACAGAAGGCACTACAGCTTCGCCAAATCCTCCCAACCCCATTCCAGGCCAACAGAAGGAGCCGTCCTTGGGCATCAGCGCGCTGAAACCCCCGTCCCGCTCGGAAGACGTCGTCGAAACGCTTCTGGAATTTCCTGACAATCGCATTCTGATCGACCTCTGCGGCGAATTTGACCGCAACCTGGCCCAGATCGAACATCAGACAGGTGTGCATATCCTGCGGCGGGGCAACAGACTTGCGGTGATCGGAGACAAGGGCGCACGGGATCAGGCGGCAGCCGTGCTGCGGTCTCTCTATGCCCGACTGGAATCCGGCAAGGGCCTGGCGGCGGGCGACATCGACGGCGCCCTGCGCATGGGCCGGCCGATGCGGGACGTCCCGCGTGAGGATGAGCAGATCGAGATGTTCACCGGCGCGAAGTATGAGCTGCGCACGCGCCGCAAATCTGTGGAACCCCGGACCGAGGCGCAGAAGGCCTATGTGGCGAATCTTTTCGACCACGAACTGGCCTTCGGCATCGGGCCTGCCGGTACAGGCAAGACCTATCTTGCGGTTGCCGTGGGCGTCACCATGCTGATCGGTGGCCATGTCGACAAGATCATCCTGTCCCGCCCCGCAGTCGAAGCGGGAGAGCGGCTGGGATTTCTTCCGGGCGACATGAAGGACAAGGTCGACCCCTATATGCAGCCGCTGTATGACGCGCTGAATGATTTCCTGCCGCAAAAGCAGGTGCAGAAGCTTATGGAAGAAAAGCGGATCGAGATTGCGCCGCTGGCCTTCATGCGCGGACGCACCCTGGCCAATGCCTATGTCGTGCTGGACGAGGCGCAGAATGCCACGACCATGCAGATGAAGATGTTCCTTACCCGTCTGGGCGAGGGCAGCCGCATGGTAGTTACCGGCGACCGCACCCAGATCGACCTGCCGCGCGGCACGGCCAGTGGCCTTGCCGATGCCGAACGCCTGATCAAGGGGGTGAAGGGTGTCAGTTTCAACTACTTCACCGCCAAGGATGTCGTGCGCCACCCGCTTGTCGCCCGCATCATCGAAGCGTATGAGCGCGACGATGGAGCCTCTGGTTGACACAGTCATAGAAGATCAGCGGTGGGAGGGTATCCTTCCGCCGCTGGCCGAGTCTGCCGCACGGGCCACCCTTGCCGAGCTTTCTCTGGACCCCGCCTGGTTTGAAATCGTGGTCATGGGCTGCGATGATGCCCGCATTGCCGCGCTGAACACCGAATTTCGCGGCAAGCCCGTGCCCACCAATGTGCTGTCCTGGCCATCCGGGGACAGGGCAGCGGAAAGCCCCGGGGACATGCCGCAGTTTCCCGAAGGGCAGGCCGACGATGCCGAGGAACTGGGCAACATCGCCATTTCTTACGATACCTGCGCCCGTGAAGCCGCTGAACAGGGGAAATCCCTGAACGATCACGTCACCCATCTGATCGTTCATGCCGTTTTGCATCTTCTGGGCTACGATCATGTCGACGATGCGGATGCAACCCTGATGGAGGCCACCGAAATCAGGGTGCTTGCCAAACTCGGGGTGACCGACCCATATTGACGCGCTTGTTGGCCGGCTGTGCTTCGGCCAGGTTGATTCAGGAAAGGACACATGGGCAGTAGCAACGACGGGTCAGAAGCCGCGCTTGGCGCGGGAGACGGCCCGACCGAGAATGGACAACGCGGATTTCTCAGCCGCATCTTCAGCGCCCTCAGTTCTTCAGAACCCGCGCCGGACCCTAACCAGGCCGATCTTGCCCCTGCAGCGATCTCGGCACCCAGCGTGCCGGGCATAGGCAACCTGCGGCGTCTGCGTGTCGACGATGTTGCCATCCCGAAGGTCGAGATCACCGCCGTTCCCGTGGATATCGGCAAGGATGATCTGGTGGCGGTGTTCCGCGAACATGGGTTCTCGCGCCTGCCGGTCTATGACGAAACTCTTGACAAGCCGATGGGTCTGGTTCTGCTGAAGGACCTTGCGCTGCAATTCGGCTTTGGTCAGGGCAATGGGAGCTTCAACCTGCACAAGTTGCTGCGGCCTGTCCTGTACGCCCCGCCATCCATGCCGGTGGGGGTCCTGCTGCAGAAGATGCAGAAGGATCGCGTCCACATGGCTCTGGTGATCGACGAATATGGCGGTGTGGACGGTCTGGTCACTATCGAGGACCTGATCGAAACGGTCATCGGCGAGATCGAGGATGAACATGACGAGGCCGACGCGGCCCTGTGGATCATGGAGAAACCCGGCGTCTATCTGGCCCATGCCCGCGCCCCGCTGGAAGAGATCGAGGCGGCCATCGGCCTGCGCCTTCGGACCGACGAAGATGATGAAGAGATCGACACCCTGGGGGGGCTGGTCTTTCTGCGGACTGGCCGCGTGCCGGCCCGGGGGGAAATCGTGCCGCATGAAAGCGGCGTTGCCTTTGAAGTGATCGACGCCGATCCGCGCCGCATCAAGCGGCTGCGCCTGCGTCTGCCGGGGGCGCAGGCCGCCCCCGCCGCCCTTCCGCCGCCTGCGAAAGACTGAGCATGCGCTTGGGCTGGCCCGGCCGGGCCCAGGCGGGGCTTGCCTTCGGCCTTGGTGCCGTGGTCGCCTCGGGACAGGTGCCGCTGGCGTTCTGGTGGCTGGCTTTGGCCGGACTGGCGGCGCTGACCGCGTTGATTGCGCGTGCGCCGGGGACGGCGGCCGCAGCCTGGCTTGGCCTGTTCGCCGGGACGGGGTATTTCGTGCTGGCTCTCAGCTGGCTGGTCCAGCCTTTTCTTGTCGACGCCGAAACCTATGCCTGGATGGCACCCTTCGCCGTTGTGTTCATGTCCTGCGGTCTGGCGCTCTTCTGGGCAGGCGCTGCCGCCTTGGCCTTGCGGTTCTCGGGTTGGCGGCGTCCATTGGCCTTGGCTCTGGCCCTGACCCTGGTGGAGTTCGGGCGCGGCCATGTCCTCACCGGTTTCCCCTGGGCGACCATCGGGCATATCTTCATCGCAACGCCGATTGCGCAACTTGCCAGCCTCGGGGGGGCTGTCGCGCTGACGCTGTTGGCCACGGGGGCTGCCGCCTTGCCGGTTGCATTTGGCCGGCGGGGGCTTGCCGCCGCCGCCCTGCTGGTCGCGGCATCGGTGGCCTTCGGTCAATGGCGCCTGGACCAGCCCGATCCGGCGGCCCGGCCATTGATGCTGCGCCTTGCCCAGCCGAATGCCGAACAGGGCGCAAAATGGGACCCCGCCCGTGCCCGCGGCTATTTCGACCGGCTGCTGGATTTCGCATCGGCCGCCCCGCGCCCCGATCTGGTGATCTGGCCGGAAACCGCCGTGCCATTCATGCTGGACTTTGAGCCGGACCTGGCCCCGATGATCGCAGCTGCGGCGCAGGGTGCGCCGGTAGTGACCGGAATCCAAAGCACGGACGGCACGCGGTACTTCAACAGTCTGGTCGTGATCGGACCAGACGCGGGGGTTCAGGCGCGCTATGACAAGCATCATCTGGTGCCTTTCGGGGAATACATTCCCTTTGGCGATACGGCCTATGCCCTGTTCGGGATCTCTGCCTTTGCCGCCCGGCAAGGCAACGGCTATGCCGCCGGTCCGGGACCGGCGATCCTGGACCTTGGCTCCCGGATCGGCCGGGTCTTGCCGCTGATCTGCTACGAGGCGATCTTCCCGCAGGACCTGCTGAATGCCCCGGGACGGGCCGACTGGATCCTGCAGATCACCAATGACGCCTGGTTCGGCACCCTGACCGGCCCGTACCAGCATCTTGCCCAGGCGCGGCTGCGGGCCATTGAACAGGGCCTGCCGCTGGTCCGGGTGGCCAATACCGGCATTTCGGCCGTGATCGACGCGAAGGGGCGGGTTCTTGCCACGATCCCGCTGGGAAAGGCGGATTTTCTTGATGCGGCGCTGCCCCCCGCGCTGGCGGCAACGCCCTATGCGCGCTGGGGTGACGGGCCGGTGCTGGCACTTGTGATTGCCCTTTTCGCCGCGCTGGGGCTGGCTGCGCCGCGCAAGCGGGCTTGACTGGTACCGCTGGGGCCGTTAGGCCGCCAGCATCGAACTGTCACAACGGCTTCCTGGCGTGACGGGGATTATCAACGGAGCGTTTCCCATGTCACGTCAGAACTATACCTTCACGTCCGAATCCGTTTCGGAGGGACATCCCGACAAGGTCTGTGACCGCATCTCGGATGCCGTCCTTGACGCGTTTCTGACTGAAGAGCCAAATGCCCGCGTCGCCTGCGAAACCTTCGCCACAACCAATTCCGTCGTCGTGGGCGGTGAAGTCGGCCTCAGCGACAAGGCAAAGCTTGCCGACCAGCTGGCCCGCGTCGAAGATATCGTGCGCGGCTGCGTGCGGGACATCGGGTATGAACAGGACAAGTTCCACTGGAATACCCTGAAGGTGCAGAACCTGCTGCACCCCCAATCCGCCCATATCGCCCAGGGCGTTGACCGGGACGGGGCCGGGGATCAGGGGATCATGTTCGGCTATGCCTGCTCGGAAACGCCCGAGCTGATGCCGGCGCCGATCCAGTATTCCCATGCGATCCTGCGCCGCCTGGCCGAGGTGCGCAAATCAGGGCAGGAACCCACGCTGCGCCCCGATGCAAAGTCGCAGGTTTCGCTGCGCTATGAGGGCGGCAAGCCGGTTGAAGTGACGTCGATCGTCCTGTCAACCCAGCACGCCCATGAAAGCCAGACCAGCGACGACATCCGTGCCATCGTTGAGCCGTATATCCGCGAGGTTCTGCCGTCGGGCTGGATCACCGGGAAGACGGAGTGGTGGGTCAATCCGACAGGCACCTTCGTGATCGGTGGCCCGGACGGGGATGCGGGCCTGACCGGGCGCAAGATCATCGTCGATACCTATGGCGGTGCTGCCCCGCATGGGGGCGGTGCCTTTTCCGGCAAGGACCCGACCAAGGTTGACCGCTCGGCCGCCTATGCCGCGCGCTATCTGGCCAAGAACGTTGTGGCCTCGGGCCTGGCCCGGCGCTGCACGCTGCAGGTCAGCTATGCCATCGGCGTGGCCAAGCCGCTGTCGATCTATGTCGATACCCATGGCACCGGCGTTGTTCCCGATGAGCGCATCGAACTGGCCGTGGCCGAGGTGATGGATCTGACCCCGCGTGGCATCCGCACGCATCTGGGCCTGAACCGGCCGATCTATGCGCGCACCTCGGCCTATGGCCATTTCGGCCGCCCGCCCGAGGCGGATGGCGGTTTCAGCTGGGAACAGACAGATCTGACCGAGGCGTTGAAACGCGCTGTGTGACGGAAACGGGCACACCTGTTCCATTTTCTGTTCAGAAATATCCTCCGGGGGGCGCGGGGGGCAGACAGCCCCCCGCCCTTCCGCTTGACGCTCTGCACCGCCCCCGATACTCCGCCCCGATCCAAAGCGGGGCACAGCATGTCGGATCCAACAGAACCAGCAGTGCCGGCAGAGGAATGGCGCAACTTCTATGGCCGCCGCTTTGGCAAGACGCTGCGACCCAGCCAGAAGACCTATCTGTCGGAAGACCTGGACACGCTGCGGCCGGACGGGATTCTGACGGAAGACAATCCGGACCGTGTCCCGCTGGACCTTGCGCAGGTCTTTGGCGACGCGCGCCCGGTCTGGCTGGAAATCGGCTTCGGCGGTGGTGAGCACATGGTCCACATGGCCGCGACCTATCCCGACATTGGCCTGATCGGCTGCGAGCCCTTCATCAACGGCGTGGCGATGCTGCTGGGGCGCATCCGCAGCGCCGGTGTGACCAACCTTGCCATCCATC
>Ga0114979_10003464_pt1 | contig 10589 bp, 9 predicted proteins | sample S_140625_EF_Meta_FD_87315 | JGI IMG/M metagenome (GOLD analysis project Ga0114979, IMG submission 87315) | Freshwater microbial communities from Lake Simoncouche, Canada to study carbon cycling - S_140625_EF_MetaG | ecosystem: Environmental > Aquatic > Freshwater > Lake | place: Lake... | reverse complement strand
CAGTGTGCCAAATGCGGGTGGTACCCGGCGGAGACATCTTGTTTGATCGATGTGCATCCTGCCAACGGTGTTGCCATATCGACTCAGGGTATGGGCCACTGGAAGTGACGCTGACCCAGAGCGAACAGCATCGGCTTGGGCCTGTGTGTATTGAAACGCAATGCCCTCATCTGTCGCCAAACGGTTGCGTCCTAGGCGAAACAAAGCCCTTCGCCTGCAGCATGTATCCCGTCTCCTACGACCCGCATAACCGACTCTATTCGTTGGATGTCGAGTGCCCGCTCGTGCCCGACTATCTCGAAGATTTTGTCGATCCCGAAACGGCGGCAGGTAAGCACCTACGCCAGGCGATGCAGACGATCCAGCAACTGGAGATCTCTGAGCCCGGTTTTCTCCTTGAGAATCACGCAATTGATTCTGAATTTTTTGATCTGCAACGCATCCCAGTCGAGTTAATGCTCGACCTTCGAAAGCAATGAACGATTTTCTCTTGCGCCTCAATCGTGATTTTTCTGCGCTTGCAGGCAACCACGTACACCAGGTCGGGCATCAGAGCTGGACCCCTGACAACCTGTGCGTGAACAGCTATCACAACGAAATTCAGTACTACACAACACGCTGGGACGCGTTGTGCCCCTACATCGATGTCAACGAGGAGATGCTCGAGTACGCGCCCAAACCCTTCGTGGTTTATGCCCTGCCCCCAGATAGTCATTACGGCGTCCCGATCAACGACCGTTACGGGCTTGTGCACGCCGGCGCCGCCGACTTTTGGAACGATCCACGTCGACAGCGCAAGTTCAAAGACCTGGACAAGCTCTTCCGGCAATTCTCGATCACCGAAGACGTCGTCTCAGGATCTAGTTTGAGTGCGGATGATGTCTTTGAGATGGGCGGCCAGCATTTTGCGGATTTTGGGATCCATGACGATGAAGTAGCCGGGTTCATCGACTATGTTCGCGATCTCGATGTTCTGGTCATCCGCGTCAACGCCCCCGATGGCACCCTGGTGTTGACCGATGTCTCGATCCTCCTGCCCCGCTACGAGCAGGTCTATGGGAGCTTTTGCCAATGGAATCGCGCCTACAAGAATCGGTCTCCAGGCATCTACGCCTGCCTGCTGGCATCGCGTTGGGCCGCCCAAAACGGTTACCCGTTCTACAACCTGGGCCCGGTCGATGAATACGCCTACAAATCGCTGTTCGTAACCCACTACGAGCCGATTTACGCGCTCGTCCTCACCGATCTCGACCACCCTCTGGTTCTGGATTCGACCTCACCGCTGCATATTGATTTCTGCCCTGCGGATTTCAATCAAATCTACCGAAACCACGCGCTCGAGCCGCTGCAGCAACGACGCTTTGGTTAAGGCTAGAACACGTGGGTGTCGCCAAAGCTGTGGTCGTAATCCATCGTGAGTTCTTCTCCGCTCCGGACCGCCCGTAGCGTCACAAACTTGCCGCTCTTCTTCATTTTCACGTTGGGCGTCTTCGAGTGATTGAGATAAATCGACATGTCGAACGAGTTCATGCCGATTGACGGGATGACGAACCCATCCTCATCGTAATAACAAAAAGTCTTGATCTGCTTTTTGACCCCCCTGGGCAGCAGCTTCAGTTCCTGATGGGTAAATTGCACCCCCGCGTTCTCTAACCAGCTTGGCAGCGGGTCGAGCCCTCGCGGAATGGCGCGCAAGGCAAATACACCCACCCCATGCAGCGGGGACACCCCAATTCGGCAATAAACCTCTGTGGTGAGATGCCTGAGGAGTTTTTTCTTGGTCGGGGACATACAAATTACGGTTGGTGGTGGATTCGTTCCTCGCGGTCCGCCTGACGTCTACTAGAAGCTAGGCGCCACTCGATCCGGATCAACGATGAATGATTTCAAGGCAGTCTCGAGCCACCGCGCCCGGATCGTCTTCCGGGTGCCTTCGCGAATGACCCCGAGCCGGTCTCAAGAAGTCACAATTATTACGCGGGTTCGCGACCGCTCGGATGAAGCGATTCAGGAAGCCCTGAAAAAAGTCTATTCGCAATGGGCGAATTTCAAGGTCGAGCGGGTGGACTGGCTGACCTGACTCGGGAGCGTGCGATTCGGGGCACCGCATCGAACTGGCCGGTCTTTGCACTATCATGAGCCCCTCTATAACGAAGGCGAACTCGAAGGTGAAGGCATGGCCGACTGGACCGCAGGTTACGTAACAGACGTCGCCTATACCTTTGGCTATTACTCAGAGCTGAATCCACTTCGGTCGAAGCTCGCCTTACTCAATCGTAGACTGCATTGCCCCGATTTTGAGACGGGTTGTGAGCTGGGTTTCGGTCAGGGGATCAGCGTCAACATCCATGCAGCGGCGAGCTCAGCCGCTTGGGTCGGCACCGATTTCAATCCTGCACACGCAGCATTCGCTCAGGAATTATCAGTCGCCGCCAACTTGGGGGCACGACTGTTCGACGATTCATTTGAACAGTTCGCGGCCCGTCATGACCTCCCGGATTTCGACTACATCGGACTGCACGGCGTATGGAGCTGGATTTCCGATGAAAATCGTGCCGCGCTGGTGGATTTCTTCCGACGCAAGCTTCGGGTCGGCGGCGTTCTTTACGTCAGCTATAACACCTTGCCGGGTTGGAGCGGCTTTATGCCGATGCGCAACCTGCTGACTGAGCATGCCCAAACACTCGGCGCGACGGGCCAGGGAATCGTCGCCAATATCGATCAATCCCTCGATTTCGCTGAAAAGCTGTTAGCCGTCAAACCAAAGTTTATTGCGAGCAATCCCCAAATCACGGAGCAAATGACTCGCTTTAAGGGGATGAGCCGAAACTATCTTGCGCACGAGTATTTCAATCGCGACTGGCATCCGATGCATTTCGCAACGATGGCCAATTGGTTGAGTGGCGCGAAACTGAGCTTCGCCTGCTCAGCGCACCTGGCTGACCACACGGACGGTATCAATCTCACAGCCGAACAATCGACCTTCCTGAAGACCATCCCCGACCCATTATTTCGCGAAAGCGTCCGGGATTACATCGTCAATCAACAGTTCCGGCGGGATTACTGGGTGAAGGGTCCGCGCACCGTCTCGGGAATTGAGCAAGCGGAGATGCTTCGCAAACAGCGTTTGATTCTGACCCGGCACCGCTCGGAAGCATCGACCAAAGTCACAGGGGCCGTTGGCGAAGCGAGTTTGCGCGAGGATATTTATAAGCCAATTCTTGATCTGATGGCGGATAACAAGCCCAGGACTATTGGCGAGATTGAACTCGCCTTGCCAAGCGGTTTGATGAGCTTCCCGATTTTGCAGGAAGCGGTCATTTTGTTGACGGGCTCGGGAGATTTCGCACCGGTGCAGGACGACGCAGCCATTGCGGACGCGCAGTCAAAGACTCGAAGTCTGAATGCCAACATTCTTGAACGCGCCCCTGCCAGCGCTGCCCATACCGAATATCTCGCGAGCCCCGTGACCGGCGGCGGGATACCAGCCAACCGAATCGTTCAACTGTTCTTGCTGGCCCGCGCGCAGGGTAAAAAGACCCCCAAGGAATGGTCGCAATTCACCTGGCAAATCATCCAGGGGCAGGGACAGCGACTGCTCAAGGATGGCGTCGCGCTGCAGACCCCCGAGGACAACCTCGCGGAGCTAGAGCGGCAAGCATCCGATTTTGAGCGACTTCGGCTTCCGGTATTAGTCGCACTTCAGGTCGCCTGAAGATTACTGCCCTTCCAACCAGGCCTGGAACATCAGAACCGTCCACAAACGCGGCGTCCAGTCCCTCTGACCACTCAAATGTTCGCCCCACGCTTTGCGAATTGGGTCTGGATTGAAAAATCCCTCCCGCCGGATCCTCGCGTCATCCAATAGTGCCTCGGCCCACTCCCGCAAGGGTCCCCGAAGCCATTGGCCAACTGGAATTCCGAACCCAGCCTTGGGGCGTTCAATAAGGGGGCGCGGAACGTACTGGTAGAGGACCTGCCGAAGCAGCCACTTGGTTTCAGCGCCCCTTATTTTCATGTCTAACGGAAGGCGCCAGGCTAATTCAGCAATTCGGTGGTCAAGAAATGGAACCCGCGTTTCAAGACTCACGGACATGGCCGCCCGGTCTACCTTGCACAGGATATCGTCCGGCAAATAGGTCAGCGCGTCCCGAAACATCATTCGCTCGGCCACGTCCTTAAGCCCTGAGGGCGGCTCGGACCTCCGAACGGTCATTTCATCAAGGGATTCATTCTTTGACAGGCCCTTAACCATCGAATCGCCACCCGGCCATTCGGTAACAAGACTCCAGTAAACGTCGTCTAAATTTTTCGCACTGAGCAATCGGCTCGCGAGTTTATGAGCTCGATCACCCAGGCGATCTTTTCCGACGAACCTCCCAACCGAATCCCAGGCTGACACCGAAATCCCCTGTACCGCAGCACCTAACCACTGTCGTTGCTCCGGAGGTATCCAGCCCACTTTGTTCCAAATGCGCGAACCCCACGAGTAACGGTTATATCCCCCGAATAACTCATCGCCCGCATCCCCACTCAGTGCCACCGTCACGTTTTGTCGGGCAGCCTTGCAGACAAGGTGGGTGGGGATCTGGGATGAGTCAGCGAACGGCTCGTCGTACATCTGCGGCAACTGCGGGATCACGTCCAGAGTCTCGCGCGCCGTCACCAGCAGCGCATGGTGGTCGGTCCCTAAGTGCTCCGCCACCGCTGCAGCGTAGGGTGATTCATCGAACCCGGCCTCCTCGAAACCCACCGTAAAGGTCTGGATCGGACGACTGGATTGCGCCTGCATCAATGCGACGATGGTCGAAGAATCCACGCCCCCAGACAGGAACGCACCCAATGGCACGTCGGAAATCGATTGCAGTCTGACCGCCTCGCTCAACCGATGATGCAAGGCGTCGATCGCTTCAACCTCATCCGTAATTTGCTCGCCTGAACCCCTCTGAACGACATCGGCCAAGGTCCAGTAGGGAATGGGAGCGTCCATCGCTTGCTCGGGCGGGTTATGTGCGAATTCCGCATCAACCCGAAGCGAGGTCCCCGGCGGCAGCTTGAAAATCCCTTCGTAAATCGAGAGCGGAGCCGGCACATGGGTGAAACGCAAATACTGCGCAAGCGCGGGTCGCGAAATCGAGTTTTTAAAGGATGGATGCGCGCGCAGGGCTTTCAATTCAGAACCGAACACAAAGGTCCGCGACTGCGCCAGACCGCTGCCCTGCCTCGCCACATTGCCACCCTGCCCCGCCACGTCGCCGATCCAACCGTAATAAAGCGGCTTCTCCCCAAACCGATCACGGGCGAGAGTCAGGTGCCTCAAGTCTCGATCCCAAAGTGCCAGCGCAAACATGCCAACGCATTTTTGTAGGGTCTGCTCCAAACCCCACCGTTCGATCGCTGCAAGCAGGGTCTCTGTGTCCGAGTGCCCGCGCCAGGCTGGCCGAGCCCCTGTCGCCAACACGCCGGGATGCGTCTGTCCAGAACCGGCCAGTCGGCTTTCCGTTTCATCGACGCTAAGGGTCGCGGATCCGGACTCTTCAAGTTCAGTACGCAGCGCTAAATGGTTATAAATCTCGCCATTAAAGGCGATCACATAACGATCGCTCGCGCCAACCATCGGTTGATGTCCTGCCGCCGAGAGGTCCAGGATAGCCAGCCGGGCATGGCCCAGCGCGAGCCCAGCGGATGTATCCACCCAAGCACCGGCATCATCAGGACCACGATGGCGAATGGCAAAGGCCATCGACCGGACAGTTTGCGAAAGATGGTCTTGCGACTGGGTCAGCGTTGGGCTGAAAAATCCGGCGATGCCACACATAAATGAACCACTGGTTGGCTCGGCCTCAGAGGGGTCGATGCTACCAGCTTGAAAGTAGGGCTATGCGTTCAGTCAGGTCGCGGCGGCCCTAAGGTTTGCAAGCTTCACTCCACCGTGAACCGCACTTCCCGTTCAGCCTGCTTGCCGTCGGTGTTGGCGACCTGGATCACGAGCTTGTGGCTACCGCTCGGAAGATTGGCCGAGGCAATTTGAATCCCGTCGCTGAGGATCTTGCCTTCTTTTCTCACGCGCTCGGTGATGTCGAGTTTAAAGGCACCGTACATAATTTTCAGGGATTCCCAATTGATCTTGGCAGCGCCGGAAGACAGGCAGCGCAGATCGATACTGACCGGGCCTTTGATCGGGCCCGTCAGTGATGGGGAGCGAATCTCGATCATCGGGTCCGAAGGCAGAGGGGATGATCTGGCCGTAAAGACCGGTTCCAGCTTCTCTTGGGCCTGTGAGGCCAGAAACTCGCTTTTGCTGACCAAGTCAAATGCCCGAGCGGAGGCTGACACGGTCAGACACACTGCCACGCAACAGGTGATCAAAAATTTCATTTTCATACGTCCGTTGATTTGATTGCCGGGCACTATCCGCAATCCGTCGGCGTCGACTCTGTCAAGATAGCTACAACAATTTGTAGTAGGGTCTAAAATACTCATTAGTATCCTATGCACCGTGAGCAGGATTAAAACGATTGTCGTTCAAATGAATCAGGCTACGATGAAATCTGTCGCGGTTGGGCTATTTTTATCACTTTTGGCAGCTCATGCGATTGCCCAGGATCGGGCTGGGCGGCATGCACTGATTATCGGTGTGAGTAACTACCAGGACCCGGCAGCACCGTCGCTCAAGGGCGTTCCTTACGACGTCATCAGTGCCGGCAAGATTGCTGACGCCATGGGGGTGCCGCGGTCGAATCAAATCGTTCTTCAGGACAGCAAGGCAGACAAGGCGTCGATCATTCGTGAATTGGATGGTCTCGCGAAACGGGTGGCCCCAGGCGATCGAGTACTTGTGTATTTCTCAGGACACGGGTCGAGGTATCCCGACTCACAAGGCAAATGCGTTGAGGGTCTCTACCCTTATGACGGGCTCACCATTACCCATGCAGAATTCGCCGAGCACATTTCACCGGTCAGTAAAATCGCCGACAAATTGCTGACGATTGTCGATGCGTGTCATTCAGGTGGCGTGGTGGCCAGCCGAACTCGATCATTAGTGGGCGCTCCCTTTACGGCCAAATTCTTCTCCAAGGCGGAGCCCGGAACGTCCCAGGACTGTCGCAAGGTCGCGAATTTTAAAGCCCGGGGGTTATTCGATAACGTCACGCGCCTGGGAGCACTGCAAGAAAATACGGTCGAAATCGCTGCCGCGCTTCCTGACGAACAAAGCTGGGATGACCCGAGTGCCGGGGGGTTAGCGACTTTGGCAATCCGCGACTGCCTGCTCGGGAAGGCTAAAGATCTGGACGGCAGCGGAGGCGTCAACCTTGGTGAGATCCAGCGCTGCGCCCAGCAGCACCTAAATGACAAACTTGCCCCACATAAGGAAGCTGGCTTTCTTCCCCACACGATCACTGTGCTGGGGAACAAAAATCTGATTCCGGTGGCTGTCTCGAGGCCCCCTTCTGTGGCTCCCGTTGCCCTGGTTACGCAGCCCCCTCAGCCTGAGCCGGTCCAAACAGTCGAGCCACCAAAGACAACCCCTGTGGCGGTGAAACCACCGGAAGTTGTGAAGCCCCTGGAGGTTCCGAGACCACCCGAGGTTGTGAAGCCCGCTGAGGCGATCAAGCTCCCCCCTGAACCACCGGCTCCACCTCAGATTGCGTCTCTTGCGACCATCAAGGACGTGTTTGCTCAGCGCGACCCCCGCTTCGAAGTCAAAGCCAACCCGGCTCAAACAAAAATCGCAATTGGCAAAGATGGGCTAAAGCTCACGGTTCAGTCGAAGCGCGACGGCTACCTCTACGTCGTACTGCTTGGTAGCGACCGAGAGAGCTTCTACCTGCTCTACCCCAATGGCTTTGACGCCAAGAACAAAATCAAAGCCAATAAGCCTATGGTGCTCCCCACGGCCGGCTGGACAGTCAAGGCGGGAGGGCCTGCGGGTAAGGACGAAGTACTCGTGCTGGTATCAGACAGTCCGCGCGATCTGAAGGCACTTTCGCTCTCGGAGCCCACCGCGGCCGCACCATTCACCTACGCGCTCACCGACCTTGGCGGGCGCTCAGCACTGATCGATTTTCTGACCGGACGTGGCGTTCAGGGGCGCTCCGAGAGTTTCGGCGCGGCCATGTTTAGCGTCGTGGAATATGAGGCCAAGAAATGACTCGCTTGAAGCGCATCACCCGATTGCTTTTCACCGCTCTTGTTAGCCTCGCTTCGGTGGTTGCGAGCGCTCAGACCGACCGGGAGAATTTGAGTGTTGACTCCATGGTCGACAAGCTTGCTCCGGCCCCACGAACCCGCGGTATCACCCGCAACATCGTTCCAACACCAGCCAAAATAGACCTGACGATCCACTTTGATTTTAATTCAAATAACCTCCAGGATCGCAGTAAACCCCTGCTGGATAACCTGGCCGCCGCCATGAAGAATGATCGCTTGAGCGAACTCAAATTCCGGGTTGAAGGACATACCGATGCAAAGGGATCAGCTTCGTATAACGAAGTACTGTCCCGGCGACGCGCGGACGCAGTAGTGAGTTACTTGTCGCAACAAGGAATCAACACAACCCGACTTCAGCCGGAGGGCAAGGGCTTCCGGGAGTTATTTGACGCCGCCGAGCCGCTCTCTGGCCTCAACCGGCGGGTGAGTGTCGTGACGATTGAATGAACCTCCAGACTAACCGACTCGGGGCCATGGGCATCGGAACCTTACTCAGGTGTGCGCTGTTCGCGCTTTTTTGGTTTGGCTTTGGACAAGCGCAGGCGCAGTCGTGCCATTTCAACTTGAAGTTCAAACTGGCCAACGGGGAAACCGTTTGTCTGAATACTCAGAAATTCGCCAATGAGACTCCTCGCAAGCAACAATCTTCGATTGAGCGACTGGCTAGAAATTCCAACAATTACTACCTTGCCAAATCGGTTGATGAACGTTGTCAGAGCTGGGGATTCGGCGATGTGGCCGCAATGGTCACGGGAATCAACGACAAAATTAGTCCACCAAAATCTGCTTTTGACAACGCCAAAAAGGCGGCAATTAGTGAGTGCGAGTCTGCGGGATGCCGATGCCAGATCCTGATCGACGATGGCACCGCGAACAGTGGTCATCCCGAGTATGCAACCCTGTTTGAGAAAGGTACTACGAATCAAACGACGCGTGTCGCGGGCGGAGCAACCACGGACGCCAAGACACCCAATCTGACCGAAGAGCAGCGAATCGCAGCGGAGGTCAAGGCAAGGTTAGACGCGCTGTTGGCCGCTGAATTGGCCCAGCGCGAAGCGCAGCGCTTGGCCGCTGAAGCCAAAGCCCGTGAGGAACAACGACTGGCAGCCGAGGACAAGGTTCGAGAAGAGCAACGGCTCGCTGCTGAGGCCAGGGCCCGCGAGGACCAGCGTCTAACGGCTGAAGCTAAAGCCCGCGACGAACAGCGACTTGCTGCCGAAGCCAGAGCCCGTGAAACGCTTCGTCTGGCCGAAGCGCGAGCCCGCGACGAACAGCGACTTGCTTTGGAAGCCCAAGCCCGCGAGGAGCAACGCTTGGCTGCCGAGGCCAAAAAAGAGCAGGAAATGGCTAGTTTAAGGGCCGAACTCGAAAGAATGCGACGCCAAACGGCCCAGACCGAGGTTTCTACCGTTCTCGCGAGACGCAAAGCGCTGGTGATTGGTAACGACGCCTACAAGCACATCAGCCCGTTGTCGAAGGCGGTTGCAGATGCCAAAGCGATGGCCGAGAGTCTGGAAAAGGTTGGATACACGGTGACCCTGAGATCGAATCTCACCGAGCGCGAGATGAAGACGACACTTCGTACGTTCAAATCGGAGGTCGAGGCGGGTGATGAAGTGACTTTCTTTTTCGCGGGCCATGGTGTCGAAATCGCCAAAGAAAACTACTTAATTCCCATCGACGTCGCTGGAGATAATCCGGATCAGGTTCGGGATGAAACGATCGCCCTGCAGCGAATTCTCGATGACATGTCCGAAAAGAAGGTCAAGCTGACCTTGGCCTTGGTAGATGCCTGTCGAAACAATCCGTTTAAATCCAATGGGCGCGCGATCGGTTCGGGCCGCGGTTTGGCTCCAACCACCCCGGCAACGGGTCAAATGGTGGTGTTCTCAGCAGGTACCGGGCAAGAGGCTCTTGATGTCTTAGGGCCTGGTGATAAAAACAAGAACGGCGTCTTCACTCGGGTTTTCATTCGCGAAATGCTCAAACCCGATCGGACGGTGGATACGGTGACACGCGAAGTTCGCGAAGAAGTCGTGCGGCTCGCCAAATCAGTCAATCACGATCAGGTGCCTGCCATTTACGACCAAGTGGTCGGCAAGTTCTACTTTTCACGCACCGGCGTACGCTAGATCAATTCGCCGACCCAGGCGTCGATCCAATTAAGACGACCTGACTCAGCACCGACTCGGCAACTCCGCCTCCGTCGGTGTAGCTGGCGCGAACGGACACTAGGCTGCCAGCCCGCCCGGCCAAAGAGAAATCGGTTCCGGTAGCGCCCTCTACGCTTCGCCCATCAAGGAGCCACTGGTACCTGATTGCACCGATGATTAAGTCGAGATCCGCGAGTGTGTTTGTAACACTGGCAGACCCCACAT
>Ga0114979_10003462_pt1 | contig 10592 bp, 6 predicted proteins | sample S_140625_EF_Meta_FD_87315 | JGI IMG/M metagenome (GOLD analysis project Ga0114979, IMG submission 87315) | Freshwater microbial communities from Lake Simoncouche, Canada to study carbon cycling - S_140625_EF_MetaG | ecosystem: Environmental > Aquatic > Freshwater > Lake | place: Lake... | reverse complement strand
ATGATGTCCCTGTTGACACCTCAGCATGGTTCACTCCTAACCTATCTTACACCAAGACTACCGACTTGAAAAAAGATAAGCCAATTCAAGATATATTGAACCGCCCAGAGCAACCAATCCCTTTACCAGAAGGCGAATTGGATTTCTTTGCGACTACCGAATTCAAACCTGAATGTTGCCCTAATGCTTACTCCAACAGTACTGGGTGTGCCTGTATGACGGTTCCGCAATATAATTATCTTGTAACGAGGTCAGGTAATAACGTCCCTTATTCTGAATATTAACAGCATAAATTTTCAAATAATAATTTTACACAAATAATTATTATTTAAAAATAACTTAAAGACTTAAATTTAAATTAAGTAATTATGTCAAGATACGACTATACATATTTAAAAGATTTATGCGAAAAGAATAATATTAAATTACTACACGATTATTCATGTAATAGTATTAACATATTTTCAAATATAGAAGGTGAATGTTTGAATGAAAATTGTAATCATCATTTTTCAAAAAGTTTTCGTTCTTTATTGAAAACAAATGGATATTGTTTAGGTTGTAGTAAAATATTTGGAAAAGAAAAAATAAAACAGACATGTTTGGATAAATATGGTGTAGATAATCCATTAAAATGTCAAACAGTAAGGGATAAAATGAAAAATACTTGTATGGAAAAATATGGTGTAGAGTATTCTTCTCAATGTAAAGAAATACAAGATAAAGTAAAGGAAACAAATATGTCACGATACGGAGTTACTTGTGGGTTGAAATTAGAAGAAACTAAAAACAAAATTAAAAAAACTTGTATGGAAAAATATGGTGTAGAGTATCCTTCGCAAAGTCATTTAATAAAGGAAAAAAAGAAAAAAAGTGCTATTAAAAAATATGGTGTAGAGCATATTTCTCAAGCAGAAGAAGTTAAGGAAAAGAAAAAACAAACATGTTTTATGAATCATGGTGTAGAACATCCTATGCAGAGTGGAGAAATTAAAGAAAAAGGTAAGGAAACTTGTATGAAACATTTTGGAGTTGAATATTCTTTACAAAGTAGTGAAGTTAGAGATAAAGGAAAAGTTACATGTTTAGAAAAGTATGGAGTAGAACATCCCTTACAAAATGAAGAAATACGAAATAAAATTAAAGAAACTTGTATAGAAAAATATGGGGTAGAATATCCTTCTCAAAGCGAGGAGATACAAAATAAAATTAAAGAAACATATTTGAAAAAATATGGTGTTGAACATAATATGCATGTTCCAGAATTAGCTGAAAAATCCTCACATCAATCATATTTATCAAAAGAATATACTTTACCTTCTGGAAAAGTAATCAAAATACAAGGTTATGAAAAGTTTGCGTGGAACCATTTATTATTTGAAGAAAAAATATGTGAAAATGATATTGTTTATGAAAGAAAAAATGTTCCTGAATTATGGTATTTAGATAACGAAGGCAAAAAACATAGACATTATGTAGATATTTATATTCCTTCTAAAAATTTGTGTATTGAGGTAAAATCAACTTGGACCGCATATAAAAAACAAGATAACATATTTATAAAACAAGAATCCGCAAAACAACTCGGGTATTTATATGAAATATGGGTGTATGACGCAAAGGGAAATATAGTTGAAAAATTTAACTAATTATTTAAAAACCTACTTAAAGAAACGTCGCATCTAAGCAAAGACAAACATATATACTAAAAATCCTACAATGGATACTATAAATGTTGTCGAAAGTATGTATATATGTAAAACATCATTATTACATATATTTGTTTCTCGTCTATTTCCATTTTCCAATAATTGAGACGATAGTGTGAAATCACTGCTACTTACCGAATTCATCATTTGTTATTCTTTTATTATTATAATTGGGTATAATAATAATAAATATTTAATATTTAAATTATTTTCATATACTTAAATACGCGTAACATATTTGTCGATGGAATAAATGAGAGGAGTGTTTATTTTATTTTCCTTTATAGCATCATGTCCTTTTTTCGTTAATTGAAAAATACTTTCATTGTTCAACCACAACCAAAAATTAAACATGATGAATAATACAATTGTTGAAACTATTTCAGGAATGCCTATGGAGATATTTCGTAATGTCCATAAAGGATATATTTTGATACATAATTGAATGAAGATAAATAAAACAATGTAAATGAATGAATTTTTATAATAAATCATAGTGAATAATTTAATTATATTCGCAAATAAGGCAACTACCAAGGCAAATTTGGGATTGTAGGATACTATTTTGAAATGATATAATAAAAACCAAACAAATACCCAATATGAAAATACAAAATCGAATCTAGATTGCATATAACATACAATAATATTATTTTTAGTTTTGGTAAAAAAAATATTATTTACATTACAAGTTATAAATGACTATTACTTAATAGAATACGAATACTACTTGGTTGTGGTTTATTATACATACAAACCATATAACGATTTACTTAATTCGTCTTTATCTTTTTTAATTAATTTATCTACTACATCATTGGCGACAGTCATTGGGAATTCTACTTTTAATGACATTTCTTGTTCAAACAAATTTGTACCAGGTTTCATGAGGCGATACAAGTTCAGCTTTGTATATATGATTTCTAGACAACGCTTTAAATTACGCACTCCGTCTTCCTTCATACAATATTCTTCAATAATATGATGAATTGTATTGTCGGGTATGACAATATCTTCACTTGAGAATTTCACTTGTTCTCTTATTTTTGGAAGTAAATAGTTTGTGGAAATAATCGTCTTTTCTTTCTTATCATAACCCTTGGTTTGAATTTTATACATACGATCGCGCAAGATTGGATTTACCTTTGACTCGTCATTATAACTGAATATAAACAAACATTTACTCAAATCAAAATCAATTTCCGAGAAATACTTGTCGTGGAATTGCGAGTTTTGTGATGTATCTGTTAAATGTGTTAATATTCCGGCAATTTCCTCACCTTTTGGAGTATCGCTGATTTTATCCAATTCATCAAAGTATATCACTGGATTCATACATTTACTGTCAATAATGATTTGAACTATTTTACCCCAAACACTCCCTTCATATGTATAGGAATGACCCTCCAAGAAACTACTGTCTGTCGCACCACCGAGGGCAATAAATGAAAACGGACGATTCAATATTTTACTAATGCCTTCTTTTACCAAACTAGTTTTGCCAGTACCCATCGGTCCATTAATAGCAATCGCACTGCCAATTGCCTCTGGGTTGGTTACAAGTTGTCCTAACATTTGCATGATTTGCATTTTCGCATCGTTTAATCCATATACGGCACCATCAAGTGTTTTTTGTGCTTTTTCCATGAATTCGTGGCATGCCTCCACGCCATCACTAATATTCACTGGTAAGGTTTCGTATTTTCCAAATGGAATACGCATAAAAGTATCGACCCAGTTTTTGATTTTGTAATACTCGCCACTTCCAGGTTCCATGTATCTGAGTGATGCGATTTTCTTCATGGCGGATGCTTTAAATACAGCTGGTATATTCGATTCTAACAATGTCATTCGGTATGGTTTTTCAACACGACTGATTTTATTAATTTCGCGCACCTCTTTAATGATTTTCTTTTGTTCCTCGGTTTCCAATTTCTCGAAAAACTTGAAATCATTCATCGTATTTTTGTCACGAATGACGCGTTTAAATATACGCGAATTTTTCGCCTTTTGTTTCTTTTCTTTCTTCGCATTTTTCTTTTTATTTTCCTTGACCTTTTCTTCATAGGTTTCAATACAATCCATGATCGCCTTGTTGTTTTTGTTTTTACCTTGTAATTCTTTTAATTGTTTCAAAACCTCGTCTTCACTTGATTCATTTTCTGAATTGGCATCGGTTTCCTTTTCATTAGTAATTTTCAAGACATGATTTTTCGATGATTTTTTGGATTTTTTAACAACGACATCTTCCTCTTCTTCTTCCTCTGATTCGTCGTCTTCTTCAACATAATCTTCGTCTGAATCATAATCGTCATCATCCTCATCACTGGATGAATCGGTTGAAACACTTTCATCTTCATCTTCGGTTTCTGATTCTTCATAATCTTCATCTTCGGAATCATAGTCTTCCCAAATACTTTCTTCATCTTCATCGGCATGACCACCAATAGTGAATATAATATTGACTTTGTTTGAACCTGATTTTTCGTTTTCGTCGTCGTCATCATCATCCTCGGATTCATCCTCGCTTTCAGAATCCTCCTTTTTGAGATTTTTCTTGCTTTTATCTCGTTTTAATGGTTTCACCGGTTTTTTTAATTTGTTTCCGTATTTTTTAACAGGTTTCTTTTTAGAGGATTTCTTTTTAGGTGATTCCTCTTCTTCTTCTTCTTCTTCGTCAGCATCATCTTCAGATTCATCATCATCATCGCGCTGTTGTTTTTCCTTCTTCTTCTTATCGTTTTTCATAATATCGTCACATAATTTTTTTAATTTATTCGTATCTTTCACCTTTTTATCCATGTATTTTGATGGAAATATTTTTGAAATAAATTTGCGATATTCTGGAATGTCAATTTCATCTTCTTCCTCATCATCTTCCGTTTCAATATAACTGTCACTTTCACTGTCAGATGATTCGTTGTTTTTTTTACGTTGTTTGATTTCCTCTCTCTTTTTAGATTTAGAGGTTGACTTGTCCTTTTTAGAGGTAGTAGTAGCGGTTTTTACTTTTGAGTCTTTGGTCATTGTGTATAATGTTTATATATTTTTGTATTACTAAAATTTAAATCAATTTTTTTATAATTATTATTTCGATTTAAAAAGATAAATTTAATTATTATTTTAATAAATAAAATTGATTTTAAACAATCTAAATAATATTTATATTAATATATTAAGATGTCGTCTACAAAGATAAATACAGTTACACAAAATAGTTCCAAGATTATCGGCATTCAATTTAGTATTTTGTCTCCAGAGGAAATACGTAAAGGGTCCGTTGCTGAAATCACCTCGCGCGACACTTATGTCAATAATAAACCAATTATTGGCGGATTATTTGATCCGCGTATGGGTGTATTAGAACCAGGTTTAATCTGTCCAACAGATGGTCTGGACTATATGCAAACTCCTGGTTATTTCGGTCATATTGAATTAGCACGACCTGTCTTTTATATTCAATATTTAAATACTATATTGAAAGTATTACGCTGCGTTTGTTTCAAGTGTAGCAAACTTTTAATCAGTAAAGAAAAATACAAGCAAGCGTTGAAATTAACTGGTGATAGTCGATGGAAATATGTGTTTAGTTTAGCAAGTAAAATTAAGCGATGTGGTGAAGATACCGAAAACGGTTGTGGCTGCTTACAAGCAACACGAATTCGTAAAGAAGGTTTAGCAACTATTTTCGCGGAATGGAAAACAAAAGAAGAAGAGGTGGTTATTAAATTGACCCCTGAAATGGTAATGAAAATATTTAAAAGAATTTCTGATGAGGACGTGTCCTTTATGGGATTTAGTCCTGTATGGTCTCGTCCCGATTGGATGATATGTCAAGTCATGGCTGTGCCACCACCTGCGGTAAGACCATCGGTAAAACACGATGCGCAACAACGAAGTGAGGATGATTTAAGTCATATTTTAGTCAATATTATCAAAACCAACAAGACGTTACAGGAAAAATTACAAAACAATGCGCCGGAAAATATTATTGATGATTGGACGACTGTCTTACAATATTATGTTGCCACGCAAGTTGACAACAAAATTCCTGGTATTGCGTCGGTTGCTCAACGATCTGGGCGACCTTTGAAATCCATCAAGGATCGTTTGAATGGAAAAGGTGGGCGTATGAGGGGAAACTTAATGGCAAAACGTGTTGATTTCAGTGCGCGTTCGGTTATTACTGCTGACCCGAATATTTCCATCCGCGAATTGGGTGTGCCCATGAAAATCGCGAAAAATATTACGAAACCGGTTGTCGTAAATAATGTGAATCGAGCGTTTCTAATGAAGCTTGTTCAAAATGGTCCAGATATTCATCCGGGTGCCAAAATTTTGGAAAAGAAAAATGGAGATTCTATTACATTACGATATGTTGACCGAAAGTCGATTGTCTTGGAAAACGGGGATATCGTCCATCGTCACATGATGGATGGTGACCCAGTGTTATTCAACAGACAACCTACTTTACACAGGATGTCCATGATGGCGCATATTGCGCGTATTATGAAGCGCGGTGATACTTTTAGAATGAATGTAGCCGATAAACTTGGTGTCGGCAAAAGGGAGCACTAAAAGTGTTTTACTCCCTAGTGAATAAATCAATAAGGTAAAATAATATAAACATATAATAATAAATATGATAATGGAAACAAAATGTTGTTCTAGATGCAATGAAATAAAAGATTTTGATAAATTTATTAAAAAAAGAAATATTTGCAAAGAATGTAGTAATAAATGGTCAAAAATAGCAAGAGATAAAAGATATATAGAGGATGTTAATTCAATTGAAGAAAAACTCTGTAAAGTTTGCAATATTTCAAAAAAAATAATTGATTTTATAAAGAATCGTTATATTTGTAAATGTTGTTATAACGAAAAATACAGAGAACAATATAAAAATGATCCAATATATCATTCTAAAATTCTTTTGAAATCAAAGAATAAAAATAGAAAGGTTTCTAATGAATCTCAAAATAAAAGATATCATTCTAATCCAATTAATAAGTTTATGAGAATTCAAAGAAGTCGTATAAGAATTGCATTAAAAAATAAAGAAAAACACACGATTGAATACTTAGGTTGTAATGCTGAAGAATATTTTAATTGGATTCAATATAACTTTAATGATAGTTTTAATTTTGAAAATCATGGAAAGGTCTGGCATATTGACCACGTTATTCCTTTACATAATTTTAATATTGAAAATCAGGAAGAACAATTACTAGCTTTTAACTGGAGAAATACGATGCCTTTATCTATTATTGACAACTTAAAAAAAGGAACAAAAATAAATTTATTACAAATAGAACAACATTATAAAAAATTATTAGATTATCATAAAGAAAAAGATATAGAAATGCCCCAAAATTATATTGATTTATTTGCGACACATCCAAATTGACGGGAAACCCCTTAGAGCCTTTACTACCACTCACTATTGGAAACATTTGTGAGGAACTCGGTTAATAATCGAACCCAATGGTAAAAAAGTAAAGGATTGGGCAATCCGCAGCCAAGCCCCTAAACTCGTTATGGTAAGAGCATGGGGAAGGTTCAACGACTAAACGTTTGTGGGTCTCAAATGATAGTTTAACCAACTTGATGAGGCATAAGATATAGTCTACTCTTACCAGAAATGGTAAGGAAATTGTAAGGAAAGACCAAGCCTTACAATGCTGACTTCGATGGGGATAAAATTCATCTTGTCCCCAACAGGCGACCGCCTATTAAGTTGTAGATAATACTTAGTAGGGAAAACGTTGTAATATCTACTGGTTCATTGGTTGAATCAATATAATCGCCTAGTCATTTTAATTTATTATTAGAATGGCAACGTATCCAAACTGCTGGAAATTCCTTAGAGCCTTCACTACCACTCACTTACGGAAACGTTTGTGAGGAACACGATTAATAGTCGTCCCCAAAGGTAAAAATGTGAATGGATTGGATAATCAGCAACCAAACCCCTAACCTCGTTATGGTAAGAGTATGGGGGAGGCTCAGAGACTAGATGTTTACGGGTTTCAAATGATAGCTTGACCAGCTTGATGAAGCACAAGGTATAGTCCGTCCTCTTAGGAAACTTTGAGGAAACGTTTAATTTTGCGACCATATATGCTCACAAAAATTCAAACGGAGATGAATTTACATATGGCTCAAGACGCCGAATCGGACGCAGAATTGAAACATTTGGCAGCAGTGCCATATCAAATAATCAGTCCTGCGAACAACAAACCAATCATTGGTATCTTTCAAGATTCCATGCTTGGATCAAATCGTTTCACAAGGGAAAGCATCAAATTCACGCCACGCGAGGCGATGAATATATTAATGATGTTTCAACGCGTGAACGAATATGCGTTATTGGACAAGGGAAATATCATTACAAATTTTGATATATTATCCCAAATATTACCACCACTTACATTAGGTTTCAAGACCAAATTATTTGGAGACAAAGAAGATGCGAAAACATCAAATAATGTCTTGGAAATAAGAAACGGTCAATATATTCGTGGTCAAATGGAGAAGGATATTTTGGGCGGTGGCTCAAAAGGTCTTATCCATCGTATTTGTAATGATTTCGGTAATTTCGCTTCGGCAAATTTCATCGATGATTTACAAAATATCATTACCGAATACATGAAATCCAGTTCCTATAGTGTTGGTATTAGTGATTTGATATCTGATGAAAAAACAAATCAGGCAATTATTAAAGTCATTAGTGAGAAAAAGAATGATGTCAAGAGTTTGATTGACCAAACACAAATCGGTGTTTTTGAAAACAATACAGGTAAGACGAATCAAGAAGAATTCGAGACACAAGTCAATAATATACTGAATCAAGCATCCTCGGAGGCTGGTAAAATCGGTTTAAAATCATTGGATAAAGACAACCGTTTTGTCATCATGGTGAATGCCGGTTCCAAAGGCAGTGATTTGAATATTTCTCAAATGATTTCTTGTTTGGGACAACAAAACGTAGATGGTAAACGTATTCCCTATGGTTTTGAACACAGAACATTACCGCATTACACGAAATACGACGACACACCAAGTGCTCGTGGTTTTGTTGAAAGTTCTTATATCAATGGTTTATCGCCACAAGAATTGTTCTTTCACGCTATGGGTGGTCGTGTTGGTTTAATTGATACTGCGGTGAAATCAGTCACCTGGGAAACACCTATTATTATTATCGAGAATCAGCGTGTGAAATACACTGAAATTGGTAAATGGATCGATCATCAATTAGACACCAGTCCTCCAGAAAATGTCCAAAAATTCACTGAACGACAAATGGAATTATTAAACATCAAGAATGGCGATGTATATATTCCAACCACTGACGAAGACGGTGTCGTTACCTGGGGAGAAGTCACGGCAATTACCAGACATGACCCAGGAACACAATTGTACGAAATTAAAACAAGTGGAGGCAGAAATGTCATTGTTACCGAAAGCAAATCATTATTAATATGGGATGCTGAAACAAAGAAATTAAAAGAAATGCTGACACCGGATATTCAAATCGGGGATTGCGTTCCAGTCACTCGGGAATTATGCGAACCACCAATTGTTTTAAAACATGTTGCGATGAGCGACTACCTTTCAAAATCCGAATACGTATATGGAACTGAATTTAATAATGCGGTGGCATTAATGAAAGATTCCATGAGTGAACGAAAAAAGATACCATCTGGGTGGTGGAGCGAAAACAATGGTAAAACATTTACACTACCATATCATAAGAAATCGTCATTACAACGTACAATGATTCGTTCAAATGTAGAAAATATCAAGAATGGCTATGTTTATCCATATAGTGGTAATCGTAAAGACACCAAAATACCAGACCATTTTGAATTGAATGAAGAAAACGGTATTTTCATCGGCTTGTTCTTATCAGAAGGAAATGTAAACAAGGATAATATAAATATTACCAATTTGAATGAAAATATCAAAACATTTGTAAAATCATGGTTTGATAAACATTCTATTTGCTGGAAAGAACGAACAAGAACCAATAAAATTGGTGGAACCAGCTCAAGTATCATTGGTAATTCGGGTGTCCTTGCTTCTTTCTTGAATCAATTTGTCGGTAGTGGTGCTGAAAATAAATATGTTCCAAATGAGGCATTTATTTCAAATGAACAATTTATGATTGGTTTATTGAATGGATATTTCTCGGGAGATGGTACGATCGGTAAAAATTCGATTGAAGTCGGGTCAGCCTCCAAACGATTAATTGAAGGAATTACTATGTTATGTTCCCGACTTGGTGTTTTTGGAAAAATGTTTACAACACAATTAAAATCGAATAATTTGGGAACCAAAAACATAAAACCAACGTATCGTCTTTCAATTCGTGCTCAATGGGGCAGAATATTTGCCGACAAAGTTGTGCTCATTGAGGAAAAGAAGAATGACAAAATGCGTTCTATTGTATGGGGTGCGAGTCATCGTAATTTTGAAACCTACAATGACGTTGTTTTAGACAAGATTGTCGAAATTAATATCATTGGTGTTGAAAAACATCCCAAAATGTACGATTTAACCATACCAACTACCTTGAATTTTGGTTTAGCAAATGGTCTTCAAGTGCGTGATACCTCGACCACTGGGTATATCCAAAGAAGACTTATCAAAGGTTTGGAAGACCTTATGGTAAATTATGATATGACGGTTCGTACAAATAAAGGTAAAGTGGTTCAATTCTCTTATGGTGATGATAATATTGATCCAGTAAAGGTTGAAAACCAAGGAATACCTTTGGTAAATATGAGTATTCAAGATATTTATGCTCACTTTAATATTCCCGAGGACAAGGACAAAATGAAAACATTGTCGTCATTCTTTTTGAAAAATGTAATGACTCGT